>Ga0315280_10003855_pt1 | contig 22651 bp, 21 predicted proteins | sample YL17G06_40_MG_FD_203697 | JGI IMG/M metagenome (GOLD analysis project Ga0315280, IMG submission 203697) | Sediment microbial communities from Yellowstone Lake, YNP, Wyoming, USA - YL17G06_40 | ecosystem: Environmental > Aquatic > Freshwater > Lake > Sediment | place: USA: Wyoming | collected... | reverse complement strand
CTAACTCTGCACGGACGGGACAGCAAAAGAGATGTTCGGTTAGGAGATGGAAAAGCCCACTTCATCACATCCGGAGTTGGAGTCTACATATACGATTTAGAGACCGGAATGCGGCGTGCAGCAAACACTCAGGATACGGTCAATATCTCGAAGATCGTCGACTACCTTCCAAACATAGACGTCCTCCAGGTCATGGTCTCACCCAGCGATGTTCCCGACAAGGTAGCGGACTACTACAAATTCGAAGCCGCATTCAACAATACTACCAAGCATGTCAGCAATTGCATCGGTCCGATTACGTCTGACGAAGGTGCTAGGGACATTGTTGAGATGGCTTCCATAGTGGCCGGAAGCAAAGAGGAATTAACGAAGAAACCAATAATGTCCGTTCATCAAGCTCCCGTAAGCCCACTTCAATACAGCGCCTCGGGCTTAAGAGCCATGAATGAGTACGCGAAGAACAAGATCCCTATCTGCATTTACAGTATGCCGATGAGCGGCGGAACAGCGCCGGTGACTTTGGCAGGAACTCTAGTGATACTAAACACTGAGTTTCTTGCCGGACTAACGCTTCTTGAAAGCATTAGCCCTGGTACTCCACTCATCTATGGTAGTGTAGCCTCAATAATGGATCTGAAGACTGGTCTCCTGCCCATAGGCGCACCGGAGAGAGCGATTCTTAGCGTTTGCGCTGTGAATCTTGGAAAGTACTACGGACTGCCCACCCTTGTTGCCGGAGGAGGAACGGACGCAAAAATGCCAGGAACAAGGGCCGGGATCGAAAAGACTTGGACAGCCTTACCTGTGGTGCTAGCTAGGGCCGACTTGATAATTGGAGCCGGGGCGTTAGACTCCGCGTCCACATATAGTTACGAGCAACTTGTTATCGACGACGAAATCGCTGGCGGTCTATCGAGAATTGCGAGAGGGCTTGAACTCAATGAGGAAACGCTGGCTTCTCATGTGATAAAGAAAGTGGGAATCGGCGGGCATTTTCTAGCTGAAAAACACACATTGACGCATCTCCGGACAGAACATTGGTTCCCGCAGCTCTATAGGCGCATTCAGAAGCCCGAAGAGTCTTGGGACTTTCAGAAACTAGGTGAAACGGACTTGGCAGCGGAAGCAAGAGAGAAAGCGAAAGCGATCCTGAAAACCCACCATCCAGAGCCTCTTGAAAAAGACGTGCGAAACAAAATGCGAAACCTAGTTGAGGCCGCACACCGACGGGCACTGACTGTCAGCTGAAGGTTTGAGCGATTCACAAAAGAAAAGGGGGAAGAAGGGGTTCGTTGCGTTCGGTCTCTACCATGGGGGCTTCGGGAATACGATGTCCATTTCTTTGACAGGGTCTGGCGCTATTGCGTAGGGCTTACCATCTTTGATCTGAAGGACGATCAAGAGATCTGCAAGTCCAATGTTCACATGCCAGTGCGCGGGATCTGTGGAGAATTTGACCTCACCCAATGCGGTTTTGACACTCATTGTTTCTACGCTGTCTCTGAGCTGAGCCCTCTTCGCGTCGTCAAAAGGCGGCGTCAAACCCAGTTGCTCGATTACCTTCTGGTAGAAAACGCCGGTCGCAGCGCAACTAGCCGCTGTGTAGTCAGGTGAAAGCCCGTAGACGATCTCATACTTCTCCGCTAGTTTTGCGGTTGTGCCAAATACGGGATCCTCGTACTGTGCTTTCGGCGACCACATCGTAACTCCTATCACGTAATTTGCATCCTGTTTGAGTTCGCCTAGGAAGTCAGGAGTGTCCACTCCCCAGTGAATCAGAAATACCTTCGGGTTAAACTTTAGCTCCTTGGCAGCTCTAACGGCAACGATGTGATTTTCGGGATGTCCCGCGACAATGAAGACGTCCGGATTCAAAGCTTTAATTTTCGATATTATTGGCGAAAGATCCTTCAAGTCAACCGGAAAGATCTCGTAGTATACTACAGTGAGCCCGATCGCCTCGGCCTCCGTCTTGAAGCTTCCAGCCAAACCCTTTGAGAAGGCATCGTCACCACCTATGATAGCCGCGGTCTTAACAGGTAGCTTAGCTAGCACCTTCATTGGTGCTTTGGGCGTTTCACTGGTCGTCACCAGAATTTGAAAGGTCCATTTGAACTTCTGAGGCGGTATTAGAGCTGATTCAGCCGATCCTGTAATCATTGGAACCCCATACTTTTCCGCGATTGGACCTGATCCAAGGGTAACTGCGCTGCTGTAGGGTCCGAGTAGGAAATCTACGCCGTCAGTGACCGCCTTCTCGGTTGCAGCCGCTCCTTGCGCGGGGTCACTCTTGGCATCGTAATAGATGAGTTGAACATTAGAGATGTGCATCATCACCTGGTATGGGCATCGTCGCGACGGCGCAGGATCGAGAAGCAGCGAGGTTAATGGGCGTGAACGTGGAGAGAGCTTGGGCGATAACTCTTGGCATAGGTTTCGGAACGGCCGGCATGTCCGGCTCCCTAATCTGCTCGGTCCTATCGGTCTCGCCAACAATGGGATCGATCTACACCTTGCTGGCTTTCTTCATAACGGTTCTGGGCGGCATGGGGTATCTTCCCGGTACGCTTGTTGGTGGATTGCTGCTAGGCATTCTACAGTCTCTAATCATTACCTACCAGGGTACATCGATGGTGTACTTGGTTTTGTTCTTGATCCTCTACTTCGTTCTTGTCTTTCGACCGAAAGGTATCTTCGGGAAGGGGATGTAGGCTTGTTAAGCAAAGACGACCGGGGCTCGAAGCAGCGTTTGCGTATCAACCTTTTCATCCTCGCTGGGTTGACACTTATTTTCCTTGCAGCGCCACTTCTCGGTATCCCGGCGTACTGGATAAGGTTTCTTACGGGTGTGTTTATGTGGATAGGCCTAGCAGGCAGTTGGAATACTATTGGGGGCTACGTTGGGCGCATTGATTTTGGTCACGTAGTTTTCTTCGGCGTAGGTATGTATGTCGCGACCATCAGTATTCTTGTATATGAAATCCCGTGGTGGATGAGTCTGCTTCTCGGTGGAGTTGGTGCTCTCGCATTGGCATACTTGGTGGGGCTTCCGACTCTTCGCTTAGCTGGAGCGTATTTCGCAATCGCTACTTGGGCGCTTGCTGAAGCGATCAAACAGTTGGCTTTAGTCTTGAAGGTGACAGGGGGCACATATGGGCTCGTACCTCCTCCAATCCTTGGTCGTGAAGCATCCTACTATCTCATGTTTCTCGCAATGCTTGCAACGACGATCTCGAACTACCTTATTGAGAGATCAAAGTTCGGTTATGGTTTGAAAGCACTTATGGAATCGGAAATCGCGGCGGAGACGCTAGGGGTCAACACTTTCAAATCGAAGTTGCTTGCCTTTATGATAAGCGCTTTCTTTCCCGGAATAATTGGCGGGATCTATGGTCTCTGGATCGGCTACGTGTATCCTTACGATGCTTTTTCAGGACTCAAGACTGATCAAATGGTTGTGATGGTATTTCTGGGCGGTGTTAGAAGCTACCTTGGTCCCGTTATAGGCGCGGTGTTCCTTCAGGTGGTGTTCGAGTTCCTTTGGACTTATTTCGGGAGTGAAGTTCTTTATCTGATCTTTCTGGGAGCCCTAATAGTGATATGTGTCGTTTTCATACCCGGTGGTATCCTAGGGCTGACGAGGAAGAGACTCATGAAGGCCCGTTTCTTTGGGCTGGAGAAGTTGTCAGAAAAGTTTCGCAGTTGAGTCCGGAAACTAGAAAGGATACGGATTCTCTATTGAATCTGCGAGGGCAATCACATGCCCAAATAGGCTTTCTTTACGTGATCATTGTCCATCAGTTCATCGCCCTTGCCTTCAAGGACTGTTCTACCTGTCTCGAGGACGTAAGCTCGGTCGGCAAGCTGCAGTGCATGCCGCACGTTTTGTTCGACTAGGAGGATTGTTATTCCCTCTTCATTTATCCTCCTCATCAGGTCAAATAGCATCAAGAGCACTTTTGGCGCAAGTCCAAGTGACGGTTCATCAAGCATCAACAGTTTTGGTCTGGACATCAAACCCCTTGCCACCGCCAACATTTGCTGCTCGCCACCACTGAGTGTTCCAGCTGCCTGTTTCCTTCGCTCATTCAGAACTGGGAAAAGTTCGAACACCCATTGAAGCGTCTCGTCTTTCTCTCCTACCAGTTTTCTGGTATACGCGCCCATCTTCAGATTATCCATGACCGAATACAGAGGAAATAGTCTTCTTCCCTCCGGTATGTGAGCGACTCCCAACTCCACGATCCTGTGAGGCGGAATCCTTCCTAGGTTCTCCCCCAAGAATTGTATCGAACCTGTCCTAGAGCGAAGTAGCCCTGAAATTGTTCTTAGCGCTGTACTTTTGCCAGCTCCATTTGATCCAACAACCGCCACCATCTCGCCTTTATCGACGTTGAAAGATACGTCCCATAGGGCTTGAAGGTCACCGTAGAAGACGTTAATCTTGTCCACATCTAGCAGAGCCAAGGCATACTTCTCCTCGCTATAGAATGTACTTCTCGCCGAGGTAGGCGTCAATTACGGTCTTGTTTTCAGCCATTTCCTTGGGGCTTCCTTCAGCGATCTTTTCACCGTGGTGAAGAACCATGACGCGATCTGCAACTCCCATCACAGCTTTCATAACATGCTCAACCCAGAAAACGGTGATTCCAAGCTCATCTCGAATCCTCCTCACCAAGCTCATGGCTTGCGTTGTCTCCGTGGCGTTAAGCCCGGCCACAACTTCGTCAAGGAGTATTATCGTAGGGTTAGTGGACAATGCTCTTGCCATTTCGAGCATTTTTCTATCAGCTATGGTCAAGCTTCCCGCGGGAACGTTCTTCTTACCAGAAAGCCCAACAAAATCCAAGCACCTCAAAGCTTCGCTGCGGGCTTCCTTCATCCTAATCGATCTGTCTCTCCTGTACAGCAATCCTACCATAGCATTTTCGAGCGCGGTCATCTCCATGAAAGGAACGACTATCTGGAACGTCCTTCCGATTCCTAGGTTACATATTTCGTAAGGCTTGTGGCTACTGAGGTCATGCCCATCGAACTTGATTGTGCCGGAACTGGGCCGATAGATGCCGCTGATCAGGTTGAAGAGTGTCGTCTTGCCGGCGCCGTTTGGGCCGATCAGCCCTATGATCTCTTTTTCCCGTATGAGAAAATCGACGTTGCTAAGGGCTGGGAGGCCTCCAAAGTTCTTGGTTACTTTGATTCCTTCCAGCAAAAGATACTACGACAGGAAAATCATAATGTAAACAATTCTTGGTTGGTTTAATAGCTTTTGGTCGTTGCTTTTTTGCAAAAGACAAAATCTATTCCACGATGCCTCGGCTTTTCTCTGATCACCCAAACCAAGACCAGCGAATTGCACCAATGGGACCGCAGGGACTTTTTGCGGAATCTCAACGACCAAGCAAATGCCTATCGTCCAGCGGGAAACCAACGGAAGTACCGGAGTATGCGTGAGTCGACTTCAAGTTTTCTCGAATAGACGGCTCCGGAACGCTCACTCTCCTCCTTTCTTGAGCAACTGAGCAACCGTGGGAAATCGTGTCAAATCTTTGTGGGGAAGTTGCAAGGCCTCTGTGAACTCGCGCTGGAAGGACGGATCCGCAGCGAGTTCAACATAGTCAATGCGCTGCACAATTCGATCGGAGTCTTCTCTAACTTCCCTAGAGAGTAACGCCATTCTCGCCCCTGAGCCGGCTGCGTTTCCAACGAACTGAACCCGTTCAAGTGGCACATCGGGATACATCCCGACGATCATCGCGCTCTGGGGGTCCACATACGTACCGAAAGCGCCGGCTAAGAATACCTTTTGAATTTCACCAGGTTCGATGTGGAGATGCTTCATGAGGATTGTTGCGCCTGAGTAGATAGCGGCCTTGGCCAGCTGTATTTCTTGGACATCGTGTTGTGTTACGGCGATGTCATGTCCCACATCGTTCTCTTCCTTCCAGGACAGGACATACTGAGGGACACCGTCAGCACGTATTCTCCGACTGTCAAGCTTCGTATCTATCCTGCCATACTTGTCGATGATCCCACTCTTGAGCATCGTCGCCACCGCATCAACAATGCCTGATCCACAGATACCTCTAGGACGTGCGTCCCCCACAGTCTTGAATCCCGGTTCAAGATTGCTGGGATCAACGTAGACTTTTTCAATGGCTCCCGGTTCGGCGCGCATCCCGAACTCTATATGCCCGCCCTCGAAGGCTGGCCCCGAAGCGCAGGAACACGATATCGTCCTACGCTCATCACCCAAAACTATCTCAGTATTGGTACCGACATCGATCAATATCGACAGCGACTTTGATTTGTAAATCTCGGTGGCAAGAACGTCTGCAACCGCATCGGCACCGACAAATCCCGCAACATTTGGTGGAACGTAAACATTCGCGCCAGGGTTCGTCTTCAGACCGATATCCTTGGCGCGAACGCTCAGAGATGATCTAATCGCAGGCGGGTAGGGAGACAGGGCGACGAAGCGCGGACTAATTCCTAAGAAGATATGATGCATGGCCGTATTGCCTACGAGGACAGCGTCATACACTTCTGAAACGTTGACGTGTGCACTCTCGCACGCATCGAGAAGGAGCTTGTTGATGCAAGCGATGACAACTCCCTGAAGTTGCTTGAGGTTCTTCTCGCCCTTGGAGGCGTAGGAAATACGTGATATTATGTCCTCTCCGAAGGGTATCTGAGGATTTGGAGCCGAGGCTGTGGCTACGACCTTTCCTTCGTTCAGGTCGAGCAGATAGGCTGCAACTTTCGTTGATCCTACGTCCACAGCTAAGCCATATGTCCGCTTCGTGGTGTTTCCAGCCTCTACACAGATTACATCCTCGTCATCTCGCAAAGTAATCGTGACTGACCAGTTTCCGTCCCTGATTGCCATGGGTAGCTGGGCCAAGGCATCGTGACCAATTTTCAGGGGGGTAGAGTGTCCTTGGCGCGTTAGACCCTCCACCAGAATCTCAGCGTCCGACTTTACGTTCTCGAGAGATGATTTGGATAGTTGAACTAGGAGCTTCTTGACCGACGGGTTCAATGAGACAGCTGTTTCGATGCCAGCTACAAGCAAGCGCTGCTGCTCGACGCGACTCTCAGGTGGGACTTCGACAAGGATGGAGCCTTCGCGACTAGGTTGAGCGCAGCACGCCAGCCTATAACCACTGGCTAGTTCCTCTTTGGAGAGAGACATCGTCTCCAAGCGGGAAACAGAGTCAAGGTTCTGTGACCCTTCCTTTACAACGACTCGACACTTGCCACACAGCCCGCGACCGCCGCAAACAGCTGATATATCAATGTCCACTTTTTTTGCTGCGTCTAGTATGTTGGTGCCCTTGGACAATTGCGCGGTCCTTTCGTATCCCCTGAAGACAATTGTACCATCTGTCAAATCATCGGCCGACCCTTTGATGTGTTCCAGGATTCTGTTTCAGCTGTCGTCGGAGTCAGTCAGTACGATGGGTTTTGAGGTTCGTCGATATACAATTGTACGGTGCACAGCTGGTCTTCTGTCCGAAGTCCTATGCAATTTTGAAGATTGGGTGCTTTGGATCTGGCATCGTCCCCTCTTCCATGGCTAATTGCGCGTATGCCGCGTCAACCATTGCGATTGTCGGGAACATATAGTCCGCGAATTCAATCGGACCATACAAGATGAAGTTAGCACCAGCGGCAACGGTTATCGCGCATGCTGTGGCCATGCTTGGATCCTTAGCCTGCATGCCCATTTTCTTCTTCAACCCTTTCCAAGTGCCAACGGCGTTATGGGCACCTGCGCCTACAGGCAGCCCGAACTCGCTTCTGAGCTGGTAGATTGCACGGCACGCCATGCCCAAGCTCGGTATGTCGATGACAACGGTATCTATCATCGGTTGCTCTATTCCAACGCTGCTGGCCACAGGTAACAATTCCCTTACTGCCTTGATTCTTCCTTGAGTGGTGAACTCCTTGGTGTTGAAGGCCAGCAGGATGGAACTCTTTATTCCAACCTCTTTGATCTTCTCGAGTTCTTCTTTCTTGTAGTCGGGCAGTAGAGAATTGTACACTATGCGGTCCTTGAGTCCATGTTCCTTTACGTAATCAAGACCGGCAATCCTGATTCCCGCCGACACGCCGTCGAGCAGAAGCGGTGCTTCGGTAGCTCCCGCCACGAAATCAAGGAAGCGATTGAGCGCTTCGGGGGTAGATCCTACGACATCGATCATGTGCGGATTGCCAGTTTTGTCGGAGAATTCTTCCTGCTTCTTGATCAGCTTCTCAGCTTCTTCTCGGTCGAACTCTCCTTTTGCTTCGTCCTTCAGAATGTAGTGCTTGTTGTAGAACATTGTACCGATCAAAACTGTTGGCGCATAGCCGTGCTTACCGCCGATCCTAACGCGACCGATCTGAAACACTCTGTCTTTAGCTTCAAACTTCCACATTAGTTGTCAAATGGACACTTCAGGCCGAACCCTCTTAATGATTTCTGTGCATTTTCAGCTTCGTGCTCGACACCCCACAAGAACGGAGCACAAATGGCTCTTGAGCCGAGGAAGAACAACTATTCCGCAACGTCATGAACGGACGTGAAATTGAGCCTCCACAAAGATGTTCTTATTTACAGTGTAGATGTCAGCTGATGGCGCAATTGAAACACACGAGTTTCGACACTGACTGTACTCATTTTCAGAAGCTGGCCCTAACGCTTGGGGCTAGCAGAGCTAGGGCGATAGATCCTAAACGAGTCGTGACCGACGAGAGAGTTCAACTGAAGTGCAGGTATCCGCCCTGTCGGCACTACGGTAGGAACTTGATGTGCCCACCGTTTACGCCTTCTGCAAGTCAATTCAGACGATACCTTACGAAATATAGAAGCGCAATTCTGGTTCAAGTAGAGGAGAGAATCCCTGAGAAGATCAAGCGCACTTTGTCAGACAATCAGAGTCGATATGCCAACTTGATTAAAGACGCGAGTTTCCAGACCGAATACAATAGGTGGCACCTGAAGGCTTGGACGAACCTTCATAGGATTGTCTCCGAAATCGAAAGAGAAGCCTTCCGGAGAAACTATTACCTCTCTCTAGGACTCGGGGCCGAGCACTGTGCGCTGTGTCAAACATGTGTGGTGGAAGGGCCGTGCAAGAATCCTCTCAGGGCCAGGCCGTCTATGGAAGCGGTTGGCATCGATGTTTACAGAACAATAAGGAACGCCGGCTTAACGCTGCAGTGGAACCGGCTTGATGCAATAACTCTCAACGGACTTGTTTTGATTGGCTGAATGAGACCTTTGATTTCTCAATCTTTGTTTAACTGAATCACGGAACGTTTGCTGAATCGTAGAAGCTTCGATAGCTAGTCAAAAGCATACACAATATACACGATAAAGATTTTCAACTCAAGTTAAGAACGCTAGTCGGAACGCCTTTGTTCGAAGCGTTAGCGAGGGAAATCCGTGCCAATTCTTAGGCTCGTCCCGTATCCGAAGGAAGAACTGGACGCAATTCATTCTGCTACTCTTAAGGTTCTCCGGAATGTCGGTGTAAAGTTCCCGGATAAGAGTGCGCTCGATGCATTGAAGGCTGCTGGAGCCGATGTAGACTACAAGAACGAAGTCGCTCGTTTTCCAGAGAACATTGTTAAGGACGCTTTGAAGCGCGCGCCACATGCCGTGACTCTCTGCCGGCGCGATCCAAGCCACAATATTCGCTTCAGGTATCGGCGTCCTTATCTACGATCTGGACACTGGTCAGCGTAGGACAGCTAACAGAGACGACGCTGCCAAGCTCTCAAAGATTGTAGATGCTTTGCCGAACATTCATGTATTGCAGGTGATGGTGTCACCTGGAGATGTTCCCGACAAGGTAGCGGACCATTTCAAGTTCGAGGCTGCATTCAACAACACCACGAAGCACGTGAGTAATTGCATAGGGCCCATAACCTCAGATGACGGGGCGAGAGACATAGTTGAAATGGCCGCTACGAAAGTCGGTGGTAAGGACGAGCTCAGAAAGAGGCCGATAATCGTCTTGTATGGATCCGTCGCTTCGGTAATGGATCTGAAAACAGGAATACTTCCACTTGGAGCTCCAGAAAGACCAAACATCCAAGTTGGCGTAGTGAATCTGGCTCGATACTACGGTGTGCCTCAGGGCGTCATATCGGCAGGTCACAATCCTGACTGAGTATCTGCACTCAATTGCGCAATCCTCTTTTCCAAAAGAAGCGGGTCCTTGGTTAAGTCCATGAATGCCAAGGCTCCGAATGAAACCGACAATAATGCGAGTCACCTTGACTGCGATCACTAGTGAGATACCTTTCATAGCGGCGGATCTTAGTGAAGTTGAACCAACTAGACAATGTTAGGCAGGTATACGAATGGACGACGACCACTGAAGCACGTACGCAGGTCGTATCTCCAAGTAATAAGATAGGTCTCTATTGTTTTGTCGATGTGCCCTGCTCTATCTAGCTCTTGTGCACACGACGGGGCGAGTTGCCCAACAACACGGCCGTTTCATGAAGCCGCAATCAATGGGATGGCGATGAGCGCGGCGATCATTAGCAGCGGCGATCGGGAGGAGGGCGGCAAGTTCAGTTCCTCTCGCCGTGGCAAGGGCCAAAACACGGTGAAAGTGCCGGCTTTCGCGATTAGGATACGGAAACCTCCGAACCCAAGCCCGGCAAGGATCGCGAGGCCAAGGTCGCTATGACAGGCGGCCACGTTTTCATGGCGTGAAATTAGTCACAAACCGACCAGGGCTAGTAGAAAGCCAGCGAATTGATAGGTCGTCGGCAAACCTTGAGTAATAGCGCCGAAAAGCACTGGCATGCCCGCGGTGATCACCCCCGTGATGGGAGCAGCAATGCCCATTCTACCAAGAGCCAGCGCGCGAAAATAGGCCGCCAATCCCAATATGCCCGAAAGCCCCGCTGCGATTCCCAACAGATTTTCAACAGGGAAAGAGGCCTCGAATTGAAAACGCTTTTGTCGGGTACCTATCCTAACTATATCTACCCACAAAGCCTACTGCTTTTCTGGAAGAAGTTTTCAAGCGTAGTCTATTTCATGATGTCTCGCAAGTTCATTGTTGGGAAGCGGTTCAGATCGGTGAAGTATCACAGTGAACATTTAGTCGAGTTCGAGAAGAACAAACCACACCAAGATAACGATAGCGTCGAGTGAGAATATCTTGGATATCGGAACAGAAGAAGCTCTGCAACGGTAAACTCAGGCCAGCTTATCCATCGGGCAGCAACGGATATTGGAAGAACAAAGACTAGGAAAGGCTCTCAAGTGGAGGATTTCTTCGAAATCGAGAGCCAGCCACCAAGAGCACAGCAAGAGGCGCTTGAGGGCTAATTCTACGACGTGTACGGGCAAAACTCATACTAATGCGCTAGAGGGAGGAAAGATGGGCTCTCAACTCGGTGTGCTTTGGGCTGGGTTTGGTCGTGGTCAAAATCAATATTCCATATGGGCAGGCTTCAATGGGGCTTGAGCTTGGCGAAGGTACGCCTGTCGAGATAGTCTCACCGAGAAAGACACCAGTGGACGAATGTTCAATAGCGAGATCGCTATCCCAGCCAACTGCTTTCACAGATTTCGGGTCCTTTGTTGCCAATAAGAGAAAGATACTCGTAGTCATAAACGACCACACAAGACCCACACCCACATCAACGGTGCTCAAGAAACTTGATTTGAAAGGGAAGGAGGTCACCACCATCGTGGCCACCGGAGCGCATAGGTCCCCTTATCCGGAGGAGCTGTTGAGACTTCTTGGGGCTGCGGTGCCTCCATACGGGGGAAAGGTCGTTGTCCATAATTCGAGGGACTCTGCGTCACTCAAATCGGTCGGCCAGACCAGTAGGGGTACGAAGCTTTTTCTTAACCCACACCTCTTTGCGGCGGATGGCATCGTTGTGGTTGGCTCAGTCGAGCCGCATTATTTCGCTGGCTTCACTGGAGGGAGGAAGTTTCTTCTGCCAGCGCTGGCCGGCCTTGAGTCCATCATGATAAACCATTCCCTCGCGCTTGACAAGAGGTCAAGAATTCTTTCGCTAGACGGGAATCCCGTTCATGAGGACTTCATGGAAGCACTTGATATCTTTGATAGGTATGATGATATATTCTCCATCCAGCTAGTGCTCAACTCCGAGCAGCAGGTTAGTTTCGCCAGCTCGGGCCACATTATACAATCCTTCACGGAATGCATCGAGCGAGCGAAGGATATCTACGTAACTCCTGTAGAAACAAAGGCAGATATCGTGATTTCGGTCGCCAAGCCGCCATTAGATTTAGACCTGTATCAGTCTCAAAAGGCGATAGATAACGCCAAGCTGGCTCTAAACGACGGAGGGATCCTTATACTCGTATCGAGGTGCAGTGACGGCATAGGCGACAGGGGGTTCTACGATGTTCTCGCCTCGGCCGAGGACATCTCGAAGGTGACGCTGGAAGGTCACAGGTTTGGCTACCACAAAGCAGTGAAAATCGCAGAGGTTCTGAAGAGAGCGAGCGTCTTTGCGGTCACAGATCTCCCGCCCGAAGTTCTCAAGGCCATTTCAATAATGCCGTACAGCAACCTCCAGAGCGCGATAGAAGACGCGATGAAACTCAAGGGCAAAGAATCAAAGATCCTCATAGTCCGCGACGGTGGCGTCACGGTCCCCCTCCCGAAGTCATCTTCGTCTTAATTCGTCAGAATTAATGAACCGCCTTGATTGTGATTGAAACTTGCGTCTGCGCTGAAACCTAAGGAAGCAGCATGACAAGCAGGGCAACTGCAGTGGAACCGCCTTGATGCAATAACTCTCAACGGACTTGTTTTGATCGGCTGAGAGCGGCCTTTAATTCATCAGTCTTCGTCTACCTGAATCCCGGAACGTTTGCTCAATCGTAACAGCTTCCGTAGCTGGTCAAAAGTATACACAGTATACACGATAAAGTTAAGAACGCTGACCGGAACGCCTCTTCGAAGTGTGAACGAGGGAAATCCGTGCCAATTCTTAGGCTCGTCCCGTATCCGAAGGAAGAACTGGACGCAATTCATTCTGCTACTCTTAAGGTTCTCCGGAATGTCGGTGTAAAGTTCCCGGATAAGAGTGCGCTCGATGCATTGAAGGCTGCTGGAGCCGATGTAGACTACAAGAACGAAGTCGCTCGTTTTCCAGAGAACATTGTTAAGGACGCTTTGAAGCGCGCGCCACATGCCGTGACTCTTTGTGCACGTGATCCAATTCACAACATTCGCTTGGGCGAGAATGGGGGCACCCACTTCATGCCCTCAGGCATCGGCGTATACATCTACGATCTAGACAGCGGCCAGCGGAGAATAGCTAACAGAGATGACGCGGCCAATGTTTCAAAGATCGTTGATGCTTTGCCAAACATCCACGTACTGCAGGTGATGGTGTCACCCGGAGATGTCCCCGACAAGATAGCCGACCATTTCAAGTTCGAGGCTGCATTCAACAATACCTCCAAGCACGTGAGTAATTGCATAGGCCCCATAACATCCGACGATGGGGCGAGGGACATCGTTGAGATGGCCTCCGCGATAGTAGGCGGCAAGGATGAGCTCAGGAAAAGGCCGATTATTTCAGTTCACCAGTGCCCCATTAGCCCGCTTCAATACGACGTTCACGGCCTACGGGCGATTATGGAATACGCCAAGAATAGTGTCCCTGTATGCATCTACAGCATGGCAATGGGGGGCGGAACGGCCCCGGTAACGATCGCGGGAGAATTGGTTGTAATCAATGCTGAGTTCTTGGCAGGACTGGTCTTACTTCAAAAGTTGAATCCTGGATGCCCGGTGATCTACGGAACGGTTGCCTCGGTAATGGATCTGAAGACTGGAGTGCTCCCACTAGGGGCGCCCGAACGGCCAATCCTACAGATCGGGGTCGTGAGTCTCGCCCGTTACTACGGGGTCCCGCACGGCATGATATCCGCAGGTCATGCCGATGCGAAGATTCCTGGTTCGCAAGCTGGATTCGAGAAAGCGATAACAGCTTTGCCCGTAGTTCTCGCGGGTACGGAGTTGATTCTGGGAGCTGGAGCCGTGGACTCCGCCAATACCTACAGCTACGAACAACTGGTTATCGACGACGAAATCTGGGGAGCCCTGTTAAGGATTCAAAGGGGCTTTGAGGTAGATGAAGAAACCATCGCAGAAGATCTAATCGAGAAAGTTGGGGTGGGAAAGCATTTCATCGGCGAGAAACACACCTTAGCGCATATTCAGAAAGAGCAATGGTATCCACGATTATACTCCCGTATCAAGAGATCCGAGGATATTTTCAATGAGGAGGTACTAGGCAAGAGAGATCTTGCGATGGTAGCTAGGCAAAAAGCCAAAGACATACTCAAATCCCACCAAGTCAAACCTCTCGAAAAGGACGTTCAACAGAAGATCAGAGCGCTCGTCCGCGACGCCGAAAAGCGTGTCCGGTCCTAACTAGCTGCACCTTAATTCACCATCGTTACATGCAAGAAAATTCTCATCTAGTGACTAGAGTGCAAGATCTCTCTAAGCAGCTGAGAAGAAAGAAAAGCAATGTTCTTAGTAACACTTAGCATGAATCAATGTGTACACTAACTGCGTGTAAGCGTAGGATGCTTCCCGGCCAATCATGCTGCAATTAACACGATGGCGATGAGCGCGGCTAAGATACCTGCTCCTTGCGTGCGCGTTATTCGTTCCTTAAGCAGCAAGCAGGCCAAGACGACCGTTCCGGCTGGGTACAGGGAGGCCAGGACCGAGGCTACGTCGAGGCGCCCTGCCTGAGTAGCTAGCAGAAAGAACGCAATTCCTCCCGCCTCCAGCATGCCTGTCAGTGACATGAGCAGCAGGCCGCCTTTCTCTCCACGCAACTTCTTGCGATCAGCTAGGAGCATCAATACAAGGAGGCTAAGCCCAGTCCCCCTCGCCGTGACCACCGGCCAGAACACGGCCGAAGTGCCGGCCTGCGCTATGAGGATAAGAAATCCTCCAATCCCAAGTCCGGCAAGGACCGCAAGACCAAGGTCCCGAACCCCACCGACGACGTTTTCACGTCGTGAAACTAGCCACAAACCGACCAGAGCCAACAGGAAGCCCACGATCTGGTATGTTGTCGGTAAACCTTGGGTGACGACGCCGAAGAGTACCGGGAGGCTCGCGGTGAGCACCCCCGTGATTGGAGCAGCGATACCCATCTTCCCAACCGCAAGCGCGCGATAATATGCTCCTAACCCCAAGGTGCCGGAGAGTCCCGCCGCGATCCCCCAACCTAGCTCAGCAGCGGAAGGAAGGGAGTCAGAAGTAAGCAAAGCAAGGGCAACGAGCAACGCTAGTGCACCGATATATGAGATGACCAATACTCTCCATGCGTTCGCTCGTCGCGTTAGGAACCCGCCCATGAAGTCACCCGCTCCCCAAGACGCAGCGGTAGCGAGGCCGAACACAACGACCAGATTAGACGATGTAATCATTTGTGACATCTGACTCTTCTTGACTTGAAACGCCTCAACCTCGGACCATTATCTGACTGGGGTCTTGTATATTCAAGCCGACTGGAGAAGTAGGTTTCCGTAGTGGCTCTTCGCATAGGCCTTCTTTCGGAGAGAAGGCGATCCTCCCTGTTTCAAGAAACAAAAAAGGATAGAAAGGTGGAGAGTTGGGATGCGTCTACTTTCGAAGCGTCTTGATTGGACCTTTGTATACCGTGTATGCCAAAGCAAGTCCGATTATTACTAGTGTGCCGACTATGAAGATTGCCGCGCCTGCCGGGAAGGTGCTGTAGTATACGTTCAGAGTCTTAGCCTTTGCACCACCCACATATAGCGATAGTACACCAGCTGAAGTAAACTTCAGCGGCAAAGATGCTGTCCCGTCGCTACCTGTTTTTGCCGAAGAAGTGCCATCGATGGTTAGCAACCCGCTTGCAGGTACGAATTCTACCAATGAACCTGTTACCGGGTTGCCGCTTTTGTCAACGACTTTCACGTTCACCACATAGTCCGTGTCCATGTAGAGTTGTGAAGGATCCATTGACTGAACTGCGCCATCTTTGATCACGATCGTGACTTGTGTTTGAGCTGCGACTTGAGTAAGGAGCAGCATTGCGAACAGAATCACGATAGTCTCAAACGATCTGAGTCGTGGCAAGATTCTACTCCCTCATTTATCAGTCGCGGTCCATATCAGGGCCAAGATCAGTGGTAGCCCTAGCCCAACAAAGATCATTGCGTAGCCTATCGGAGTAAATCCGTGGTAGCCCGTGCCATCTGCAATGATCGAGCCTGCAGCTCCAGGAGACACTCCTGGAATTATTCCAGCTGTTGTCAGGAATAGATAGGCCATAGATCCAAGGACCATTAGGAAGCTGAGATAACACAGGCCCTTGAACAGTTTCGGTGATATTTTAATGACGGAAGTCTCGTTAGCGTAGGCTATCAACTTGTCTATCTTGAAGTACTTGAAGAGGACTATGAATTCGAAAAGCGCTGCCAAGCCAAGAATTAGGATCTCCCAGTACCATGCCGTAAATAGGAATGTGAAACCGTAACTGTTCCCGTTTAACGAATCGTAGATCGGAATTGTGAACACTATTGACAGCAGGGCGGCAGCGATAGCCATGATTGTAACGGTCTTCGTTCGAGGCATTCCAAACTTATCTGCATATGTGGCGACGTTCGTTTCGAAGTAGGCCAAGTTCATCGGTAGGGCGGTCGGTATGAATAGCGCGTAGAACAGCATTGACAATCCGATTCCTGAGGCGCCTAAAGCGTTCCAGACCTTTGGTAATGCTGAGAAAGCTAGGCCTAAGCTGCCTGAGAAAAGCGGTGGAAAGCCGAAGCCCATTGTCAGCGGTACTATGAACAAGGCGAAAAGCGTTAGCAGAATGACGTCCGAGAACCTTTCCATGAGGCACGCGGTGTTGATGTCGCCGCCTTTCGGCAAATATGAGGCAAATGCTGTCGAGACCCCTGAGCCTACGCCGCTGCGCCAGTAGACCCAGAGCATCGCTTGCGCGAAAACCATACCGCTCATGAACTTCGAAGCTTTGAGGTCAAAGGTCATTCCCCATCCTTGCCAACTAGCTTCAGGAGTGTACACTAAGCTTACGATGATGAGAATCACAGCCATTATTATGGCCGCAGGTTTAGCCCACAATGCAATGCGAGCCCAGACGTTTACCGATTTGTAACTGACTAGCCACCAGATGAAACACATCACAAGTGCGCCGACGAGAGGCCAATACGATGTCAAGTAGGTAACCCAGAAGAATGTGCCTGGATCCGATCCCCAGAATCGGAAGGGAGCTGCCACCAAGTAAGTTAACCATGTGCCATAGAGTGCCGTAGCTGTCCCCATCCATACGAACATAGACATGACGCCGAACCATATCCAGAAAGTGAAGAACTTGTTGCCCTTCGTTATCACATGCCAGGCCTGAGGTGGGGCTCTTCGTGTGTAGGCCCCGAAGCAACTGTCGACTATGAATAGTACAAATACTACAGTCAAGAGGCCTAGAAAGAAGTAGAAGTAGAATGACCCTGCTCCCCATACGACGGCCATGAAGGCCGGAACTAGGGAGTTGCCCATTCCTCCAGATGAGCCATGAAAAGCGCTGAACATCCCGAATTTGCTTGCTAAAGTTTCACGTCGAAGACTGGTTTTTTCCAATTTTCCTCGGAGGCTGATGTGGTGCCGTTAATATCTGATTTGCGGTAATGCTTTACTTACATTACATGTGGCACCTAATTACATATGGCATTGCTTATTCACGCATTTTACCTAACCTCCTATTAAGCAGTAACCGGAGTTTTGATCGAGAACTCGAGAGTCGCGCGGGATGCCATTGAGAAAGAAAGATCAGGAATCAGTTCGGGACTTCATTCGAAAGAATACGAAACTAGAGTTCGCCACAGCCGGGGACGCTCACGGCGACGTAACCAAAATTGAGAAGTATGTTAAGGATTGCTTGGCTGAGGAAAACCTCTCCTTGATAGTTCTCGGAGGAGACTACCAAGCACAACCCACGAAGGATATCGCGGAAGCAAAGAAGAACGTGTTCTCCATCCTCTCGACTTTGCGAGGCGTTCCCAGACCAATCCTCGTTTTGGGAGGAAACTACGAGATCCCCGGAATCACATTAGAGGCTGCCTCCGAGATCGGAGAACCACTCTTCCCAATAGGATCCGCACCTTCAGAACAGATAAGGAGACCACCGGGAAACCACTTGTCCCATCAGGGCTTCGATATCCTCGGTGTAGAGGGCTCGAATCCAATCAATGGATTATTCCCTGGTGAGAGGAGTGAACAGGAGTTGGAGTGGGCTTTGTCAGAGGCAGTGAGAGGCGCAGGGGCGGTTGATTTCAGCAGGGTGATTTTGGCCACTCATTCGCCTGCCTATGAATGCGGCAGCAGGGATGAACTTGGACCTTTCGGTCTTCCGCCCGAATATTGCGGGAAACACGTCGGAAGCATGGCATACCGGAATTTCATCTCAAAGCAGAGGCCTTTGATACATGACTGCGGTCACATTCACGAAGGCGTTGGAGTGACTGTCTATCTCTGGAACCCAGCTGAACCAGAAAAAATGGAAGAACACGCGGATCTCAAAATGCTTGAGTACGATAAGATGGCGATCATCCTCAAGAAAGATGAGGCGAAGCGGGCAAGCATATGCGTCAATCACGGAACCCTCGAACATTGGGTGTACATGCGATACCGGATAGCGGAGACCAAAGAATGCATCGCCGTTGAGGTCGCAAAAAGAAGACTGGGCGGCAAAGATCCAGTGTCTAAGTTCACTGACAGATTTGCGAAGGGAGCCGTTTATAAGAAAATTATCTCTTCAGGCATAGATGTAAAGGACATTGCCTCTATGAGTTGAGCGATCAACGAGCATGCTCGTGAAGATTAGCATAAACGACAGGTACGGTTACTACGACGCCGGAGTTAGAAGACTGCAGGCAATCCTCGAAGTACTCGGTCTTCGGCAGCTGACAGAGTGGAAGAGAGGCGCAGAGAGATCTCACGTTTCACAGAAATTTGTCGAGGCGTGGGAGTGCGATTATGAGTCATCCTATCGTCCGGAGGATTTGAAAGTGATCTTGAAAGCTGCAGAGCTTGCTGCCATTCCTAAGGATCTGAAGGGCAAGTTGCCTGAAGACATGATAATTGGCAATGTCAGTTACACTAAGCTATGCGATGTGGATGTCTGGACCAAGGCGGGTTTCTCGATACTCTCGACTTGGGACAAGGTGTACTCAAGGATTCTAGCAAGGAAACTGCGAATTGATGAGGGAGACCTCTGGGAAATGGGCATTCAGAAATGGAAAGCAGTATCGAAAGCAGCTCCTCGAGACAAGGTTGAACAGATCGTACGGATCAACTATGAGATCTTGAGCGCAAGAGCTAGTGAAAAATAGGTTCGTTGCACCTAACTTTCTAATCTCGTAGCGCTTCGTTGCGGCTACCCCAGCGCGTTAATGATTCCCGAGGCTTTGAGACGGCGGTAAACTGGGGCGCCAACTATTGTAACAATCGCAACTGTGACAATTCTCTCAATGGGGTATACGTACATGATCAAGTTCCAGACCGCGGGACCCAGAGCAGGGTAGAAGTACCAGATGCCCAACGCGCTACCGAAGGCGTGATCGGTCAGTGTTCCTATGAACGAGGCGACTGCGACCGCGAAGGTAACCTTTCTCAGTTCCGAGGATGCAAAATATGAGTTGGCCAGTTTAGCTATCGGCGAAAACGCAAGAACCATAGCCACCATATGCAGCCACGGATAGAACGCGGCGACGCGTCCAAACGGATTTGCGTAGAATGCAGCTACAGAGAGCAGAATTATTACGCCGGGGAGGTAGCCTCGATTAATTCTGATACAACCAGTCGCTACGGCGCCAAGCGTCGGAGGCAGGACGGTGAGGATGCCGAATATGGCTCCGCTTGGGTTCAGGAACAGGCCCACTAGAGAGCCGGTAGCAACGGCAATTCCTCCTGCGACAGGGCCGAGGAGCAGGCCGATCAATGGGGCCGTAATTACTCCAAGGGTGATGTTGCCGCTAGTTCCTACGGTTATCGTGAACGGGATCATTGACACGATTGCCTGAAGCGCCGCGAAAACACCGATGGCAGAAAGGTACCGAGTATTCATGCTTCGCAGTTCTTATGGCCTCACCTTGTCTTTCTGCTATTACCTCTAATGACGCTTTTGTCGGCGTTTATTCTCTATGCTATATACTTGAATCGAAATCTCAATCAAATATGCCTAAGCAGAGCATGCAGGTACGTGATATCAAAAATGCATGTATTGGTAACAGGTGGAACAGGTTTCATTGGTGGGCACGTTCTAAGAGGATTATTGAGGCAGGGGCATCAAGTTGTCGCGCTCGATTCTTCACCCGGCACTGAATCCTTGGCGGACATCGCTGACAAGATAAATGTAGTTCAAGCCGAGGTTCAAGATCTCGCAATAATAATTGATGTTATCAAGAAGTTTGGGATTACGCATATTGTGCATACAGCTTCCTTGCTCACGGCGAGCTCACAAAGAAGACCCTTAGCCGCTTTGAACATCAACGTCCTAGGAACGGTCAACGTCCTCGAGGCAGCTAGATTGATGGGCGTGGTTCAGGTCACCTATATGAGTTCAACAGCGGTTTACGGTTATACCGAGGAGGGAAAGGTCATAGATGAAGAGCATCCGCTGAGACCTGCTACACTTTATGGTGCTACCAAACTCTTGTGCGAACACTACGGCTTGGCCTACAATGTGGACCATGGTATGGGTTTCATGGCGCTTCGATTTCCCATTGTATATGGACCTGGTCAGAGCCAAAGAGGGTTCAGTTCGTTCAAAGAAGTTGTCGAGAAACCCTTGCTGGGACTACCAGCAAAAGTCCCAATTGGAGGAGATCAAAAATTCGACGCCGTTTACGTGAAAGATGTGGCAGATGCTATAATTTCTGCTTGTTTTGCCAACAAAACGCGACATAGGATTTTCAACATAGGCGCCGGCGTAACGCACTCTCTCAGAGACGTGGCAAAGGTTGTCAGCACAGTTGTTCCTGGCGCTGTTATTGAGATCGGCCCCGGATTTGATGCAGCTGAACCGGTAAGGGGTCCACTTAACATCAAGAGAGCCAGAGACGAGTTAGGCTATGAGCCCAAGTTTGATCTAGAAGGAGGCGTTCGGGATTACATACGCACATTCAAGGGCGCTGCCTGATCCGTGAAGCACGTTCCGACGTGACCGCTCGCATGGAGACTAACGAGTCGCTCTGATCCATGCTCAGTATTTCTGAGTCAGGCTTCAATCTTCATTATTGTTTCTTCCTCGTAGCCAGTGATCACTCTTCCGTACTCTGAAAGCATTCTATCAATCTCCTTTTCGCCAGTATCTACTAGCAGGGGCCTACCAAGTTCTAATGACAAGAGTTTGTTCATAGTCGCTATGGTAACTATGTTCTCGGGCTGCACCGAAGACAGCCGCCAAGGTGTACCTGCGCGAAGCAACCAACCTAATGGGTGAGGATACCGGCGAACCCTCAGCCAACTTGGGTGCATCAACATCAACACCCACACTTATTCCCCGATAACTCATCAGGAATCCGGCGAACAGTGCAACTGCACCTAGCAATTCAAATTCCAAGAAAAGATCGGGATTACCGAAGATACCGAGCAGTGTTCCTCCAATGGCATTCAAGAGGCCACCCGCAGCGATCAGCAATGCGAACGTCCTACGCCTGTCAAGGCCGAATGAGACGAATGAGCCTCCAATCGCCCCATAGACATTCAATTCTGCTGTTAGCAATCTAACTGGTGACGGAAAGGAATGGGCGGCCGCATTAATTCCAAAAACCACTGACGATTGGAAGCTTTTCTCAGCCTGCGAAACGTCGATTGGGACGATGGTCCCCCAGACAACTAGTATAGCCGACAGGGCCACGATAACTGATAGAGCTCTGCGTCCCCATTTTGGAGACATAAGCAGGAGCACGCCCGTTCCTAGAAGACTGATCTGTGGACCGACTGTCAAGTAATAGATCTTAACCAAGAACTCACTCGGTCCAAGAACGCCGGGATTCATCGAAAACTCGAGCAATGCACCAAGACTGAAAAGAGCCATAGCCGCAGTCCAAACAAGCTGATGTAGTTTACGACGTGCCCGATACTGTATCCATAGTAGTGCAGTGAAAGCTGCTGAGATCAGCGTTGTAACCAAGGGAATGTAAGTGATCAAGTCAGTCTCTCCGCATTCGGTCGTAAGAACGGATAAGATTTTTCCCACTTCAACTGAATCTTCTGTACCTTAGCGCAACATCTGTGTGTGCAGACACAAACACGAATACCATTTGAGCGCAATAGTTCGCGAGGTCGCTGATCTGAGCATCGACTTCGCCAAGGATTTGAAGAACCGAGAGCCCTCACCTCCCAAAGAAGAGGCGTTTTTCGTGTGTGTCAGGTGTGATGGTGTTCCTTGAAGTACCTGGACCACTAAGCCTGTTGTGGCACCGATACTGTTTTATGGCTCCATGTCATGGTGATTAGACCGGCCGATGGCGTTCATGATCTTCGTGCGTGTTTGAGAGTAGAACCGATTGGGGGAATCATCTTAGGGCATTATAAGCTGGCGTTCGTTTGCCTGCTTTGGAAGAGCAAGCGTG
>Ga0315280_10003853_pt1 | contig 22659 bp, 14 predicted proteins | sample YL17G06_40_MG_FD_203697 | JGI IMG/M metagenome (GOLD analysis project Ga0315280, IMG submission 203697) | Sediment microbial communities from Yellowstone Lake, YNP, Wyoming, USA - YL17G06_40 | ecosystem: Environmental > Aquatic > Freshwater > Lake > Sediment | place: USA: Wyoming | collected... | reverse complement strand
CTCGCCGTCCAGCCGACCCTGGGCGCGCACTCTCTCTATCTCCCGATCGCCGAGCGCCAGCCAGACATCGGGCGAGGCCTTCCCGTCGGCGATCTCGCGTGTCTGAACGTCGATGTTGGTGATGACAGGCGTCTTGACGCGCACGGAGGGGTACGCCTTCTCGAAGAGCTCGATGATCTCATTGTACGGGCCGGCGACGCCGCACGGAACGTAGACCAGGAGCTCGCCCGAGACGCCGCTCGCGGCGGGCAGTGGCGAGGCGATGGGCCCGCCCGGGGACGGCGCCGACCTCCGGCACGCCAGCGACTGTAGGATCAGCACGAGGGCCACGGCGACTGCCACGCTCAGTTGGATGACCGCCGATCTGTACTTCATGCTATCCCTCCGGCGCAGGCTTCGCGTTCGCCTTGTTCTTGCCGAGCAGCGACTCCACAACGGTCGTCAAGTCGTCCTCTGTCCACGTGCCGCCTATCCTGTGCGTGAAGACCGGCTGCACGACCTTCCCGTCCTTCTCGTACATCCACCGGGACGATCCATTGATCATGAGACACCCGCAGCTTAGACCCGCCGCGCGCCACTTCTTGTACCCTTCATCCTTGCCCCAGTCGATCAGCTCGGCGTAGACGTCCGCGCCGTACTTGGCGGCGACTTCCTTCACCATTGCGTTCTGCTCCACGTGGTCGCCGGAGTCAGGGTAGTAGATGAGTATCTCGACCTTGGCCTGCCCGGGTTGCCCGGGAGTCGATGCCGTCGTCGCCGTTCCCGAAGGAGCCCTCGCCGCAGCGGATCCGCCGACCTCGTCGGTGCCGGACACGCCGTTGTCGGCCAGGAGCCTGAGCCCCTCGGCTGAGGTCAGGAAGTCGATGAAGGCCTTGGCGTCTCTGGGGTCGGCGGCATCCTTCATCACCGCTACCCAGCACTTCTCCTTGGTGTAGGAGTCGGCCGGGAAGTCGAAGGCGATGTCCACTTGGTTGTGGGACATCTTCTCGGGATCGGTCTCCAGCGGGCAGGCCCTGTAGGCGATGCCCGCATCCGACTGCTCCTTGATGACCGCCTCGTGTGACAGAATGGCGTGGTTTGTCTTCAGCATCCTGGGCTCGAGTTCTTCCCAGAGCCCCAGCTTCTCAAGCGCAGCCTGGCCGCAGGCTCCGACCGAGTTCCCCGCGGGGTCAGGGATCGAGATGGTCTTGCACTTCCGCAGGTCCTCTGGGCCGTTGAGCACGAGCTTGGAGCCCTTCGGCTTGATGACGCACAGATCGAAGGTGCCGATGGCCTTCTTCGTGGCCGGGTCGACCATGTTCCTGGCCTCGAGCTTGCCTATCTCGGTGGCGCCGGGCGAGATGATGATGTCTGTCTTCTCGCCCTTGTCGATAATGCGCTCGACGAGCACGATCGCGTTGTCGTACTCCTCCTTGGTTTCCAGGCCCGGGTTGACGGCCTTGAAGGCGTGGATCGCCTCCTTCACGGGAATGGTCATGCCGCACGGGGTGTAGACGGTGAGGGCGGGCGGGCCTTTCCGACATCCTGCGCAAACAGCCGCGACAAGCGCCGCCAGGGCGATCGCCCCGACGACGCGGCGTATGGGGACTGCGGACATCGCGTGAACCTCCAAGCTCAAGCCTCCGCGGGGCCACGGCCCCGCCGTGTCATTTCATCATGCACTCACAGATGTACTGGCCGAACTCGCTGGCGAAAACCGCACAAAACGCGAACGTTAGCAGTACCACTAGACCCTCATACACCAGCGCCTTCAGCCAGCCCACGGCCTTCGACAGTATGAACAACCCTGGCAGGCTGAGTCCAGACCCTGTGAGCAGGATTGCCAACGCGCCGGCCAGATCCATGTTGTTCTTGAGGAACGCCTTGGTGAACGCCACCTCGGTAAGGATCGGGAAGTACATCAGAGCCCCGAAGAGGTCGCCGATCGCGATCGGCTGCAGATGGCGCCACATGGTGGCCCCCTCTGGCGCCGAGCCAACCAGGCGGTAGACGACCTTGATGTCGATGAAGGCCGATGCGGCGCCGATCACCAGTAATGCCGGCAGGAGGATGGGCACCACCATCTTGACGAGCAGCCAGGTCTCGCGGATCCACTCCCGCAGCTCGTCGCCGCTGAAACGCCACCACGCGAAGGTCGCGATCAAGGCCGCAATGACCCCGCAGCCGGAGAACCGGAGTGCATCCCCAACCTCCGAGCTTCCCCACATGATGAAGCCGAGGAGCGTAGCGAAGAGGATCCAGACTCTCGCGCCGCCGGACCCGGTATGCGTGAGCGCGAGGGACCGTGCCCTGATCTCGGTCACCCTCCGCCGCTCCTCGCGGATGAACAGCAGGGACATCAGAAGGCCCACGGCGATGGCGATCACGGGCACGCCAGCGCCCCGCCAGATACCTATGATCGGACCGATGACCTTCATGGTGAAGAACAGCGCGACGATGTTGATCGCCGGGCCCGCGTAGAGGAACGCGAAGGCGGGACCGATGCCCGCGCCGCGCTTGTAGATGCTTGCGAACAGCGGGATTACGTTGCAGGAGCAGGTGGCAAGCACGACGCCCGAGATCGCGGCAACTAGGTAGGCGACGATCTTGTTCGCCCCCACGCCCAGGTGCCTCATGATAACGGGCGCGGGCACGAACGCCGTGATCGCGCCGCCGAGAAGGAAGGCCGGGAGCATGGTCGTAAGGGCGTTCCAGGTGAAGATGCAGCAGGTGAAGACGTTGACGATGTCCTTGAGCGCCTCGTCCGGTCGGTTCGGCATTCGGCCCAGGATGGTCTCGTAGACCGACGGGACGGACAGCGCGACTCCCACGACGGCCAGCCCGACGACCCACTGCAGCCACTTCGGCACGCGCCGCCGCTCACGTGTCTCGGCGGGAGGCGGCTCCGCCGGCGGAGCCGGCAGCGCCTCCTCGACACCAACCGTATCGCCTATGACGGACACTCCTCTGCACTCCGCCCGGCCCGTATAGGGTGCCCAGGGCGGCTACTGCTGTTACACGATACGCTCGGCCGTCGGCCTGGCCTGCGGTCGCCGTCCCAAGTGTGGCGCATCCAGGCCTTACCGGCTTCGCCTCGGCCATCGGCCCTCCTCCAAACGCGTTCGCCGCAGGGCCAGGGAAACCCGGCCCATCAGTGGAAACAACGAGGGATGGGGCACGATCCCCCGGGGTGTCGACGCGCAACGAGGATGACGATGTCAGCAGCAGTGAGAGCCCTAGTGCCGCCGCCGGACACGCTCACGCGCGGGCCAGACGATCTCACGCCGTGGAGTCGCGCGCTGCGGTTGTCGGTGCTCGAGGAGGCTGACTTCTACCACGAACGCACGCTCCTGGTCGCTGAATCGTTCCGCGCCTCCGAGGGCGAGCCATGGCGGGAGCTGAGATGGGCGCGCGCCACGGAGCACGTGCTCGCCGAGTGCCCCATCCGGATACGCGAGGGTGAACGCCTCGTGGGCTGGCACCCGAACTCCAGGCCGGATGAGGAGGGCTGGGCGCGCATCCGCGAGGCCGGGGACTACCTCCGGCGACAGGCCTACTGGGTCGCCGCGAGCGAGGGCCACATGGCCCTCGATAACCCGACTATCCTGGCGCGAGGACTCGACGCTATCCGCGACGAGATCGTCGAGCGCAGGGCGGCGCTCGATCCGCTTGGCGCTGACTCGCCGAACAAGCGTGTCTTCTACGACGCATGCGAGATCAGCCTGGTCGCCCTGCAGAGGTTCATCGAGCGGTACGTCGCGCTCGCGCGCGAGCTGGCCGAGTCGGCAAGCGATCCCCGGTGGCGTTCCGAGCTCGCCCTGATCGCCGGCGTGTGCGAGCGCGTGGCCCACGAGCCGGCCCGGACGTTCCGCGAGGCCGTGCAGCTTGTGTGGTTCTGCTACCTGGCCGTGGCGCTGGAGGCTGGCGAGTGCCACCACTGCTTCGGACCGGGTCGCATAGACCAGTACCTCCTCCCGTATCTCGAGGCCGATCGCGCCGCGGGCAGGCTCGACGAGCACCTCGCGGACGACCTTCTGGACCAGGTGCTCATCAAGTGCAACGAGTACCAGGCTCGCGGGATGAGCGCGGTCATCGTGGTCATCGGCGGCCGCAAGCCCGATGGCTCGGACGGGACGAACGAACTCTCGTACCGCATCCTCGGCAGCAGTGACCGAGTGCGGATGTACTTCCCCGGGATCGACATCTCATGGCACCGCGACATGCCACCCGAGTTCATGCGCGGAGCGTGCACGCTGCTTCGGAACGGCAAGGGCCAGCCGTCGTTCTTCAATGACGACCTCATCATCGAGGGCCTGCGGCGACACGGCGTACCCTACGAGCACGCCGTGGACCACCTGCCGAGCACGTGCACCGAGACATCCATCATGGGTCGGTGCAACCCGTGGGTGGCGTGGCCCTACGTCAACATCCCGATGGCCCTCATCGGGGCTCTGTTCGGCGGCATCAGACCGGACACAGGGGAGCAGTGCGGCCCTCCGACACCGGTGCCGCAGACCTGGGATGAGCTTGTGGCGGCGTTCGATACGCACCTGGAGGCAACGGCCCACTGGGCTATCGCGCAGGGCATCCGCGACCAAGCCGTGGCCGCCGAGACGCGTCCGTTCCCGCTGCTGTCCTGTTTCGTCCGGGGCTGCCTGGAGAGCAGTCGCAACATCAGCCACGGCGGCGCTCTCTACAACTTCCTGCAGCCCGAGTCGGTTGGAATCACGAATGTCGTGGACTCGCTGGCGGCGATCAAGACCCTCTGCTTTGGCACTGCGCGGTACACCCTGGACGACTTTCGCGAGGCCATTCGCGCCAACTGGGAGGGTCATGAGGAGCTGCGCCAGGCGGCCCGCCGCGACTGCCCAAAGCACGGTAACGACGACCCGTCGGTCAACAACCTGTTTTCGCTCGTGGCCGGGCGCTGGTGCGATCACATCGAGGGCCACCGGAACCACTTCGGCGGGCCCGTGTTCCCCGGCTTCCTCGGCTGGGTCGTCTGGATCGGATTCGGCGAGCAGACCCCTGCCACACCCGACGGGCGACTTGCCGGCGAGCCGCTGGCCAACTCGATCGCGCCGGCGAGTGGCGTGCGCCTGCGCGGGATCCCGTCCACGCTGCTGTCCTCATCGGGGCTCGACCACTCGCGAGGCCTGGGCGGCATCACCTACAACGTTCGCTTCGGCAGGTCAGGCCTCGCGGGACAGGACGGACCGGACCGCCTGAGGGCGATCATCGAGAGCGCGCTCGGCTCGGTCGGCGTGTACATGCTGCAGATCGAGATGGCGAGTTCCGAGACGCTGCGCGCGGCTCAAGCCGACCCCGGGCTGTACGAGGACCTCTTCGTCCGCATCGGCGGCTACCTCGTGCCGTTCACCCTCCTTCCGGTCCACGCGCAGGAAGAGGTCATCGAGAGGGCGGAGCTCGGGTTTTGACGACCGCTGAGCGCCAGTCCCTGCGCGACGTGCGGGGCGTCGTGTTCGCCTTCGATCAGACCGCGACCCACGACGGCCCTGGGCTGAGGATGCTGGTCTACCTCAAGGGTTGCCCGCTGGGCTGCATCTGGTGCCACAGCCCTGAATCGCGGCGTCCCGGGCCGCAGATCGTGTGGTACGGCGCGCGCTGTGTGAAATGCGGGGCCTGCGTTGAGCGGTGCCCGCAAGGCCTGCGCAGCCCGGAGCCGCTTGCCGGGCCCGATCCGGACGCCTGCCTGCTGTGCGAGGCGTGCGTCGCCGCGTGCACGGCCGGAGCGATAGAGGTGAAGGGCGGGCGGATCTTGGCCGGCGAGATCGTCGACCAGGCGGCCCGCCAGAGGGCGTTCTTCGACGCGAGCGGAGGCGGTGTGACGCTTTCCGGCGGAGAGCCCATGCTGCAGCCCCAGTTCGCGGTCGCGATGCTGCGGCTGCTTCAAGACCAGGGCATTCACACCGCGGTCGAGACATCGGGGCTCGTGACGTGGGATGAGCTTGAGGCCGTCGCGGACGCGACCGACCTGTTCCTCTACGATCTGAAGCACGCCAGCGACGAGCTGCACCGCCGCGACACAGGCGTCTCGAACGCCACCATACTCGAGAACCTGGCGCGGCTCATCGCGGCCGGTGCGGATGTGATAGTGCGCGTCCCCTGCATCCCGGGCCTGAACGGCACGCCGGAGGTGGTCGCGGACATCGCTCGGGCCGCGCGCGACCGGGGAGCCACGCGCATCTCGTTGCTGCCCTTCAACCCGGCCACGCCCGGGAAGTACGCGTGGCTGCAACAGCCGTGCCCGGTGGCGGGCATCAAGGCCCAGACGAGGGACCAGATGAGCGTGCTGGAGGACGTTGCCAGGGCGGAGGGGCTGACTGTGGCGGAGCCGTAGAACGGCGGCTCACGCCGCCGGGCGCCTGCTCATGTTGGACGCCAGCGCCGCGACGAAGTTGGCCGAGTACTCAGCATCTCGACCGAACCTGTCCGCGAAGGTTGTGGCGAAGCCCCACACCGGGTTGCTCTTCGCGATCCCGTACAGACCTGAGCCGTCTCCGAGGTCCTCGACCTGGGCAAGCCCGGCATTCACAAAGGCGCCCAGGGCCGAGACGACCTCATCGCGGTCCCTGTGCACCCGATCGGCGAGCTCGAGCGCCCTCACCGCTTGGTTGCGGTGCAAGCAGAGATAGTGCAGCACATCGAGGGAGGCCGGCGATACCAGCGCTCCGTATGCCATGGCATCTGTCGTCGTGAAGGACACTGCTCCATACCCTTCTTCACCTGTGCCCCCGTTCTGTCTCTTCTGACACGTATTACGCGGCTGCGGTTACGCAGGTTTACCGACACGAGTGTGGTGAAGCCTATGGCGGCCGGCTGGCAACGAGAGGTGAGCCGTGACGAGGTGCGCGCTGGCTGCTGTGCTGTTCGCGATGAGCGTCGGCGGTGCCGGCGCTCAGGATGCCGCTGGGCTCGGTCCGAGGCTGGGGCAGCCCTGGCGCGGGATCGTGTTCGCGCCCGAGCACCGGGGCGGCTGGGCCGCGAACTTCGAGAAGCTCGTCACCGACGTGCTGGAGCCTGTCGGCATTAACGTCATCGTCTTTGACATGTTCTGGCACGGCTACCGCTTCCGGAGCCGACCTGAGTTCGCTCGGGTCACCTACTCCGATCATAGCGGATACACCCGAGCGGAGGCCGGAGTCCAAGCGGACATCGCGCGCCGTCACGGCATGAGGGTGATGGTGGGGATGAACTGCCTCACGCACCAGAACTACGGGGTCCTCTTCGAGGCCTTCCCGGAGCTGCGCGAACCGGGGTCTGAGGACACCTGGTGCCCTCTTCACCCCGAGGTGAACGAGATAGCGTACGGCATGATCGACGAGCTGCTGGACGCGTTCCATGCCGACGGGTTCCACGTCGGCATGGACGAGGGCTGGGGATTCCACAGTAAGGAGTGTGAGCGCTGCTGCGGCCAGGACCCGGCCGAGCTGTTCGCCAAGTGCGTCAAGGACATGCACCGGCACATTGTCGAGGAGCGAGGCGTCGAGATGCTCATGTGGGGCGACATGCTCCTCGACTGGCACGGCAAAGACACGAAGCGCTCCACCGACATGATTCCCAAGGACATCATCATCTGCGACTGGCACTACGACCTGGCCCAGCAGTACCCTTCCGTCCGTTGGTTCCAGGACAAGGGCTTCAGGGTCTGGCCGTGTGGATGGAACGATCCTGCGGCAACGCTCGCGCTCATAGACTCGGCCCGTCTCGACGCCGGTCCAGGCATGCTCGGACACCTCTACACCACCTGGTGCGGGCGGGTCATCGAGGACGTGCGCCCGGCCTTCCTCGGTGAGGGCGACCAGTCGGCGCTGGACGGCACGGCGAAGGCCCTCGCGGCTGTGATGCGAGCCTCAACAGGTCGGGTGGAAGCCGCGCCGCGCACCCGGATCGAGATCCTCAGCGACCCTGTCGCCGGGGCAGAAGGACGGCTCTACCCGGCGGGGACCGCGCTCCGGATGCGCGCGTCGGTGTCGCTCGAAGGGAACTACGGGGTGCCGGTGACCGGCGCCGATGCCGAGCTGGTGATCTTCGACGCGCAAGAGCGCGAGGTTCTCAGACGCGCGCTGAAGACCATCGGCGAGTGGAACACGGACAAGGTACTGCTCGGCCCGGGCGACTACCGCCCGGTGGTGCGGGGCACCGCCGACCTGGAGGGGCCGCCCCGACCGCGAGACTTCCTTGCTCGCGGCCCCGCGTTCAGGGTCGTCGGCGCCAACTGGAGGGCGGACCTTGTCGCGGCGCGCGTGAAGCAGCAGGGCCTCGCGGATGCGCCGGCCGACATCGCCGAGCCCCCTGAGGGCGGGCGGCTCCTCGGCACCCTCGTGCCGGCCGAGGCCGGAGCGGCAGCCTGGTCCCACCGCAACGATGCGTGGCTTGTGGGGGTCTACGAGAAGGGCGGGCAGAAGGCGTTGGTCATGTCTTTCCCAGCTCCGCAAGGCTCAGCGCCGGGCGACTACGCCGGCGTCACGATGCCGCTGACCGTCCCGCGCTACCAGGGGCGCCTAGTGGCCCAGCTCTTCCTCGCCGACCTCTTCCTCAACCCCGGCTGGCCCGAGTACCGGTTCTACCAGTTGCTCATCGGCGACAATGTGGTGTGGGAAGAGGACATCACCGCCGATCGCTCCTCCACGTTCTGGACCGCAGTGGACATCACGGACGCTGCCGCCCCGGGAACCGACACAACGCTCGCCATCCGGGTGTACGACAAGCGCGGCGTGGGCGTCTACCCGACCACCAGTCTGGTGGGCCCCGTGCGGCTCGTCGAGGCTCGCGAGTGAGCGTGGGCATACGGCGACGCCCGGCAGACGCCGAACTCAGTCGTATGGCTCGGTGTCATCGTCCTCGAACGATGGCCTGGACGGTTCCTTGGGACCGTCTTCATCGGGGGGCCTGAACTGGATCTCTGCGAGCTTGGCGTAGCGGCCGCCCTGGGCGACGAGCTCCGCGTGGCGGCCTCGCTCGATGACCTCGCCGTTCTCGACAACCAGGATCTGGTCGGCGTTCATCACCGTCGACAGGCGGTGCGCTATGGCGAAGGTTGTGCGGCTCTCCATGAGCGTCTCGAGCGCTTGCTGGATGAGGTGCTCGGACTCGGAATCGAGCGCCGAGGTGGCCTCGTCGAGGATGAGGATCCTGGGGTTCCGTAGGATGGCTCGCGCGATCGCGATGCGCTGCTTCTGGCCGCCCGACAGCTTCGTGCCGCGCTCACCGATCTCCGTGTCGTAGCCGTCGCGGAACTCCATGATGAAATCGTGCGCATTGGCGGCGCGCGAGGCGGCCTCCACCTCAGCCTCCGAGGCGTTGGGCTTGCCGTACATGATGTTCTCCCGCAACGTGCCGGAGAACAGGAATGTCTCCTGGAGCACGATCCCTATGTTCTGTCGCAGCACGTTCACCTTGAGGCGGCGCAGGTCGGTGCCGTCGAGCGTCACGGCGCCGCTGATGGGGTCGTAGAAGCGCGGTATCAGGTTGATGAGAGTGGACTTGCCTCCCCCGCTGGGGCCGACAACCGCCGTCACCGTGCCGGGCGTTGTGCTGAAGGTCACGTTCTTGAGCACCAGTTCATCCGGCTCGTAGGCGAAGTAGACGTTCTCGAACCGGACCTCGCCCTGGATGTCGGCCGGCGCGACCGCGTCGCTCGCCTCCTCCACTTCGGGGATGGTGTCAAGGGTCGCGAAGATGCGGTCGATGCACGCGCTCGCGCGAATGATGGCATCGTTCACCGACGTCATGTTGAGGATCGGCTGGTACATCCGACCGATCAGCATGGTGTAGACCAGCAGGTCGGGGACCTTCATCGTCGGTTCCGGCGTGCATGACCTCCAAACTACGAACATCGATACGAGCTCGGTGCCCATCACTGTTATGAAGCCCGCGGTGTGACCGAAGAGGGTGGACCAGATGCCCTGGCGGATGCTCAGCCGCAGGTTCTCACGGGCCTCTGACACGAACGCCCTAGCTTCCGAGCGTTCCGTGGCGAAGGACTTCACGACGCGGACTCCGGCCACACGCTCGTGAAGGTCGGTGGTGATCGCGGTGAACTTGTCGCGCACCTCGATGCTCACGTCGCGGAGCTTGCGCTTGAACAGCTTGTAGTTGATGACGTAGAGCGGCAGGAACAGGCAGGCCATCAGACCGATCTCCCACCGCTGGACGAACAGGATGACGGCGAACACGACGAGCACGACCGAGTCGACCACGAACTGTGACAGCGCCCCGGTGGTGATCTGACGGATGCCCTCGACATCCCATAGCACGCGGCTCATGATCCCGCCGGTCTGGACGCCTTCATAGTACCGGAGCGACAGCTTCTGGATATGCCGATAGAGCTGCTGCCGTATGTCGAAGACGAGCCTCTCGCCGACGCGGAGGGTGACGATCTGCCGCCTGATGCTGATGACGCTGGAGATGAGTTGTATGAGGATCCTGGCGCCGATGAGCCAGAGCCCCCTCGCGAGCGCCGTGCGGTACTGCGGATTCTCGCCTGACAGCAGGTCGGGCAGGTCGGTGAGCAGGTCGCGCAGGAGGTAGACGAGCGGCACCGAGATGACGGCCATGATGGCCGAATAGGTCACCATCTCGGCGAACCGCCACTTGTGCGGCCTGAGGAAGCCGAGGAAGCGGATGAAGTTGGAACTTCGTCTCATGGGCTTCGGCCTGGGCGGCCCGCGGCTACCTCTCGGTGGCGATCGGTGTGGTGACGCGTCTGTGCGCGCCCGTATTCTACCACCCGCGGCTTGGGTGTAAAGCGGAGGGGCAGGCGTCGCCAGGGCCGCTTCATCCCGCCTCGCGGGCCGATCCGGGGCGCCCGGTGGCGTCGGGCATCCGGCCCTCGCCCCATTGGGGATGTGTGTGAGTCGGTCATCTTGGACACGCCCGGCGGTGTATACACTACGGTTGCTGACACTACCGGTTCCGGCCGTGAGGCAATGCCGAGCGAGGACAGAGAGTTAGCCGTCAGATGCCAGCACGGTGATGCGGAGGCCTTCCGCGAGCTCGTGCTCAGGCACCGGACGATGGTCTTCCGCGTCGCCCGGGGCATCGTCCTGAGCCGCGACGACGCGGAGGACGTGGCGCAGGAGGCCTTCGTGAAGGCCTACCGCGCGATCTACCGCTACGACGCGACGCGAGACTTCGGCGCCTGGCTCAAGGGCATCACTGTAAAGTGCGCGATCACGGCGTGCCGGAAGCGCGAGAGGGTCAGGGCGCTCGATCTGGTCGGGGGTTCGGGGGCCCGTTCACACGTCGGGCCTCCGTCTGAGGCGTTCTCGGCAGGGGAGCTCGGGGCAACGCTCCTGAAGGCCATCGAGGGGCTGCCGCCCAGGCAGCGCGCGGCGATCACGCTGTTCGCGCTCGACGAGCTGGACCTTGTCGCGACCGCTCGGGCGCTCGGATGCTCGGTGGGCTCGGTCAAGACGCACCTTCACCGGGCCAGGGAGAAGCTGGGCGAGGCGCTGGCGGCCTACGTTCGGGAGTGATGACAGGTGGACTGCGGCAGAGCGCGCGCCCTCATCCACGAGGCGATCGATACCGGGACCCCAGCGCCCGACGAGCTGGCCGGCCACCTGGCATCGTGCGCGGCGTGCCGTGCCGCCCAGGCCCGATTGCGCCTCGCCCAGAACGCCTTCACCGAGTTCGCTCGCCGGCCCATCGACGAGGACGCACTGCGCGCGGTCACGGATGCGGTACTGCGGCCTCCAACCATCGCCCGGCGCGCCGGCGCATCTCGGTGGCGCGCGTGGGTGCGGCCCCTGGCAACGGCGTGCGCCGTGACGGCCGTGTTCGCTCTGGGCTTGGTTTCGGGGCGGTGGCTGTGGCCGGTCGAGGTTGTGCGGACCGAACTGGTCCCAGACCCGCAGGTGCGGATCGTCGAGAAGCCGATACGGGTCGAGGTGCCGGTGCCCATCGAGGTCGTTCGTGAGCGCGTGGTGACCCGGCGAGTGCTCGTTTACGTCAGCCGACCCGCGAACGGGACGGCGCCATCTGAGACAGGCCCCAGGCGGCTTGGTGACACTGCCGGCCCCACCCTCGTGAACCAGCTTCCGGTGTTCAGCAAGCCTGTGATCACCAACGAGATCCACCCGACCACGATCGTCGATAAGCCGCGCGACGCCGCCGGCGAGACGACACCCACGTCCAAGTCCAGCACGGACGCGGGCGAGACACTAGCCGCAGCGGCTACTACGAGCGCCCGCACGGGCTAGCCGCCGCGGGCAATGGGGAGGAACAAGGGATGAGCCGCTTTCGTCTTCCGATCACACCGCAGTTTGCCGTGGCTATCATGCTGAGCGCGCTCGTGGGCGTACTGTGTGGCGCCGCCATCGGCGACGAGCAACCCGCCGTTCCGGGCGCACCCGCGGTCGAGGCGCCACGCGTCGCCACGAGCATCGTGGTCACGGCGAGCATCGTCGCCGACACTGGCGTGTGGAGCCTGGGGGGCTCCTCGTACGGATGGGGCGGCCACGACCCATCCGGCCGAGCGCTCGCCGGCGCGGACGATCCGCAGCAGTTCCGTCTCGTCGCCGAGGGCGTGACCGTTGAGCTGGTGCCGCTCGGCGCGGCAGCCGCGTCCGCGCCACCGGCTTCAGTGGCGGAACCGGCGGAACCGGGTGCACAGTCCGGCGAGGGGCCGGCAGCCCCGCCGCGCACGGCACCGGACGATATGACAGGCCGCGGCCTGGTGGAGCCGTTCGACGCGCCCACAGCGCCGGAGGCCCTTGGGCCCGGTGCGCGCGAGGCCGTCAGGCAGTACGGGCTGGCGGTAGGTCGCGCCGGGGCCAACGGTGACGTCACCACGGAGGTCACGCGCCTGTTCGTCCCGCCTGGCGGCTCCTGGACACCACTCGTTCTTCCGGCCCCGGTCACCACGCAGGTACCGGTCGGCGAGTCGGGCAGCGTCGACATGAACTGGCCGGACGACGCGCCTCGGTTCTTCCTCGAGCAGCAAGGCCCCGACACCTATCGGAAGGTCGAACTCGCGGAGAAAGAGGGCTACTCGGTGTCGGCTGCGCCCAAGCCATCGGGAGCGAACTACCTAGTCAACCTGGGCATGACCAAGCGCGCCCTCGTCGGCGGGAAGTACGACGAGCAGATCGGCGCCTATGTGGGCCAGCCGACGGTCGTGCAGACCGTCTGCACCACCGGCGTTCCGGTCGTCCCCGGGAACATGACCGTGGTGACATGGCGTGTGCCCGGCGGGGACGTGGGTGGCCTGGGCGGTTTCTACACGCAGTGGGGTCTGTCCTCATACGGCGCGTCGGCAGCGCCTCTGCACCAAGTCGTCGGCCGCCCGGGCGGAGTCAGTGGGACCGCGTTGCGCGTGACCTTGCAGCTCGCGGGTGACCAGCCCGCACCGTCCATAGACATTGGGCAGGCGCTCCCGAGCACCAGCGAGGCGACGCCGCCTCTCAGGCCGGCTGTCACCGGTGGCGGTACCTCGGCGCCCGCGCAAGTGGCGATCCAGACGAAGGTCTACGAACTGCGGATAGGCGGCGATGGCTGGCGTGAGATGATCGGCGCGGGAGACCCAGTCACCGTCATAGCCAAGCTGGCCGATGAGGGCAAGGCGCAGTGCGTGTCCGAGCCGGTCATTGTGTCGCAGGACGGGGTTCCGGCGACCATCACGATCACCGTGAAGGGGAGCGGCGACGAGTCGGAGCCCGGCGCGACGGACGTGGAGAGCAGCGCCGACCTTGGCCAATCACTCACTTTCACCCCCCGGATCGGGCCCAACGGCGAGCTGACGCTCACGGTGGAGTGCTCGCTGGACCGGCTGGCAGCGCTACTCCCGAGCCCCGAGGGCGGGAGAAGCTGTCTGCTGGTGATGAAGCTACTGCTTAACGCGGTCGCGCAGACGAAGATCGGCGAGCCATTCATGCTGCGGGGACTCACCAGCCTTAAGCAGGGCTTCGACGCGCAGGGCAACGCCGTTCCCGGTGATGCTGTGGAGACCATCATCGTGGTGACGCCGCGGATTGTGACCGATTCGGGCGTTAACACCATCACCCTCACAGGTGACAGGCGGGTGCAGCAAGGGCGGAACTAGGCGGCGCCCTCAGCCGGCCTCCCGTGGGGCTGCCGTCTCGTCTGCCTGCGGCCGGAGAACGCTGTCATCCCTCGGCGATGACGATCTGCGAGATCTCGCACTGTCCGCCCAGGATCGCGGCCTTTGGCTCAGGGCGAACGGACCAACCGCTTGCCCTGAGCCGGCCGACGCATGCTGTCGGCCGTGACGAAGGGTGGCGGGCAGCCCGGGCCCCACGGCTAACGCCGTGTGCTCTCCTCTTGCGCCCCTGACGAGGCTGCGCCATAGGCGTCCCTCCTCCACACCCAGCCCGGGTAAGGCGCTCACCGTCCGCCCGGGCTTCCCCCGGTCAGCCGTTCCACCAGGGCGGCCTGGTACGCCTCACGGTCGTGCCACTCGATTGCGCAGTCAAGCACCGGGGCGCCTTCCTCGACCTTGGTGTAGCCGTCGTCCGTGACGCCGATCGGCATGGCGCGGACGTTGAGGTACTCGTGCGAGAACGTCAGCCACGCCGCCACGGTGTCGAACAGCACCGAGCTCTCCACCGCCGGGTTCGCCCAGGTGTTCACGGACGCCCACACGCGGTAGTTCTGCATGATGAGCCGCGGCACGAGCGCGTCGCTGTCGCGCACCTTGGCGTAGAGGTCGCCCTTGAGCTGCACGAGCCCGCATGTGTCGAGCGGCGTGATCGTCTTGCTCAGCCACGGCGCCTCGAACACCGCGCGGCACGCGGCGGCGGCGGAGACCACGTTGCACTCGGGCGCCGGGGTCGGAGCGCCGTTGTAGCCGAGGTAGACGGACCCGTGCATGCCGACGAAGTGACACCGCCCCGCGATCTTCGGCTCGATCTCCAGCGCCCGAGCGATGTTCGGCATGGGGCCGATGCAGACGAGCGTGACGGGCTCCGAGCTGTCCATGATAGCCGCCACGAGGGCGGCGACGCCGTCGGTGTGGACCTTGCCGGGATAGCTGCCGAGGTCGTAGCCGCGCACCCACTCCGCTTGCCCCTGCTCCTCATCGCTCTGCCGAAGTCCCACGCCGACTTTCACGTCCGAGCGCCCCGCGAGCTGCAGGAACCGCGCCGCGATCCTCGCGCGGTACTCGGTGTTCCCCGTGTCCGAGACGACCATCTTCAGGTCAACCTCGGGGCAACACAGCAGGAACCCGAGCGCCCACGTGTCGTCGATGTCGCCCCCGATGTCGGTAACGAGGATGACGGGGATCGGCTTGTTGCCGGGCTCGCCCGTCGGGGCAAGGGCGCCGGCGACTACGAGCGACAGAGCGAATCCGTGGTGTGTCACGGTATTACCCCCTTCGACGCGCGACCTGGGGTCGTCTTCGGCCGTGTCCCATCGGCGGCCTTCAGCGGCGACCAGCGCCGAATGTAACTCGTTGCGAGCGGAGGGTACGGGAAGCTACACGGCGGAATGGCCCCGGGACGGAGGTGGACATGCGAGCTATCACCGCGCTTCTGTTCGCACTGGGCCTCACCGCGACCGCGCCGGTTCGGGCGGAGCTGCTTGCTGTCTACGATTCCGAGGCCAACCGAGCCGAGTACCACGGCGTGTACCAGGAGCCTCTCCGCGAATGGCTCGACGCCCGAGGTGAGGCCTACGATGTGATCGGCGATGACAAGGCGGCCGACCCCGACGCGCTGGCCAAGTACGACGTGATCCTCGCATCGAGCGTCTACATCGTCCCGGACGCGGCCGCGGCGGGTCTGCGCGGGTACGTATCGCGCGGCGGACAACTGCTCTGGATCGACTCCCCGGCGCGATGCTCAGACAGCGGCCTCCGCGAGGCGCTTGGTCTCGGCCCAGCCAGCACCTATGCGCAGTTGGGCGCCACCACGCTTGAGAGCACCCCCGACGCGGCCGGCGTGCTCAGCGTCAACAGCGTGCGGCTGGAACGGTTCGTGGGCAACCCCGCCACCTCGGCGGCCGACACCGCCAAGGTGCTCTGCGAGGCCGAAGGCCTGAGGGACAACGGCCAGATCCTGCGCGTACCCGCCGTGACTCTGGGCCGGGTCGGCAACGGCGCCGGCATCTGCGTCAACTGGGCGCCTTGGCTCAACACCGAGCCCGAGGTGGGCCAGATTCTCTCCGACGCGCTGGAGCTGCTGCTCGCGAGCCGCGGTCTGCAGGGGCCGGGCGCGTACGCAGTGGCGAGCGTCGCCGACCGATTCGTGGAGCAGCCCGCGCTGCCAAAGGTCACCGTCAGGCTCCACCGGCGCGAGCCCGGCCCCAAGGATCCCGTGCGGAGTTCCGCCGTATTGAAGGCAGACGGCGCTCGCCGGGCGAGCGCTGATCTTGGGTGGGTCGGCGATGGCGACACTGCTTCGATCGCCGCCGGCACGGTGGACGTCCCCACCGCCGGCGTTCCGGACGGCGAGTACACCATCGAGGTGACCGTCCGCTGCGGTGAGGCGGAGATCGCGTGCCGGCCGGTGAAGGTCACGCTGGACGGCGAGGCCGCCGCCAGCCTGCGGCAGCAGCAGCACAAGCGCCGACTGCTTCTCGAGCCCCTCTTCAAAGGCACGCTCGGGGACTACGACGCGGAGCCGCGCACGCCCGAAGGCCGGGTCGACATCCCGAAGCTGATGGACGAGATCCGCGGCGCCCACATGACGATGTACGACTGGCTCATCTGGCACGCGCCGACGGACCTCGATGACCTCAAGCTGTTCCTGCCAATCGCCAAGGAGGCCGGCCTCCGTGTGTGGGTGACGCTGTGCCCCCCGTCGGAGTCGGGCGGCGGAATGCCCTTCTCGGAGCCGCACCGCACCGACTACCACGCGTGGGCACACGAGATCGGGCGGCTCGCGCAGCAGTACGACAACCTCGCCGCGCTCGTGATCGACGACTTCCGGAGCTCGGGCAACGAGGAGTTGTTCACGCCCGAGTACATCGCCGAGCTCAGCCGGATCCTACGGAGCCACACCGAGCGCCTGGCGTTCCTACCCACGATCTACATCAACACGGTCGGGGACAAGCAGTTCATCCGAGACTACGGCCCTCACATCGACGGGATCGTGTTTCCCTACGGGAAGCTGGACGACGCCGCTCCCCTGCGAGACGAGCTAGCACGCTGCCGCGAGTGGATCGGGCCCGACGTGTTCCTCATGGTGAATGTCTACGCTTCCGGGTCGGACGGCCGAACGGAACCGGGGCCGCGATCGGCCGAGTACATGCGGGAGGCGCTGACCATCTCGCACGACGCGGCCGACGGCATCCGCATCTACTGCCTGCCGAAGGCGGACGGGCCCGCGGACTACCGCTATGCGATCACGGCGGAGTTGTACGAGAAGTGGGGCGGGTAAGGGAGAACGGAGCACATTGATGAGGCACTCAGGATGGTTCTTGCTGTCCGCGGCGCTGGTCGCGTTTCTAGGGGCGCCGGGGCTCTCTCAGCCGGAGTACGGCCGCTACGCCAACCGGACGGCTCTGTGGGAACGCCGGGGCGACCTGGTCAAGGGCTTCGACAACATGTACCAGTTCGACATCGTCCACACGCCGGATGATGCCCAGTACCCGTTCAAGGCGTGGTTCTTTGGCTGGATGGTCGGGGACTGCAACCCGGGCTATCCCGGCTGTGACGCGATCTGCGCGGCGCGGAGCCGGGGCCTCGAGTCCGGCTGGGAGGTCTACGCCGGTCCCGGCCGATGGGACGATGGCACGCATCCGGGAACCTGGGTGCCCGTCATAACGGCCGACGACAAGTTCTATGACGAGTGGCACAACGGCGATCCGGCGGTTGTGAAGGTCGGCGAGCGCTACTTCATCGCCTACAGCTCGACCGGCCACAACCTCGACCGCATCGGCTTCGGCATGCCGGGCGACACCGATGGAAGCTACCAGTGCGTCATGGGCGCGACATCCGGAGACGGCATCCATTGGCGCCGCACGTCGGCCCCGATCCTGGAGTATCCCGAGGAACGCGGGAAGCCGCGCATCCCGCAGACTGACGCGTACCTCTACGGCTGCTATGCCAGGCCGTCGCTGATGCGGGACGAGGGCAAGTGGAAGCTCTGGTTCGACTACTGGGCCGGCTTCGAGAACGGCGTGACGATGGGCTACGCCGAGAACACCGGCGAGTTCACGGACCCCGCCGACTGGCATCTCATCCGCGGCGGCGATCACCCGGCACTGCCGGAGTTCCCGAACCCCGACGTCGTGAAGGTCGGTCCTCTGTACTTCGGCTACGCGGACCCGGGCGGCTACGAGCCTCATGGGTGGGCCGGTCGCAAGATCGCGGAGGCTGTGTCGCTCAACGGCGTCGACTGGGTCGTCCTCGGCTACGTCGACCCCGAGCCCGGCGTGCCCGCGACCCATGTTCCTCAGGCTCTCGTATGGCGCGAGGCCGGCAAGACCTGGATGTACGTCACCTATGCCTGCCAGCGCGGTGGGGAGCCGTATGACTACCGCTACGACCGGATCGCCATGATGAGGCGTGAGATCACGCCGAAGGAGATCGCCAACCTCGAACACATGCTGCGCCAGCACGATTTCGGTGCGAGCGGCGCCGACCCGACCGCAGCGTTAGCCTCAAGCGAACAGGAGCGCTCCACGATGCTATCACTCCACGACCTGCCCCCGGCGACCGAGCCGCCCGTGTCCGTCGACTGGCTCGTCCAGAGTGTTGACCGCACGACGCGCGCGTGCCGCTCGGCCGACGGAAAGGACCTTGTCCTCACCAACGGCCTTGTGAGCCGCTCGTGGCGGCTCGAGCCGAACTGCGCGACCGTCGCCTACGATAACCTGATGACCGGCACATCGGTCATGCGCGGCGTGAAGCCCGAGGCGCGCATCACGGTAGACGGAGTGCAGTACGACATCGGCGGGCTGGTGGGGCAGGTCGAGTACGGTTACCTGCTTCCCGAGTGGGTGGACTCGCTCACCGCGGACGAGAAGGCGTTCCGCTGCACAGGGTTCTCCGTCGGCCCGACGCACGAGCGGCTCAAGTGGGCTAGAAAGCGGTACAGCGAGGGCAGGCCGTGGCCGCCGCCCGGTGCGTCGGTCGTGTTCACCTACGAGCCGCCGGCGAGCGGGCCTCCCGTCGCGGTGACAGTCGAGTACGAGATGTACGACGGCGTCCCGGTGCTCGCCAAGCGAATGGTGATCGGGAACACGGGCACCAGGGCGGTGCATCTCGACACGTTCACCAGCGAGATCCTCGCGGCAGTCGAGCACGAGTCCGGCCCTGACCGGCTCGAGGGCTGGACTTATCCCGACATCCATGTCGAGACCGACCACCAACTGCTCGGCGGAGGGTTCACCGGGCCGGCGGAGAGCGTCCACTGGGTGCCCGACCCGCAGTACACCTCGCAAGTGGACTACGAACTGAAGGCGCCCGTCATGCTCGAGTGCCGCCCGCCGCTCGGACCCAGCGTGGACATCGAGCCCGGCGGCGAGCTCACCTCCTTCTGGACATTCGAACTCCTGCAGGACAGCACTGAGCGCGAGCGCAAGGGCCTGGCCATGAGGCGCATGTATCGTGTCATCGCGCCGTGGGTCACCGAGAACCCCATCATCATGCACGTCAGGCAGGCCGACCCCGACTCAGTGAAGCTCGCGGTCGACCAGTGCGCCGAGGTGGGCTTCGAGATGGTCATCATCACCTTCTGGAGCGGCTTCGACCCCGAGAACACAGATCCGGCGTACATGCAGCAGGTGAAGGAGCTTGTTGAGTACGCGCACAGCAAAGGTGTCGAGTTGGGTGGCTACTCGCTCCTCGCGAGTCGAAGCGTGGGCCCCGACGACGACGTCATCAATCCCCAGACGGGCAAGCCAGGCGGCGCGGTCTTCGGCAACTCACCGTGTCTGTGCAGCAAGTGGGGGCAGACGTACTTCGCGAAGCTGAGGACCTTCTATGAAACTACAGGGCTCGATCTGCTCGAGCACGACGGGTCGTACCCGGGCGATGCGTGCGCTTCGACGACCCACCCGGGCCACAAGGGCTGGGACGACTCACAGTGGCGCCAGCGCGAGGCCATGGCCGGGTTCTACGCGTGGTGTCTCGCGCGCGGCATCTACCTGAACGTCCCTGACTGGCACTTCCTCAGCGGCCAGAACAAGACGGCGATGGGCTACCGCGAGGTGAACTGGTCCCTCCCGCGCGAGCGCCAGGTCATCCTCGGCAGGCAGAACGTGTACGACGGAACGTGGGACAAGACGCCCAGCATGGGATGGATGTTCCTGCCGCTGGTCGAGTACCACGGGGGCGGGAATGCAGCCACTCTGGAGCCGCTGTCCGAGCATCTGGCCGAGTACGGGGCACACCTCGCGCAGAACTTCGGCGCCGGTGTCCAGGCGTGCTATCGCGGCCTCAGGCTGTACGACACGGACGAGACGAAGGCGGTCGTCAAGCGCTGGGTCGAGTTCTACAAGCGGCATCGCCAGATCCTGGACTCCGACATCATCCACGTCAGGCGCCCCGACGGCCGCGATCTCGACTGCATCCTGCACGCGAACTCGGGGCTCGCGGAGAAAGGCCTCGCGATGGTGTACAACCCCACCGAACGGGACGTGACGCAGACGCTCCGGCTGCCCCTGTACTACACCGGCCTGACCGATGTGGCGACGATCCGCGAGCGCGACGGGGCGCCGCGCGAGTACTGTCTCGCGCGCGACTACTCCGTCGACGTGACGGTCACCGTGCCCGCGCGCGGGGTGACATGGCTGGTGATCCGGTAGGGGGTCTGCTTGCCGCGCCCCGGAGGGCGCCCGTCGTGCAGCCCGGCGCTTCAGTACAGCGTCCAGTTGAGCCCCGTCCCGATGTGGGGACACGACGAACGCGCGCCGGGCGAGGTGAAGACGTAGATCGCCGTGTCGGTGTGGAGGACAACGTCCGGCCGGCCGTCGCCGTCGACGTCTCCGACGAACCCGAACGGCCCCGGATCGCCCTGGGCGAAGTCGCGGTCGCCGGCAAACTCATCGTACCGAGGGTCGCCGGGCACCACGAGTCTAGCGACGCAACTCCCGTGCCCGTCGTAGATCGCCCTCGCATTCGTGATGAGAAGCTCGTCGAGCCCGTCGCCGTTCCAGTCGACGAGCCTGTGGTGCCGCCCATAGCCGGTAACGAACGTGCCGAGCTGAGTGCCGTCCGGTCCGATGAGCCATAGCCGGTACTGCCCGTACGGGACATGATCTATGTCTACGACGAACTGAGGGCCCGGCACATCGTCGCGCAGCTTGCCGAAGTCGGGCGACTCGAAGTGGTATCCCCCGATCTCCCACAACGCCTTGCCGGACCCGTCGAGCAGGGCGATCAGGTTCGCGCCGCAGCATGTGACGATGATGCGCGTGTCCTCCGGCTCCCCCGGCGCGAGGTGGACGACATCCGAAGCGTCGAGGTGGCCCGCACGGAGGTCGGTCGCGGTCGTCTCGTAGGTCCATAGCGGCGTCCCATCGTGGTCGAGCATCGTGTAGCCGGCGAGCACCTCGTCCTTGCCGTCGCCGTCGATGTCCAGGACGGTGGGATGGTGGCATGTGAGGTATCCCTCGGGCGGTGCCCATGACCAGAGCACCCGCCAGTCGGCCGTGAAGGCCCAGAGCTTCGTGTAGCGCGTCTTGGCGATGATGTCGGTGGGCCGACCGACGCCGCTGAGGTCGGCGAATGAGATGCAGTCGTCGACCGCTAGCCCTTCGGGCAGCGCGTGCCGGCGCAGCTCCTTGCCCGTCTCACCATCGAGGACGACCAGGGAGCCGGGCACCGACAGGAACACCTCGTCCTTGCCGTCCCCGTCGAGGTCGTATGGCATGAGCGGAACATCGTAGCTGAACCCGCTCTTCCCCTTGCCCTCCTCACCCCAGGTCCACAGCAGCGTTCCGTCGAGGCGGTACGCCGCCGCGCCCGTCACGGCCTGGTTATCGTTGCGAGCGGCGATGAACTCCGCCCGGCCGTCGCCGTCGAGGTCGCCAGCCACGAGCCACTCGCCGGCATACCGAGTGTCGAGCCGGATGGTGTGCGACGGCGAGACCGCGGGCCCGTCGAGATCGGGGCAGTTGGCGCGGAAGGGCTCGGGACCGGGTGCGAGGATCGACAGAACGACCATGATCGCCATCATCGCCGCCTTCCTTAGCGCCCCTATGCCAGTGCCGGCACCGGCACGGTGTGTCGCCCCAGGTCGAGCTTCGACTCCGGCACACCCAGCGCCAGCGCCAGCACCTCGGTCAAATACAACACCGGGACGGGTCGCGACTCCGTCGATGCGCGCCGCGCGGTGGGCTGCTTGAGGTCGAGGTTGGAGTGGCAGAGCGGGCACGCCACCACGATGGCTCCCGCCCCGCACGCGGTGGCCGCGTCGAGCAGCCTGCCCGAGAGCCGCGACACAGATTCGGGCCTGGGCAGGACCATCGACGCCCCGCAGCACTCGGTCTTGTACGGCCAGTCGACAGGGTCGAGTCCACAAGCTGCCACAAGCTCGTCCATCACGCTCGGGTTCACGGGATCGGGGTCGACCGACACTTCGTTCGGCCGCGTGAGAAGGCAGCCGTAGTAGCAGGCGACCTTCAGACCCTGTAGCGGCGACGACGGGAGCAGCCGCCCGGCGCTCGTCTCACCATCGGCTGACGCCCCGACGCCCACGCCGACCTCACCCCCCGGCCCCTCGACGGGCTCGGGGCCGTTCCCCC
>Ga0315280_10003852_pt1 | contig 22659 bp, 30 predicted proteins | sample YL17G06_40_MG_FD_203697 | JGI IMG/M metagenome (GOLD analysis project Ga0315280, IMG submission 203697) | Sediment microbial communities from Yellowstone Lake, YNP, Wyoming, USA - YL17G06_40 | ecosystem: Environmental > Aquatic > Freshwater > Lake > Sediment | place: USA: Wyoming | collected... | reverse complement strand
TAGCGCCTTTTTCGTCACCCGAATTAATCTCTGAGCTTCGGGCGAAATCTTCCCTACCGGAACCGTAATCGCCATATCGGTATGAAACCCATTATAAAAAATGCCTAAATCAAGAGAAATAATATCTTCTTCTTTTAAAACGCGATTTGAGGGAACACCATGGACAATTTCTTCATCGATTGAAGTACACAAACAAAAAGGATATGGTCTTACGGTTTCTCCGTCAGTGCTTTTATATCCTTTGAAAGAGCATCTGATTTTATCCTCCGCCGCCCAAGGCTTTGGAGGACAAGAAATCAGGCTCTCTGCGAGCCTGTCTAATTCTTTGGTGGTAATTCCTGGCCTAACTTTCTTCTCCAATTCCTTCATAATTTTTGCCAGGAGCTTACCCCCTTCAACCATTATTTCAATTTCAGCTGGTGATTTAATTGTAATCATTTACCAAGTTTTTATTTATAAAAACGCAGGTGGAGATGAAGCTAAAGCTTCATCGACTATAGGGCTTTCAGAATATCTTTAAAGACATCTTCTATTGATTGTTCGCCGTTTATTTTTATTAATCTGCTAGTTTTTCGATAGTAGTTAATAACTGGTTGAACGTCGGTTTTAAACCAAGACAATCTATTTTTTACTCCTTCCACTGTATCATCAGCTCTATGAATTAACTCACCTCCACACTTCGGGCATTTTTTCACTTTTTTAAATTCACCGACATATGGAACAATCTCTCCGCATTTTTTACAGATTCTTCTTTTTGTTAAACGCCAAACAGCTTCTTTATTGGAAATGTCAATTAACATTATTTTTACATTTTTATCCCATTCATACCATTCTAAAGCTTCATCAATCAAATGTGCTTCTAAAATCTTTCTCGGGCTACCATCCATAAAGAAACCCTTTAGATTTTTTCTTTTTTTAAATTCTTCAAATTTATCTAACCATAATTTAAAAATGACTGGTGTCGGAACTAATCCGCCGGTATCTACCACAATTGAAAGTTTTTCTCCAGTAAAATCTTTTTTTTCTTTTCTATCCCTTAAAAGATCGCCGCTCCCAATATAATCCAGTCCTAATTTTTCCCCTAATAATTCAGCTTGGGTTCCTTTTCCCGAACCGGGTTTACCTAGAAAGATAATTACTAATGGTTTTTTAAAAGGTTTCATATTCGCGCATTTGTAATTGGGCGTTAATTTGACGGACAGTTTCTAAAACCACTGAAACCACGATAAGCAAAGAGGTTCCTCCAATTAAGAAACGGAATACCATCACCCCAGTTATTCCTCCAACAATTGAAGGCAGGACGGCAATCGTTCCCAAGAACAAAGCTCCAAACAGTAAAACTCGATTTAAAATATAATACATAAAATTGGCCGTGGACTGCCCCGGCCTAATTCCCGGAATAAATCCGCCCATTTTTTGCAAATTGGTTGAAATTGCTTTTGGGTCAAAGGTAACAGCAGTATAAAAGTAAGTAAAGAGGCAAACTAAAAGAAAGTATAAAATTCCATAAACCAAGGGGTTTTGAAAGGCAGCTCCGACACTCTGGGCAACCGAACCAACCACTCCGCCGGCTCCTCCCAAAAAATTAGCAATCATTGAGGGAAAAAGCATAATTGATAGAGCAAAAATAATCGGAATTACGCCAGCTGGATTGACATTCAGGGGTAAATAAGTAGAAACTCCGCCATACATTTTCATACCTCTGACTCTTTTTGCATAAGAAACGGGAATATTTCGCCTGGCTTCGTTAATTAAAACCACTCCAGCAATAATAATTAGAGCCATAGCAAAAAAGAGTAAATAAGAAGGGATTCTGGCTGGATCCCAGGTCACTAAAAGTTGGCGAATGTTGTTTGGAAAATCAGCAATAATTCCAGCAAAAATCAAAAGGGAGACGCCATTGCCAATTCCCTTTTCCGAGATTAGCTCACCAAGCCACATTAAAAAAAGAGCTCCGGCCGAGATAGTCAAAATTGAAGTGAAAAGTAAGGTTGGAGAGAGGGCTCCAATAACATTTTGACGTTGAAATAAAGTCAACATCCCAAATCCCTGAAGGGCAGCCAGGGGGCAAGTGGCAATTCGGCAATATTGATTAAATTTTGCCCTACCTTGCTCTCCTTCTTCTTTATAAAGGCGCTCTAATTGGGGAAAAATCATAGTTAATAACTGAAAAATAATCACTGCCGTAATATAGGGACCCAGGCCTAACATCACAATTGAAAGCTTGTCCAAAGCACCTCCATTTAAAACATTTAAAAGACCGAACATCTGAAACTGATTAAAAAAACCTCTCATATTTTCAGCATTAATTCCCGGAATAGGGATATTAGCCATTATTCTAAAGACAGCAAAAATTCCCAAGACAAATAGGATTTTGTTTCTGAGGTCTTGAATTTTAAAAATTTGAATGATTTTTTGATACCACATTGGTATTACAGAGTGAGGTCGCGGCACGTCTCGCTTCGCTCGACTAACACCGCTTCTTAGAAACCCTCGGTTTCTAACGCTCATTTTATTCGCTGTTTTCCTAAACGGGGAAACCGAAGGGTTTCCCCGACCTCCTTCCGATATGGGATTTTATTTCACTTGACCATTGGCTTTCTCAATCTTCTCTTTTGCCGACTTCGAAACTTTGCATCCCTCAACAATCAGAGGTTTGGTTAGTTTCCCTTTTCCCAAAATCTTTACCAGGGGTATTCTTCCTTTTATTTTACGAATTATTCTTTTTTCAAGCAATATTTCAGGATTCACTTTTTCTGCAGAATTAAATTTCTTCTCTAGGATTTCTAAATTCAAAATCGTAATTTTTGATTTTGGATTTTGGATTTTGGATTTAAATTTGTATCCCCTTAATTTTGGATATTTTTTAATTAATTCTCGAATAATAGGCTTAAATCTTCGGCCAGCTCTTGATCTCTGGCCTTTTATTCCGTGGCCAGAATAAGTACCTCGCTTACCACCACGTCCTACTCGTTTTGGTTTTTTTAATTTGTGAATTGGTTTGATTTCGTATAGCTGCATAGTTTTGAAATCTAAAATTCAAATTTCAAAATCCAAAATAAATTTAAAATTCGAAATTCGAATAATTAAACATTTTGGATTTTAGATTTTGGGCTTTGGATTTTTAGTTTTTTTAAGGCTTCGATGGTTGCTCTGGCATTATTTAATTTATTCCCTGTTTTTCCCAAGATCTTTGAGGAAATATTTTTTATTCCAGCCAGAGTACAAATAACTCTGACTGTTCCACCAGCCACCAATCCCCTCCCTTTTCTTTGTGGCCGCAACAAAACTCGAGCTGGTCCAAATTTTGCTTCAACTTCGTGGGGAATGGTATCTCCAACAATCGGAACTTCAATTACATTTTTCTTTGTCTGAAAAGTTGCCTTTTCCACTGCCTGAGCGACATCTAAACCCGAAGCCACTCCAACTCCTACTTTCCCGGCTTTATTTCCAGTAACAATCACTGCCCGAAATCTTAATTTTTTTCCACCAGCTCTGGTATGGGAAACCCTCGCCAAGTCCAATAACTTTGACTCAAACTCCTCCCTTTTTAATTTTTTATCTTCAATCATAAATTTGCAATTTACAATTTAAAATTTTAGTCCTCCTTCTCTTGCTCCCTCAACTAACGCTTTCACTCTCCCGTGGTATTTGTAACCCCCTCGATCAAAAACCACTTTCTCAATAGGGTGGTGGGTGGGTGTCGTCTTTTCAAGAGCCTTTTTAGCGATTAATTTCCCTATTTTATAGGCGATAGCGACTTTTCCAGTTCTTATTTCTTGTTCTTTGCCTTCAATTTTCTTGCCCCGGGGTGATTTTTCTAAATCTCGGTCACTTGCCGCAACAAGGGTTTTGCCTTTTTCATCATCAATCAACTGAGCATACATATATTGATTTGATCTAAAAACGCAAAGTCGCGGCACTTTAGATGTGCCAAATACTTTAGCTCGTATTGTTTTGTGTCTTCTATAGCGTTTTTCTCGTTTAATTTTAGTTTCCATATTATCCGGTGGTGGTTATTGCTTTTTTGCCCACCTTCTTTCTTACTATCTCGCCAACATATCTAATGCCTTTTCCTTTATAAGGCTCTGGAGGTTTAACTTTTCTTATTTTGGCAGCGATTTGGGAAACTTTTTCGATGTCGGCGCCCGAAACAGTAATGATATTTTTTTCGATTGAAAATTTTATTCCTTCAGGAGCCTCAATTTTAACCGGATGAGTAAAGCCGACATGCAAAACCAAATTCTTCCCTTCTAAGGAAGCCCGAAAACCCACTCCTTTTATTTCTAATTTTTTCTCATATCCTTCAGTTACCCCTTTTACCATATTAAAAATTAAGGCTCGACTTAATCCCCAGAATGCCTTAGTTTTTTTAGTTTGCCCCGTAGCGAACTTGTTCTGCTTCGGGGTTTCAATCGAAGAAGTTTCCTTCTTCTCCACCTTCGCTCCGCCCTTGTAAACAAGGGCGGGGCTTGGTATTTGAGGAGAAAGTATAATTAGATTTTCTTTAACTTCAACCTTAATTTCCGGTCGAATTTCCTTAGTTAGTTCGCCCTTGAGACCTTTAACCGTAACTTCCTGACCCTCGATTTTTACCTCTACATTTTCCGGTATTAAAATTGGTTTTTTACCAACTCGTGACATAATAATCTACGAAATTAAATAATTAATTTTTTCGTATGTTCGTAATAATTTCGTAATTTCGTAGGAGGCTACCATATTTCGCATATTACTTCTCCCCCCAATTTCTGTTTCCTTGCCTCTTTATCGGTCATTAATCCTTTTGAGGTGGAAATAATAGCGATTCCGTAGCCACCTTTTACTTTTTTAATTTGTTTTGCCTTAAGATAAATTCTTTGACCAGGCTTTGAAATTCTTTTTAATCCCGAAATTGCCGGAATTTTATTTTGACCATCCTTCGCCAAGGCTTCGGAGGGCAAGTATTTTAAAGTAATTTCAATAAATCTCTTTATTTTTTTCCTTTTCTTTTCGACTTTCTCAACAAAACCTTTTTTTTCTAAAATTTTAGCAATCTCATGCCTTAAATTAGAAATGGGAATATCTACTGTTTCTTTCAAAACAGCTTGGGCATTTCTTATTCGATTTAACATATCAGTAACGGGGTCAGTCATAAATTTAATAATTACCAAGACGATTTTTTTACTCCCGGGATCAATCCCTCATTTGCCATCTCTCTAAAACATATTCTGCATAATCCAAATTTTCTCATGTAGCCTCTTTTTCTACCACATTTAAAACAACGTCTCACAATTCGAGTACTGAATTTTGGTTTTTTCATTGATTTTGCTATTTGGGCTTTTGTTGCCATATTTTATTGTTTTATTGGAAATCCTATGAATCTTAGCAGCTTTATTCCTTCTTCCCTTTTTTTTGCATCAGTTACCACCGTTATTTCCAGACCAAAAATGTTTTTGGCTTTTTCCGGTAAAATTTCCGGGAAAGCAATATGTTCTCGGATCCCAATGGTGAGGTTTCCTTTCTTGTCAATTGAGTTGGGTTCTAGTCCTTGAAAATCCCGACACCTGGGAAGAGCAATCTGAATTAATCTTTCTAAAAAATCATACATTCTTTTTCCTCTTAAAGTAACCATCGCCCCGATCGGAAGACCTTTTTGTATTTTAAAACCAGAAATTGATTTTTTGGCCTGAGTTAAAATTGGCTTCTGGCCGGTAATTAAAGCTAAATCATCTAAAATGAAATCTACAATCTTTTTTTGTTCATCCGAAGTTTTTCCCGAAACCAATCTTCCAAATCCAGTATTTACTATCACTTTCTCAATCTTTGGAACCGCCATATTATTTTTATAGCCAAACTTTTCTTGCATGGAAGGTATTACTTCTTTTTGATACTTTTCTGGTAATCTAAGCATGTTAGATTTCCTGCCCGCATTTCTTACAAATTCTGTATTTTTTATTTTCAACAATTATATATCCTACTCTTGTTGCTTTTCCGCATTTCGGGCAAATTAATTTTAAATTTGAAATATTAATTAGACCAGGTAGAGTCACGATCTGACCCTTTTCTCCCGTCCTTTTCGGCTTTTGATGTTTTTTCTTCAAATTAATTCCTTCAACTAAAATTTTACCCTCTTTTGGAAAAACCTTTAAAACCTTACCTTTTCTTCCACGATCCTTACCAGAAATTACTAAAATTGTATCACCCTTTTTTATCTTCATATTTTATTTAGACAAGTTCTTCGGCTAAAGCCGCTACCTTTTCAAAACCCTTCTCTTTTACATCTCGAGCTACCGGACCAAAAATTCTTCCGCCTTTTGGATCCTTAGTCTTTCCCTCCAAAATTATACAGGCATTATCATCGAAACGAATATAAGTGCCGTCTTTGCATTTAAAATTTTTTCTTTGTCTGATAATTACTGCTCTAACTACCTCATGTTCTTTAACTAATCTTCGGGGTTCAGCCTCTTTTATTGTGCCAACAACGACATCTCCGATTTGAGCATATCTCCTTTTACTGCCACCCATAACATGAAAACATTGGAGAATTTTCGCTCCAGTATTATCAGCTACTTTTAGCATTGTCCTTGGTTGTATCATAAGTCAATTTAGGCTTTGCCTATTACTCGCCACTTTTTTTCTTTACTAATTGGTCTGCATTCTTCGATTAAAACCTTATCGCCTACTTTATATTCTCCTTTTTCATCATGGGCTTTGTATTTTTTATAAACTCGGTATCTCCTTTTATATTTAGGATGTTCTTTTAATCTCTCAACCCTAACTACTACCGTCTTTTGCATTTTATTGGAAATAATTGTACCTGTCAGTTGTTTCTTCATGGTTGTTTAGGCGAAGAGAACTTCGTTCTCTTCTTCACCTTCGCCCCGCCCTTTCTAAAAGAAAGGGAAGGGCGGGGCTCGGTAAGTAAAGTTAAAATTCTGGCTATCTCTTTTTTTATTCGCCGAATCTCTCGTACATTTTTCACTTTACCAGCTGCTAAATCAAACCGCAACTGTCGTAATTTTTCCCAATTATCTTGAAGTATTTTCTGGAGTTCAGATTTAGTTTTTTGGCACAATTCGGTTATTTTCATAAACTTAACATTTATACACTAATGATACACGAATGACACTAATAAATATTCGTGATATTCGTGTCTATTCGTAAATTAGTGTCGGGTAATAAATTTTGTTTTTACTGGTAATTTATCAGCTGCTATCCTTAAGGCCTCTCTGGCTACCTCTTCTTTTACCCCTTCTAATTCAAAAATAATTCGGCCGGGTTTAATAGGATAAGCATAAAACTCAACTGAACCTTTGCCACCACCCATTGGGACCTCAGTTCCCTTTCTGGTAATCGGTTTATCCGGAAAAATTCTAATCCAGAGTTTGCCTCCTTTCTTTAAATATCTAAGAATGGCTCTTCTCGCTGCTTCAATCTGCCTGGTAGAAATCCACTTAGTTTCCAGAGATTTTAAGCCAAAGCTGCCAAAAGCCAGTTGGGTAGCTCTGGTTTCGATTCCCTTGCTCCTCCCTTTTCGCCACTTTCGATGTTTTACTCTTTTTGGATACAACATATTTGATTAAGCAAAGCGTTCGCCTTTATAAATCCAAACCTTTACTCCCACCACTCCATAAGTACAATAAGCCCTCTCCTGAGCATAATCTATATCAGCTCTTAAAGTCTGGCGGGGAAGCCGACCTTTTTTTAGCCACTCAGTTCTGGCAATCTCTTTTCCATCGAGACGACCAGCTACCTCCACTCGGCAACCTTCCACTCCTTTTCTAACCATAATTTTATCTAAGGCTTGTTTTAAAACTCTTCGATAGCGTACCCTTTTTTCAATTTGTTGAGTTATCCATTGGGCAGCCAGGGGAGCCGAAGCCCAGGGATCTTTAATTTCTCTGATTTCTATCCTTACCTCAGTTTTATTTTTAATTATCTTATTTCCTAAATCTTTCTTCAACTCTTCAACTCCACCTCCACCTCGACCAATAATTAGACCGGGGCGGGCCGAAGAAATTATAACATTGATTTTCCCGGCAAATCTCTCAATCTTAATTCTCTCTACTCCTAGCTTCCCTATTTTCTTTTTCAAAAATTCTCTAATTTTAAAATCATCCTCTAAATACTGAGGCATTCCTTTTTGATAAAATCCTCGGGAATCCCAATCAGTTATTTCCTTGAGTCTAAATGCTTTAGGATGTACTTTGTGGGCCATAGAGTTAATAGATATTTATAGAAATTCATTGAAATTTGCTCGCTATCGCTCGCGAAATTTATTGCAATTAATTTCTATTAATTTCGCAACCGAAGGCTGCAAATTTCTACAAGTTTCTTCTAAAACGCTTTTCTTCTAAATATTCTTTTTATACCTCTTTCGATTTTTGGTTTTGAAACTTCAATTTCTGGTCTTATTCTTGCCTGTCCCGTAGGAGGCTTACCTTCCTTCGGGGGTTTTTCTAGTTTAACTACTTTTTCTTCGACCTTCTCAGGGGCCCGCTCTGCGGGAAGGCGGCGGGTGGGTCGTAGTCTTTTAATGGCTTTCGGTTTAACTTTTTTCACTTTTTTCGGTCTTTTCACAATCTCATCAAGAACAATGGTTATATGAGAGGTTTTTTTCTGAATTTCCGCAGCCACGCCGCGAGCTCGAGCCCGCCATCTTTTCAATTTTGGTCCTTCATTAATAGTAATTTTTGATATATAAAGATTTGATTCCTCTAATTGAAAATTATTTTTGGCATTAGCAATGGCTGAATTTAAAAGTTTCAACAAGGGAAGAGCAGATTTTTTAGTTAAAAAATTTAAAATATTTTGAGCTTCCTCAACCGATTTACCCCGAATTAAATCAGCAACCAAGCGAACCTTTCGAGGCGCAATCCGAAGATAATTTAGTTTAGCAATTACTGACATATTATTTTACTTGGACCCCTATAATATTTATTTCTTTTCTTCGGTGGTTTGAGCTTTTATTTTTTCGGCTTCCTTTTCAGCCTCCTTTGTCTCTAATTCCCTTTGTATTCTTCCACCGTGGCGAGAAAATTTGGTTGTGGGAGAGAATTCACCGAGCCTATAACCAACCATGCTTTCAGTGACTTTCACCGGAATAAATTCCCGGCCACTATGAACTCCAAAAGTAAAACCAATCATTTCTGGAGTAATGGTACAGCTCCTGCACCAGGTTTTAATGATTTCTTTTGTCTCCGGCTTTAACTTTTTTATTTTTTCAAGAAGTTTTTGGTCGATGTATGGACCTTTTTTGAGTGAGCGTGCCATAGTTTTATTTCCGTCTTTTAATGATTAATTTGTCTGTCCATTTTCTTTTCCTAGTTTTTACCCCAAAGGCTGGTTTGCCCCAGGGAGTTTTAGGATGTTTTAAACCAATTGGGGTTTTTCCCTCTCCTCCTCCATGAGGATGATCGCAGGGATTCATTACCGTCCCCCGGACAGTAGGTCGCCAACCTTTTAATCTTCTTCTTCCAGCCTTACCAATTTTTTCAAACCTCTTTTCCTGATGGGAAACCTGACCGATTGAGGCAAAACACTCTTTTGAAACTTTTCGAATTTCTCCTGAAGGCATTTCTAAATGACAAAAATCTTCTTTTGCTAAAATCTTGGCCGAAGTCCCTGCTCCCTTAGCTAATTTTCCTCCTTTCCCCGGTTCTAATTCAATATTATATACTTGAGTTCCAACCGGAATATTTTTTAATTTTATTCGATTTCCAATTTTAATTTCAGCAATCTCTGAACAAATTATTTCATCTCCAACTTTCAAATCCTTGGGAGCTAAAATATATCTTTTATCCCCATCTTGATATTCTATTAAAACAACGAAAGCAGTTCGATAAGGGTCATATTCGAGAGCAATGACCTTACCAAGAATGTCAATTTTTTCTTCTCCAAAATCAATTAATCTATAAAGACGCTTGACTCCGCCACCTCGATGGCGAACAGTAATTCTCCCATTAACCCCTCTTCCTGCTCTTTTTTTCAAAGCCAAAAGCAACCTCTTTTCTGGTTCTTTTTTAGATAATAATTTAGATAATTTCATATATTTTTATTTTGGCATCACCTCGATCTTTTGTCCTTCCTTAATTTTTACAATTGCCTTTTTGTATCCTTTTCTCCAACCCTTAATTTTTCCCAATCTCCTTTTCTTTCTTGGAATATTAATGGTTTTAACAGATTCCACATCTACTCCATACAAATCTTCAATTGCCTTTTTTATCTCCGTCTTATTTGCTTCTGGAAAAACTTTAAAAACATATTGATTTTTTTTAACTAAATCGGTTGCCTTCTCGGTTACATGAGGCGTTCTTAAGATTTTATAAGCTTCCCCAATAACCGCTTTTTTAGGAGCTGTAATTTTTTCTTTGATTTCTTCAATTTTTTCCGAGGGGCCCGCTCCTCGAGCGGGAGGGTGGTGGGAGGGTATGTAGTTTTTTTTAAAAAATCTTATCATTTATTTTAAAAAAGTCGTTTTTATTACCTTTATTGATTCTTTTGGCATAATTAAATATTTAAAAGAAAGTAAATCTAGGGCATTTAAATTTCTAACTTCGACAGTTTCAACTTTCGGAATATTTCTGGCAGCTAAAATTATATTTTTATCTAATTCTGGTAAGGCAATTAAAATGCTTCCTTTTTTAAAATTTTCAATTTTCAATTTTAAATTTTCAATAGTTTTTACTATTAATTTAGTTTTTACCTGATCTATCTTTAATTTATCCAAAAGAATTAACAGATTATTTTTGACTTTTCCTGATAAAACCATAAAAAGGGCTAATCTTTTCATTTTTTTTGGAATAACCTTTTTAAAAACTCTTTCTTTAGTTGGCCCAAAAGTTACTCCCCCATGACGCCAAAGCGGAGATCTTATTGAACCTACCCTCGCTCTCCCAGTTCCCTTTTGTCTCCAGGGCTTTCTGCCTCCACCCCGAACCTCTCCTCTACCTTTAGCATGAGCGATGACTTTTCTTCGATTTGCCATCTGAGAAACAACAACTTGATGCATCAAATCAGGATTTATTTTTACATCGAAAATTTCCTTTGGTAATAAGGTTGTTCCTATTTCTTTACCTTGTTGATTGTAAACCGCAATTTTCATAAAACAGATTATTAAAAATCAGCCTCTAATTTCAAGGAGGGTTCCTTTTCTACCCGGAACTGCTCCTTTCACTGCTAATAAATTATTTTCCTTATCGACTTTGACTACATTTAAATTTTTAATTGTTACTCGGGCACCTCCCATTCGACCTGCCATTTTCCTGCCTTTAATTACTCTTTCTGGAATGGATGTTCCGGTTGAGCCGGGAGTCCTTAATTCGTGCTTTGTTCCATGAGTGGTTGATCTTCCATGAAATCCCCAGCGCTTGACTACCCCGGCAAAACCCTTTCCTTTTGATAATCCACAAACTTTAACTAAATTTCCTTCTTGAAAAATCGAAACATCAACGATCTGACCTAATTTAAATTCTTCAATTTTATTTTTAAATTCTCTCAACCAGCGGAATGGTTTTTTTTTCATGGGCTTTTTAATTTTCTTTTCCTTTTCAATTTTTTTAAATCCAACTTGAATAGCTTCGTATCCGTCTCTCTCTTTAGTTTTTATTTGGGTGATAACGCAGGGTCCAGCTTCAATCAAAGTTACCGGGACCGGAGAACCTTTTTCATCAAAAATCTGGGATATACCAAGTTTTAAACCTAATATGAATTTCATATTATTACCGCTGATTTATACTGACAGGGCTGATTTATGCTGATAATTGAAAACCGGGCATGGCCCGGTTTTCGACGCCATTGCTTGTTTTAAAAATTATAAATTTAGAAATTAGATAACTTTAACATTTTAATTGTAAAATAAATTTTATTAAAAGTAAATACTTAATCAGCGTCTTACATTTTTATTTCGATATCGACTCCAGCGGGTAGTGTCAAACTCATCAAGGCATCAATTACTTTTGGGTTCGGGCTGATGACATCAATTAATCTTTTGTGAACCCTTATTTCAAATTGTTCTCGGCTATCTTTGTGAATAAAAGAGGACCGATTGACGGTGTATTTATGAATCTCGGTTGGCAAAGGAATGGGTCCTAATACTTCTGCTCCGTAACGTAAAGCAGTCTCAATAATCTGCTTTGCAGAATTATCAATTACTTTATGATCATAAGACCTAAGTTTTATCCTCAACTTAGGCTCAACTGTTTTTTCAACTGCAGTAACTTTCTTTTTAGCCATCTTGAAAGAACACAATAAAGAAATTCAATTGAAACTTATTGAAATTTGCTCGCTTCGCTCGCGAAATTCATTGCAATAAATTTCTACGAATTTCGCAACCGAAGGTTGCATATTTCTATGAATTTCTATTTTATTATTTTTGTTACTACTCCTGCTCCCACCGTCTTTCCTCCTTCTCTAATAGCAAATCTCTGTTTCTCTTCTAGAGCAATTGGAGCTATTAATTTAATTTTCAAATTAACAGTGTCACCTGGCATGACCATTTCCGTACCTTCTGGTAAAATCACATCTCCAGTGATATCAGTGGTTCGGAAATAAAACTGGGGTTTGTAACCAGTGAAAAAGGGAGTATGTCTTCCACCCTCTTCTTTGGTTAAAACATAGACCTCGCCTTCGAATTCAGTATGGGGAGTTATTGTTCCTGGTTTAGATAGGACTTGACCTCTTTCTACCTCTTCTTTTTTAAGACCTCGCAATAAAATTCCCACATTATCTCCGGCCCTTCCTTCGTCAAGGATTTTGTTAAACATTTCAATTGAAACGACAATAGTTTTTACTGTTGGCCGGAGGCCGACTAACTCTACCTCCTCATTGGGATGAATTACTCCTCGTTCAATTCTTCCGGTAGGAACTGTTCCCCGACCAGCAATGGAAAAAACATCTTCAATAGCCATTAAAAATGGTTTATCCACTTCTCGAACTGGTTCCGGGATATATTCATCTATTGCTTTCAATAACTCCAAAATTGGCCTATTCGCTTCTTCATCAACCGATTTTGTCTCCAGAGCTTTTAAAGCCGAACCCTTAATTATTGGAACCTCATCACCTGGATAACCATATTTTTTCAAAAGTTCCCGAACCTCACTTTCAACTAAACTAATGATTTCTGGGTCGTCAACAGCATCGCATTTGTTTAAAAAGACGACTACCGCCGGCAGTCCCACTTGCCTGGCTAATAAAATGTGTTCTCTGGTCTGGGGCATTGGACCATCGGGAGCAGAAATTACCAAAATTGCTCCATCCATTTGAGCTGCTCCGGTAATCATATTTTTAACATAGTCAGCATGACCCGGACAATCGATGTGGGCATAGTGACGCTTCTCGGTTGAGTACTCAACATGAGAAATAGTAATTGTTAATCCCCTCGCCTTTTCTTCCGGTGCCGCATTAAGGTCTGCTACTGTTATTTCTTTGGGTGATAGGTCTTTCAGCTTTAAAACGTGAGTGATAGCGGCCGTGAGAGTACTTTTACCATGGGCAACATGGCCAATGGTACCAATATTAACGTGGGGCTTTGCCCTGACAAATTTTGTTTTTTCTGCCATAATTTGTTCGCTTCGCGAACGCACTGATTAACACAGATGTGGGCTGCCTTTGGCAGCTACACAGATTTACACTGATACATGGATTAGTTTATCTGTGAATCCGTGTTTACCCGTTTTCCTATCTGTGTGAATCCGTGATTTTGCGAAGCAAAATTAGTTATATTATTATTCTATTAATTTCGAAGAAATAGTCAATAGATTTAGCTGTGGAATACTAAATTTTATCTTCTTCGCCCTTCAATAATTTCCTGGGCAATATTTTTGGGAACTTCTTCAAGATGGTCAAATTCCATTGTAAAGGTTCCTCGACCTTGTGTCAAACTCCTCAAGGAGGTAGCATAGCCAAACATTTCAGCTAAGGGAGCCTTTACCCTAATGATTTTCATTTCCGCTCTATCTTCCGTTTCTTCGATTTTCCCCCTTCTTGCCGCCAAATCTCCAATAACGCTTCCAAAAAACTCAGAAGGACATATTACTTCCAATTTCATTATCGGTTCCAATAAAACCGGTTTTGCTCTTTTTGCTGCTTCTTGAAAAGCAGCCGAACCTGCGATCTTAAAGGCAAATTCTGAGGAATCAACTTCGTGAAAGGAACCATCATACAATGTGGCATTGAGATCAACCATCGGATATCCAGCCACCACTCCTTTTTGCATCGCTTCCTTTACTCCTTTTTCCACTGCCGGAATAAATTCTCTGGGAATGGCTCCTCCTTTTATCTCATCAATAAATTCGAATCCCTCTCCTCTTTTTTTTGGTACTAACCTCAACCAGACATCCCCATATTGCCCTCTTCCACCCGACTGCCTGATGTATTTTCCCTCAGCCTCAGATTCTTCCTTAATGGTTTCTTTGTAAGCTACTTGTGGTCTTCCAACATTTCCTCCAACTCCAAATTCTCTTCTCATTCTATCGACAATGATTTCCAAATGCAATTCTCCCATTCCAGAAATAATTGTTTCTCCTGTCTCAAGATCTCCCTTTACCTGAAATGTTGGGTCTTCTCCAGCCAATTTCTTTAAGGCGAATGTCATTTTTTCCTCATCAGCTTTTGACTTTGGTTCGATCCGAATAAAAATTACTGGTTCTGGGAAAATAATTTTTTCTAAAATGATAGGGTGGGCTTCGTCACACAGAGTATTACCGGTAGAAGTGTTTTTTAAACCAATCGTGGCTAAAATATCTCCGGCAAATGCCTCCTCAGCTTCTTCTCTTTCATCGGCATACATTCTCAATAATCTACCAATTCTTTCCCGCTCCCCAGTTGTCGAATTTAATAAATAAGAACCTCTTTTTAAATACCCAGAATAGACCCGGAAAAAAGTTAAAGTTCCAACATAGGGATCGGCTTGAATTTTAAAAGATAAAGCGGAAAATGGCTCAGAATCCAAAGGTTTTCTCTCAATTTCTTTGCCTGTCTTTGGATCGATTCCTTTTATTGGTGGCAAATCGGCTGGGTTTGGCAAATAATAGACTATTGCATCTAAAAGGGGTTGAATTCCTATTCTTTTGAAAAGGGAACCAAAAAATACCGGGAATAACTTACACGAAATTGTTGCTTTTCTCAAAATTCTTCTTAGTTCTTCAACCGAAATTTTCTCATTGGCTAAATATTTTTCTAAAATTTCTGCATCTTCGGCCGCAATTTTCTCAACTATTTTTTTTCTCCACTCCTTAGCTGTTGTCTCCAATTCTTTGGGAATTTCTTCTTCTTTAACAATTTCTCCTTCTTTTCCCTCAAACTTCAAAACCTTCATTTTCAATAAATCAATTAAGCCGGAGAATTCGTCTTCTTTTCCGATTGGTAATTGGAGGGGAATTGCATTTTTGGTCAATCTTTTCCGGATTGATTCAAAATTCATTTCTAAGCTTGCCCCAACTTTATCCATTTTATTAACAAAACAAATCCTTGGAACACCAAAATTATCGGCTTGGTGCCAAACAGTCTCCGATTGAGTCTGAACACCGGCTCCTCCATCGAAGACAACAACTGCCCCATCCAAAACCCTCAAAGACCGTTGAACTTCGGCCGTAAAATCGATGTGGCCTGGTGTATCGATAATATTTATTTGATAATCCTCTCCTCCCACTTTCCAGTAGCAAGAAGTGGCAGCAGCCATAATTGTCATTGCCCTTTCTTTCTCTAAGTCCATCCAATCCAAAATTGTCGTCCCTTTTTCCAGAGTACCAATTTTGTAAGTTTTTCCGGTGTAATACAAAATGCAAACGGTGGTAGTGGTTTTTCCCGCACTAATGTGGGCAATAATTCCAATATCGCGATATTTTTCTATTGGATATTTTCTCATAACCTTACGAAATTACGAATCTTTACGAATATACGAATAGTGGAGCGAGGCAAGTGGTTTCAGGGTGAATTAAAGACCCAAGCGGGCATGGTTCCGCCGAAGGCGGAGAGCGAGGGTCTTTACTTCAGTGAACGAGCCTCGCTGGGACGAGTGAACGACCCTGAAAACCAGCTTGCCGAACGAATCACCAGGCGAAGTGAGCAAAGGCCCTATTGGCTTCTGCCATTCTATGGGTGTCTTCCTTCTTTTTTATTGCTACTCCTCGATTCTCTGAAGCTTCAATTAATTCTTCAGCAAGCTTTTTCCCCATTGGCTTTCCCTTTCTTGATTTTGCTGCCCGGATTATCCAGCGCATAGCCAAGGTTAATCTTCTTTCCCCTTTTACTTCCCGGGGAACCTGATAGGTTGCTCCTCCAATTCTTTTTGGTTTAACCTCAAGTAAAGGCCCAACATTTTTTAAAGCTAAATCAAAAACTTCCAAAGGTTCCTTTTTTGTTTTTTCTTTAATAATATCAAAGGCCTTATAAATAATTTTTCTGGCTTTTTCTTTTTTTCCTCGTCTCATCACCTGATTAATAAACTTTGCCACTGTAACATTATTGTAAACAGTGTCAGGCGAAATGACTTGTTTGGTTTTCTTTTTACCACGCATGATTACTTTTCACGTTTTACTCCGTATTTTGACCTTTCTTGTTTTCTCTTCTCCACTCCAGCCGTATCAAGTATTCCTCTCACTATGTGGTATCTCACTCCTGGCAAATCCTTGACCCTTCCTCCCCTAATTAAAACTATTGAGTGCTCTTGCAAATTATGGCCTTCGCCGGGAATATAGGCAGTGACTTCCATTCCATTAGTTAATCTTACTCGAGCTACTTTTCTCAAAGCTGAATTTGGTTTTTTTGGAGTAACGGTAAAAACTTTCAAACAAACTCCCCTTTTAAATGGAGAGGGATAAAATTTCGGTCTATTTTCCAAAACATTAAAACCAAATGCCAAAGCCGGCCTCTTTCCGGACTTTTTAATTTTTTCTCTTCCTTTTTTGATTAATTGACGAATTGTCGGGCACATAGCAATCCCCCGACCCCCGCTCCAGACACCTTAGGTTTCTGGCGCGAGCAAAGCTCGCTGTTTTTCCAACACGGGGGATTCTTTAGGGTAATTAAAATTAATTAAGCACAGAGTGCTCAAATTTTAATTTAGCAAATATTGAAAAGAAAGTCAATCAAAATAGTGGAGTACCAACGATTAAGGTGAAAATCCAGTTGATAATCAAAACTAACCACTGAAAGAAAAAAAAGATAATGAAAAGTAAAATAAAAAGACCAAATTGGCTCAAAAATATTTTTATATTTTCCATTCCTGGTGGCAAAAAAGTAAATAAAATGTAAGAACCATCTAAAGGAGGAACTGGAAGCAAATTAAACACTACTAAAAGTATATTTATATAAACAATATAAGAAAACATTAAATCAAGACCGGGGAGAGCAACTATGGCCGGGAAAAATCTAAGAGCTAAGCCAAAAACTAAAGCGATTATTAAATTTGATGCTGGCCCCGCTAAGGCTACCTTGGCTGAGCCATATTTTTGATCTCGAAAATTATAAGGGTTAATTGGCACTGGTTTTGCCCAGCCAAAAATGATTCCTCCTCCCATTAATTTTGCCATTAAAATTAAAAAAATAGGTAAAATAATAGAACCAATCGGGTCTAAATGTTTGATTGGATTTAAAGTAAGTCGGCCGGCGTATTTGGCAGTTGGGTCGCCTAAATAATTGGCCACTGCTCCATGAGAAACTTCATGAATAACAATAGAAAAAATTAAAATAATGATGAGGAATAAATACTCCATAATTTTTCTAATCATACCACAACTTGAAAAATATAAAAACTCTTGTTAGAATAAAAGAATGAAACAATGCGCAATCTGTGGGAAAAAATCTCAAATGGTTTGGAAGCTTAAAAAGCTTCGAGGAAAATATAACCCAACCATCAAAAAAAGAAAATACCCAAATTTACAATGGGTGCATTTACCTTCGGGTAAACGAGTTTTAGCCTGTACTAAGTGTATTAAGGCTCTCGGGAAACGAAAGTAATTTGCGGGGTGTAGTATAACGGTTAGTATTTACCCTTGGGGTGGGTAAGACCCGGGTTCAATTCCCGGCACCCCGACCAATTAAAACTTAGTGAGGTTTTATTTCTGACACCGTAAAATCGGTGTTTTTGTTTCCCAAAAATCAGCACTTGACAAGGTTTGAGAACGTATCTATGGTATAGATAGAGATGGGAAGGAAAAAATCCCATTTCAAAGAAGCACTTTAAAAATAATTTGGTGCAGAACGACAAAATAAACAAAAAGGAGGTAAGAAATAAAAGGAGAAGAACATTAAAAAATTAAATGGGAAAAAAGAAAAGGAGGTAAAAATGAAGCATAAAGTTTTATTACACTGCTCGATAAACAAGATGAACGAAAGGGTTATCAAAAAAGGAGGTGCAAAAATGAAAAGGATTCTTGGAATTGTTTTGTTACTATCAGTAATCTTTCTGGCAGCGTGTGAGGCCGAAAAGCCTGCTGATTTTGAGCTTTCCAGCGTGACCGTTTCGCCTTCAACGACTTTTATTGGCGACACAGTTATTATCTCTGCTACTATCACCAATAAAGGCGGAGTGCCCGACGGATGTGTTGTTAACTTAACCATCGATGGCTACACTAATAGCACGTCTATTGGTACATTAGTCGGTGACGAAAGTACTAACGTAAGATTCACTTACACTACAAAAAGTATAGGTAGCTATACTATTACTCTTTCAACCCCTAATGCTACAGTAACAAGAAGCCTTACTGTGAGAGAGATAGGGCATGTCCCCGAGTTTCCATTCTGGTATATTGGTGACAGCTGGGTGTATGACTGCACTTATGAAAATCCAGCGGGGACCCCGAAGTATGACCCTTGTGAATTAAGCCTCATTTGCTCCGGTGAAGTGGCGGCTGGTGCAGTAGAAGGGCTTCTTGAAACCAGTTATCATCTCAATGGGTCCTTCACTCCTCAGGCGATGCGTGACTCTATTGCCGCCGGAATGACACTAGTACTTCATGTAGGCACGGCTGATGTGTATAATGTTAAATCCAGCTTGCAGCTCGTGAAAATGTGTTCATCAATCAAAGAGCTTCCTGGGTTACCAGCCTGTGTTACGTGGAGTTATACCACATCCCCAAGCTGGCCCATTACCGTGGGAGAAACTTGGACGTTCACAAAGCACACCGTAGCTGGCGGCGGCATGATTGATGAGCTGGTTAACAGAGAAGGTAAGATGCTTGATGTAGTGGATATTACGGTGCCTGCAGGAACATTCAGTTGCTATTATATAGTTGAATATGATCCCGCAAATCCCGATACCTACACTTATGAGCACTGGTTCAATGGGACTGTGAAATCGGATGTAAAGCAAATAGACCGCGGGACCTGGGCTGGTGCGGAGACTAGGGTGCTTAAATCCTACTCTGTTAGCTAATGACTGTGAGGTTTCAAATATGGCTAGGATAACTGTATTTGGTAGTTACAGAACGGTATCCTAGCCATAATATAAAGGAGGTGAACATGAAAAAAGTTAAAACACTACTAGTAGTCTTACTCGTAGCGGCAGTGGTTGCAACAGCTTTTGGTATAGCTACCGGAAGTGCGAGTAACTCATCTACTGACAACGAAACGGGCAATATAACATTTGAGGAGTTCGAGTCCGGTAACATCACTATCCTCTGGTACCAGCGTCAGATAGGTGATGCTATAGTGGAAGGTGATTTCGTAAACCGCCAACTCAATGCGAATACAGGAGAACTCATAGAGGAAACAAAACATTGGAGAGAAGATCTTCCAATAGAGTTACCGCAAAACCTAATTACCCAGGATGAAGCATTGGCAATTGCAGGAGGAGGAAACTCCTCTCGTGCCTACCTATACTACATTGCTCCTGACTCAGCTATCTACAGACCGGCTCCAAAGAATCCATGCTGGGTTGTTTGGGAGACTAGGGAAGCTAAACCACCTGATTGTGAGTGTCAGAAATGTGGAGAGTGCGAAAGTTACAAGTACAGGTTTGGCACAATAATAGATGCCGCAACTGGGAAAATTCTAGGGTCTGGTATTCCCCCAATCTTGTCTGATGAAATTTTACCTGGCGAAACCTGCTCAACAGTTGTATTGGATAATGGTGTGGAGGCGACTTACTTAGGTAAGACACCGGATGGTAATTCCGTGTGGCAGGCCACCTTCGGGGCACCTAAATACCTTGACGACCTGGTAACACCTATATCCTGTCACTGGAGCTATGATACTGATAAGGAAGAATGGCATAGCGACGCTAACCTGTTTAGTGCGACGGTTAAGGGTGATAAGGTTAATGTAGAATATCAGGGCGTAAAGATGCACTGGCAGCCGCGGGTTGAGATTGAAAGTGAACAACAGACGGAGAATTGGTCTATCCTTTCACCGGTTGACTCACCGGTTGACCAGCCACATCTTGAAGTTGAAAGTGAGAAACAGGAAGATAATGAAGCTACTCTTTTAACGGTTGACCCCATCAATGAGAACTACTCTGGCAATACTTTACAATGGGATTATGGCAATGGCATAACCCGAAATTTGCGTATCATTGAGGGTATGCTCATTGAGTATTACACCATAGGCAGCTTGCCCACTGGCAATATAACCATCAAGACCAATACCGATAAAGACGACAGCTTCGTATGGACTAGACCTGAAGTAGCTTGGGACGCCAACTATACGCCGGTTGACCTTATAGTAGATGGGGATGATGTGACCTTGACGCTGGATGCTATGCTGAACGCTACTTTGCCCATAACCATTGACCCTCCTACCAGCTTTACTACTAGCGACAGTGATGGGTGCCTCGAATTCTACCCTGCGGTCAGTTATGATGTAGCTTGGAAATCAACCAAAGCTACCACAATAAGTGATAGTGGCTACTATTTTCTTATAGGCCAGTATTTTGACCATGATAGATACTACGTTGGTAGGTCGTTTGTTTATTACAATACTACATCACTTCCTGATGAAAACATGAACATTATCGACGTCAAGCTGAGGCTTCGTGGCAGTAGTGACTTAAGTGACCAAGATTTCTACATACAGGTGCAAAGTGGTATGCCTGACCACCCATGTGACCGGATGGCTAAGACAGATTACAATAAGGAGTACTACGGGTATGATGTGGGTGGGCAACTTTGTACTTTAAACTTCGTGGTGGGAAGCTACAACGAAATTCCTCTCTACAGTATATATAGAGACTGGATAAACACATCGGGTTGGACCAAATTCTGCCTCAGAAGCAGCCGTGATATAGACTATCAAGGTTGGAAGCCTACTGGCTACGAAGTAGTTGGGTTTTATTCATACGAAATAGGTGAAGGATACCGCCCAGAACTGGTTGTTACCTACGAAATAGTAAATGACGAAGCTTTTGCTTTCGCAGGCCCATATAATTCAACAAACTGCGAGCAAGGTGGCTGGATTGATTTTGCCCAACAAGCTTCAGAATACTTCACTAACATGGGCTATCCTACCCTAGTTATGGCATTTCCACCTGAAACGGTTATTGAACGTCGGATTTCAAGCAATGAGACTGCCATATTCTATGAGCATGCTCATGGTGGTTGGCAATACTTTATAAGTAGTTGCAACGATACAACGTTTTTTTGGGAAGTTGAAGATTGGATAGAAGACTACCCGAAAATGCCCTTCACATTCTTAGGAAGCTGTGAAGCCTTATGCGATGTTGGTCCTGATACTTTAGTTTCAGCGTTCACGAAAGGTTCAACAAGGAACACAGTTGTAGTTGGTTACTGTGGCTTGTCAGGTCCTGAGTGTGATGCCTTTGTTGTTGATAGAAAAGCATGGGATCAAGTGTTTTTCTTTCGATTGAGTATAGGTAACACTGTAGGAGAAGCGTATAGTAAAGCGTGTAATGTCTATCCCAGTTGCAATGGAACTGGCGCACCATGTATCCGATTTTTTGGTGACCCAAATCTCAGGTTAGTTCCGAAGATTTACCGGAATGCTACCGAGATCACTGGATATATCACTGGTGAAGTGAGAGACGTTAACGGTGATTTAATAACCAACATCACTGTTCAACTTTACAAGAAAGGCTATGGACTAGTTGCGGAAACAAACACAGGAAGCGGTTCTACTTACAATTTCACGGTCTATGATACTGGTGAATATTGGTTAGTTGCTAGCGGCTAACAAGACCAAGTACTATAAACTGAACTTTACGGATGCTGCACCAATCACTGGTTATTCACACCGCTCGATGAAGAAGAGAACCCGCATCCTGAGTGGCAGCTTTCTAACTGGAAGGCTATGGAGTCGGTTCACTCCTGGCAATTCCCATCATAAATAATTAGCTAAGTTTTACAAATATGCTTCGGTGGAAAGCACCACCACCGAAGCTTTTTATTTTTAAATAAAAATGGTTAATAAAAAACAACCCCGCCCTCTATGCGCTTTGGGTTTTTTTGTTTAATCTTAATTCAAGAACTTAGAGGGCGGGGTTGAAGGCCCTACTTTCCTTCTAGAAAGTTCTTCTGGAAAAGAATCCAAGTGGGTGTCTTAGATGCAGCCCTCAGGCTACAATCATTTCAGACTCCCTGAAAGAAATTTTGTCCCAGAATCTAACTAGAAGTTGCAGGGCCAATTTTATTTTACCTTTTTAACAAAATAGTTGTCAATACTTTATTTTTTAAAGATTCAGAACCCCTGCCATTTGTTTTATTAAGGAAACTACTATTGGCGGAGGTA
>Ga0315280_10003851_pt1 | contig 22659 bp, 24 predicted proteins | sample YL17G06_40_MG_FD_203697 | JGI IMG/M metagenome (GOLD analysis project Ga0315280, IMG submission 203697) | Sediment microbial communities from Yellowstone Lake, YNP, Wyoming, USA - YL17G06_40 | ecosystem: Environmental > Aquatic > Freshwater > Lake > Sediment | place: USA: Wyoming | collected... | reverse complement strand
TCCTCCCTGCAACCGTTTATCCACGAAACGTAATCGAGTGAAACCGCGGCGGTCTTCTCATCAATCGCCTTCTCGAAATCGGAAAGCGGAATCTGGCCATTCTTAGCTCTCACGACTCTTACTTCAGGGAGTAATCCTCTTCGTTTCAGGGCGTGCCAAATGTAGACGTTAGTGGGAAAGTTCAGTTCACTTACAACCATATTCTGCCCCGGTTTGAGGCGAAGTGCGCTCGCGATCGCGCCTAATCCAGATGAAACATTCGGAACGCACGCAATTTCATCAACTGCCGCTCCTATGAGGCGCGCGAAGAGTTCGCGTGCTTTCACGATCTCAAGCAACCATGTGTCCCATTTCTCGCCGTAATCTCTCCACTCATCTAAGAACGAGCGCATCGCAGCGTGCACGCTTACTGGCGGAGGGCCTGCGCCTGCATTGTCGAGGTAGACATTGTTAGCGAGTAGAGGTATCTGTTCTCTGACTTCGTTGACATTCATCTCTAACTCATTCCAGCGTTGGGCGTCATGTCTGTGAGTTATAGAGCTTGCACTCAACAGAGAGGCATGGGAGTGTACGATGTTTGAGTTACTAGGCGGCGGATGCGTCTAGGTCATTATTTTCGGGGGTCGGCCTCTTCTTTAGCGGCAGGGATTTTGTCTTCGCCGGCGTTTCCGAGGCAGGGGTGAAGCGTCCGCTTCCCGGTGAGGGCCGCAACCCTTGAAAGCGACCCCGGCCAGGGGCAAAGTATACGATGATGCCAGCAACCACCAGCAGAGCAGCGACGACTCCTAGAGCAATAGTTAGGTAGAGGACCGTGGAGTCTGTCCGCCAAGAAGCAATAACTGTCTTCGGCTTGTCCATCAGAACACTAGTCGATTGGCTGTTGGATTGCGTATCACCCTGCCAACCGTTGAAGACTATGCTGACGCCGTAAGAAGTGCTCACAGGAGTTGAAACATAGACGTGAGCCGTTGTGCCTGCGTCGTACCATCCCTCGCCATAGGCGACACCCTGGTCCGTCAGCACTTTCAGGTAGTACTGCTGCTTGTATTGCGCCGTTGCGGTATGCGGTGCGTCCATTTTGAGCGACAAGGAAACTCCGGCTTGTGTATTCTGCCCGTCAACATTCCATCCTTGGAAGACGAGTCGGCTTCCGTCACCATCGCCTAGCGTTTGGCCTGCGCTTGACAGCGTTACCGTGTCACCTGCATCGTACCATCCTTGACCCTGAGGTATAGGCGCACTTTGTGGCTGGACACTTAGGCTCAGGTAATACTGTAATTGATAGACCGCTAGTATCTTCATGGCTCCGTTCATCGTTACAGTACCGCTGCTTCCAACACCCGAATAGTCACCGCTCCAATGCGAGAACACGTAACGCGTATTCGAAGAAACCTGGACAACACTCTGAGTTATCGAGAATGAAGCAGAGCTTCCTTGGTTGTATGTTCCACCTCCCGTCACCGTTCCTAGGTTAGACGGGTCTGTGGCCACCGTCAATTGGTATGTGGAAGGCGTGTAATAGTAGTAGTCGTATGGGTACCCGTAATAGTAGTACCCATAATAGCCGTAGTAGCCGTAATAGCAGTAATAGTAAGGATACGTGTAATAGTAGTAATACGGGTACCAGTAATAGTACATCGAGTCGTAGTACCCGTAATAATAGCAGTCCTGTGGTGAAGAAGAAACTGCGGCAGCTTGCCCGAACTGCCCTGACAAGAAGGCCATGGCGACGGCCACTACAAGAATTGCAACCGCGAACTTCGGCAGGCAACCTGTTCGCATTCTAATCGCGTAGCACCTCTTGGCGCCTGCATATTTGTAGTTTACTCAGCTTTGAATGGCGATTTCGGGTTCGTGTATTAGTGTGCTTCAATTCCCTTTAAGTAGCCCTTGAGTTCTGAGTTAAAGAACCGGTGTTTTTCCATGGTTGTCAAGGCATTCGTGCTGGTTCAAGCGCAACTGGGCCGCGCACGCTCAGTTGCCAAAGCAGTCGTCAAAATTCGGGGTGTGAAAATGGTCCACGCTGTAACGGGAGTCTATGATGTCATTGCATACTTGGAAATGTCTGACATGACCTCTCTGTCTGAGCTCGTGATCAAGAAAATCCAGTCTGTGAAAGGCGTCGAGCGAACTCACACGGCGATAGTCGTGTGAGTCACTCTACCCTTTCCTTCCATTTTCTTTGCAATTACCGTAGAGATTCCATTGAGGGGAGGAGTATTTCTGCGCATGAAGCGATGCTAAGCGTTCTTTTTCATCGCTTCTCAAATCATCCATTTCAAGACTGATGCCCAAGGTCTTCTCCACAGACCTCGCAAGCTGATGCTTAACTTCTTCAATACGCACAGGTTTACCCAAAGCAGCCTGCAACGTAGTCACCTGTTGCCATCTGCTGCGAATGAAACGAGTTGAAGTTATCTTCCTGCTCGGTGACAGAACCCGTTCCAGTAGATCGGTATCGGTCGAAACCAAAATCGAGCTGTGCCAAAAGGTGAAATGGGTCCCTAATGCGGCAGCGCTGCCAGAAAGCTTTCTCCCCGAAACTAGAATGGAATTGGGAGGAGAGAAGGATGCCTTCACACCTAATTTGCCGAGAGCACCCATGACAATTGATAAGTATTTTTCATGTAACTTGGTCAGCGGGGTTCCCTCTGCTCCTTTCGTGACGACAGTGAAATTCAGATTGCCGTCATCATGAAAGACTGCACCACCGCCTGTAAAACGCCTAGCAATCTGAACGTTATTTTGTTCACATATCGCGGTGTCGACCTCTGCTTTCACGTCTTGGAATCGGCCAACGACAACTGCCGGCGGGTCAACCCAGAGCCGAACCGTCGGCCGGAATTCGTTCCAGAGGGCGCTTTGGGCGAGCGTTTCCTCGAGCGCCAAATTCTGAAAAGCAGACTCGTAGCTGTGGTCGAGCATCCTCCAGATCTGAGAATCCGTCATTGTCTTCTACCACTGGCGGCATCTTGCTAGGATTCTTCTCGGGATGAAAGGTTTCAGTTCACGTCCCTTGAGGAACGAGCCCAGCTGGGGCATTAGCCCAATGGCATCGGTTCCTAGTTTGCACAAGACTGATTGTGCTGTCAATGTTATTGGTTCGACAGAGATCACATCTCTCTCAAGATGCGCCCTTTGGATGGCAAGTTCGAGTTCATGTCGGTAGCAATCGAAGGCTTGAACCCGGTCTAAGCGAGTGGCAACCCAGTCCGAAAACTCTTCGGTCTGTGGGTCCGCGAACCACCCTTCGACAATACCAGCCTCAGGCTCTAATCGCGTAATCCGAATTGATGTCTTAGCGCCTGGAAATAGGCAATAACTATCAACGATCTCCTCACCTCTAAGCGGTTTTCCGTCGGCCAGTTGAGCTCTAAGTGTACTCAGCTGGATCGTGGCGCTTAATGGCCTGGGCGTCTCCAATCCGATGTCTACCTCTAGTTTACCGTCGGCGCCACTACTGATGATCCCCTGGTATACTCCGTGCATTTCGATCTCACCGATGTCTGATCGGGCGCGGCCGAGTTCTCGAGCAATGAGCTCTAGGAGAACCTCATAGTCTTGGCCGTCAACCTCAATTCTTGCCCATCCCTTCTTTGAGAATCCACCAAGCCTTGTGGAAGCTGAGAGCTCGCCCTTCAACACGGAAAGCGCGTTTTCTAGGTTCACGTTGAAATCTCTAGCAGTATACTGGCCCGGTCTCTGGAGAACCGTAATTTTCATGTTGCTCAGCGTTTCTTATCTGCTGAGTTCAGCCTCCAGCTTCTCAATCTTTGCTTCTAGGACGGAGATCATGTCAGCATTGTCGGCGCTCTCAAGTTGCTTTCCGCATTTGTTGCATTTGAACGAGGTTTCCATTGCCTCTTCGAAGGTTACGCGCACGTCGTTGTCAGTCTTACATATGAAGAAAGTGTGGTTTCGCTCGTAATCGAGCCTCTGCTTCAATTTGTCTAACGCTCGCTTCTTGCGACTTCGTATGAAGGCATCCAGTTGGTCCGGCTGGAGTCTCCAGTAGAAAATGAACCATCCGGTTTTTTCGTCTCTAACGCGTGTGCATGAGACGAGGCCGTGATCATAGAGCTTGTAGAGGATCTTTCTGACGGTGTTCAAGCGCACGGCGCAGTCGTTGGCTATTGTTTCATCGGTGCCTTCGCCAAGCTTCTTAAGGCTCTTGACGACGGTGACCGCTTCTTCCCCACCAAAGAGGTTCGCGATTTTTATGAGTTCCTCGTCCAACACTGACAATGCGCTAGACCGCCGGGCCGGTGTTGAAGTGTTTAACGTGTTACTTCGCATTAACTCTTTGTTGCTCGCGGCACGAGGTTTCTTGAGTAGGCAACTTTTTTATACGAACCTGTTTGGTGTTAGCGTCCGCGGGCCGCAGAAGATGAAGGAAACACTTGCAACACTGGGGTTCATCCTATTCTTTGCGGGCTCGATGATGGATATTTCTGGCTCTCTATTCGTAACACAGGGCGGTGTCTCACCAGCCACCTACTTCAAGGTAGGCCTTATCGGACTGATTGGGACGATAATTTTCCTCGTTGGAATTTATCTGATCGTAAAGACTCGGTAAGCTAGGTCCGAATGGCCAAGCGAAAGCCACGGGAGAAAGCCCGAGTGATCATTCTCCGAATCGGGCATAGAATCCCGAGAGACGAGCGAGTGACTACTCATGTTTGCTTAACTGCTCGTGCACTAGGCGCAGACGGCGTCTACGTTTCCGATGTTCAGGACAGGCAACTGGTCGAAACAATCAACCGTGTTACGGAGGAATTTGGCGGGCATTTCACGATCGAGACTGGGAAGCCTTGGCACTCGACGGTCACGGAATGGAAGCGCGTGGGGGGTCGTATTGTCCATCTAACAGCGTACGGTATCCCATTGCCCAGAATCATAGGTAGGATTCGACGTTCCAATGCTGATAAACTAGTCATAGTTGGGGCGGAGAAGGTTCCCAGTGAAATCTTCAGGCTAGCGGACTGGAACGTGGCAGTGACAAATCAACCGATCAGCGAGGTAAGTGCTCTGGGGATATTTCTTGACTGGTTCTTCAGCCACAGCCGTCTTGAGGAGCAATACCCAAAGGCGAAGCTGCAGATCATTCCGTCTGAGCACGGCAAGAATGTTGTTAGGAATTAGAGTGCAGCTGCGGGCTATGATTTGCCCTTTATCCTGATGATGTCGCCCAGGGTGACTTCAGCGGGCGCCGCGGTTTTCGGCGCAGCGCTTTCCTTCCGTGGGACTAGTAGCTTGACCTTAAGCTCATGCTCAAGTTCTCTACATAACCTTGTGTCGGGCGCCATTTTCCCCATCTCTATTTTTTGAATGACAGAGAGCTTTTCCTTGACGCGCTTCGCAAGATCTTCTTGGGATAATCCCAATTTCATTCGCCCCCGGCGTACAAGGTCTGAGTAGTTCTCAGCGATGTCAAATTCCTCCATTCCCTTCGGTAGTTCCGGAGCTTTTCGTTGAGTAACCCTCGGCATCCTGATCCCTCCTCGCGAGGAAGGTGGCCGACCTACTCGTTCTTCCTCTTGGTACGGTTTGCCCAAATGTTGGCAGCTACTGCAAACGAGCATCTTCGCCCCTTCGACTCTCACTTTGAAGGCTGGGCCGGTGATGTCTCTCCCGCAAATATCGCAATTCAAAAATTGGGCTTCCTTAGCCGTTCTGCGGGAACTCGAAGCTTAAATTGGTTTCTCGATTCAGCTTCAGCCGATGCCCATGGACCGTCCTACAATGCCTCAGCTTCGAAAACTGGTGGGGATAGCAAATTACCAGTTCGGGAAGGAAGCGGGGTCAGTGCTCTTCAACAAGGAGGTACGGATCGAGTGCTCAAGGCGGACAGGCAGGATCAGGCACGTTTACCGGGGCGGTCAACTGATTGCAACACTGAGACCAAAGGATGGTTACCTCGCATTGACCCCGCACGGTGCGAAAATCTTGTTGTCCAAGATGGGGGAGCCGCCGAATACGGTCATGGTCCAAAATGATGTTTCAGATATCGTGAAAGCGGGCGGTGATGTTTTCGCGAAGCATGTCGTCCGTGCCGATGTGAATTTGAGGCCGGCGGAAGAAGTGATTGTGACTGACGAGAGGGGACTACTTCTCGGAGTTGGAAGGGCCGTACTCAGCGGTGCAGATATGCTGCATTTCAAAAGAGGGGTTGCGGTGAAGCTTCGAAGAGGCGTTCAAGTTACCGATAGATTGATACCTGATCAAGGCACCGATCCATGAGTTTGAGTTTTCTCTAAATCCGTTTGGAGTATTTTTTCCGAACGACAAGAGCTATTGCGACTGAAAGAAGTGCGGCGATTATTAGTCCGAGTAAGTTGGCAAAGGTTAGCGGGCCAGATTCGAGTCTCCATACTGCAACGATTTCCTTGCTCGAATCCATCCTTAACTCAACTGTGGGTGAGTCCGAGCTGATTGCACCAATCCATCCTTGGAATTGATGCCCTTGGACGATCGTTGGATTCACGCTCGCTACTGCGGTTGAATTTGCGTCGTACCATCCCGTTCCATTTGTATATCCATATCCTGACGTCACCTGGAGGAGAAATTGTAGTTGATAGTGGAACCTTCTAACTCCACCAGACGAGAAGGTCCATGGGCTTGCTGCCAAGATGTATCGAACTCCGGGTTCAACCTCGATGACGGTCGATAGTTCGATTGTGTGGTTTCCACCTCGTTGAAACTCAAGTATTGTCGGTTTTGTTTGATTGAGCGGAATTCTCAAAATGTGCTGGCCGTCAAGCGTCAAATTTGTCGTGAAGGGCTTACCTATCCAGTCGATTTCCACTCTGACAGAGTAAAGCGTCGGAGCGTCACGCGTCGAGTTTAACGCGTCGACCTTGCCCCATCCCCAGAGAGGCAACCCAGTATGCTTGTTTATGACGCCTGTGAATTTGTCCTGCCTCGCATCCTCAGTCAGAATGGTTTTGATTTCATTCGGGCTGAGATATGGGTTCATCTGCAGCATCAGCGCAACTACGCCTGTGACATGCGGTGCCGACAAACTCGTTCCATACCAGATTTTGTGATAATTGTCTGGGTCAGAATAGCTTTCTCTTATGTTCGATGCCCGCGCGGCGACAATATTGGCGCCGGGTGCGGTTATTTCCGGTTTCATTCTTCCATCTCTCGTTGGTCCCATGCCACTATCGTATGTGATGTTTCCCACCCCAGTGAAGAAGGTCGGGTCGGTCCACCAAACTCCGCGATAACCCTGAGAAGTCGTATACTGAATGCAGGCGGTACAGCCAGACCTCCAATAGTATCTTGTCATGTAAGCGCCCACCGTTATGACGCCCCTGGCTGTAGCGGAAGAGTCAATGGTATCGAATTGGTCAATCTTGTAGAGGCCAGCAAGAGTATCGTTCACGTTGGGAACAAATTGTCCAGGCTCTGTCCAGGCATCCCACTTACCATCCGCAACAGTCACGCCAGTTAGGGTGAAAGACCATCGGTCCATTTGTGGGGTCCTGCCCGTCGTAGACGTCACATTGACCCACCATTCTTTTCCCGTGGTGCGCTTGTCTGGGAGTATGATTACGTTCCCGTCCAGTGTATTGACGCCGGATTCAGGTGTCGGGCCCGTCACGATAACGCCGTCTGGAGTTTTCACCGAAATTCCAAGAACATCGCTGACTGAGTACCATAGGTCAATGTAACTCCGATTCTGACCCTTGTCGTTGGACCAAGCCACTGTTACGGGCTGTCCCGGTGGAATCTTCCCGCTGATGTGGCCATTCCCAAATCGAGAATTGCCGGCAGGGACGATTATGGGTACGCCGTCTGAGGCAAGGTCTGTCATGGCAAATTCCAAGAGTTCCGTTCCGTCATGCGACCCGAGGCTGTACCCAAAACTAAGGTTGACTACGAATGACAATCCAAGCTCCCCAGCTCTTCTCATAATGTAGTTTATTCCATCCAGAATGTGGTCCTCGCTTCCGTCCTTGAGTTTCACTGAAATGATCAGGGCACCTGGGGCAACGCCGAAGTATGGTGGGTTTGTTTGGACGTGGCGAAGAAGCGCGGGCTGCGTTACGTCCTCGGTCTTCACGCGAATCCAGTATTCGCTTTCCACGCCATCAACCGTGTCAGTGCTCCAGTTGCCAGGCGGTTTGAAGAAGATGGTGTTATTTCGGCTGAATTTTGCGGTCTCATCAGTGTCGAATGTAAAGTTGAAGTTGAATCGAGTTAAGTTGAAGTTGAGTTTGCCGCAGCGGCCTGAGCCCTGCGAGTATTCCCATTCGAGTTGACCATACTTGCCTGCGGCGGCCAGATCGAAAAATATCTGGTTGAACTTGTCATCGTTCCCAAAATAGCGCTCGTCAGTTGAACTAGCAAGCAGCGTGGTTGGGGTTGCGTTAGGATCTCGACATAGCTCTCTGTCATCGTACCACCTAGTCCCATCATAGCGGAGACAGCTTTCAAAGAGCGTGGCTGCCTGACCGCTGCTCGCAGCTACCGCCGCAACCGCCGTTCCATGGCCAGGGTCAGGATTATTCGGTATCCCGTCAAATTCGCTGCAAGACTTTGTTTCAAGTTCTTGCCGTGTGCACTCGTTTCCATAATCGAAGCCATGTGGTTCTTTGCCGTGGACCGATTGGTCCCAAAGGTAGAGAATTTTGCTGGGTCCATTTTTGAAGAAGAAATCCTTGTGCGTGTAGTCGATTCCAGTATCAACTACCCCTACAACGATTCCAGTCCCGTTCACCGGATTGCCGTCAGCGTCTCGCATCGTTTCCCAGACCCCATCGGCAAGGATTTCTGGAAGACTCTTATCCAGATGCGCACTCAATGACCTTGGGAACGAAACACGCTCAACAAAATCAAGAGAAGCGACCTGCGGCAGCAGGTTTCGCGGTAAGTGCATAGTTGCCACATGGCCCGTGAAGCTCTCCAAGGTTCCGAATCCGTAGAGTTCTCGTATTTGTTGCGGAGACGGAACTTCTAGGAAAACCAGTAGAACTCTCACTTGCGAATCGTCCTGAAGGAATGGGTTCGCAAGAAAGCTTCGCAGAGCAGGGTCGGATTTCCATTGGAGTATTACCTGGCGATCAAAGAAGAACTGGGCGCCTACAGTCTGCATGAGTGGCGAGAGTATAGCAAGCGCAAGAACCGCGATCAACAGAAGCTTGTGCGAATTCTTGCTTGAATGCAACTGGTCATAGCCTTCTATGTATGGAAATCGCTGTGAGAGTGTTGGATGGCAACAATTTTCGGTGGGCTACAGAATTTGGCGTATATAAGTCGTTTCACATATATCCGCAGCTGCCCTCGCTCATATCGAACAGCTATCATGCTTCAGCATCGAACCATAGCAGCACAGCGAAGCACTCGCTCCGGTGACCTAGATCATCAAGCACGCCGCATAATTCGCCAGAGGGCCTGAACCTACATCTTCAAACAGGAGTTGCTTGGATTACAGCAAGCACGGAGAAACGGGAACTTGGAACGTACAGTAACTGTAGACGGTGCTTCGCTCACGATAGAAGATGTGGTCAGAGTCGCCCGGGCCCGGGTTCACGTTGAACTTTCGAAAGAATCTATGCAGAAGATCGAGAGGTCACGCACGGTGCTTGAACGTTTGGCTCGCGAGGGTAGAACGATCTACGGGGTTACAACCGGTTTCGGAGCCTTAAGCAATACACGGATAACACTCGACCAAGCAGCACAACTTCAAACGAACCTTCTTAGGAGTCATGCGTGCGGTGTCGGGGAGAACCTTCCAACAGACATTGTGCGTGCAATGATGCTTCTTCGATTGAACACTCTCGCAAAGGGTCTCTCAGGTGTCAGGTTGGTGCTACCGCGTTTGATTGAGAGCTTCCTCAACCAGGGCATACATCCCATAATTCCCTCTCAAGGGTCTGTCGGGGCCAGCGGAGATCTCGTGCCTCTCTCACACATGGCACTGGCACTCATTGGTGAAGGAACGGTGGAATTTCGCGGTAAAATACTCCCAGCGTCCATGGCCATTCAAGAATCTGGGCTCACACCCCTGTCCGTAACAATGAAGGAGGGGCTTGCGTTGAACAATGGGACACAGATGTCTACCGCGATCGCTGCCTTGGTAGTGCATGACGCAGAGAAACTGCTCAAAACCGCAGAGATCGCTGCGGCCACTTCTCTTGAGGCACTGCTTGGTTTCACTGAAGCTTTCGACGCCAGAATTCATGAAGCCAGGCCATTCAAAGGACAGTCAGATTCCGCTCACAATGTTCGCTCGTTAACCGCGGGCAGCAAACTCGTCAAGGAGAAAGTTACGGGTGAGCATGAGCCCGCTCAGGACGCCTATTCGATTCGATGCAGCCCCCAAGTCATGGGGGCCGCTAGGGAGGCTGTTACTTTCGCTCGAAGGCTGGTCGAGGTTGAAATGAATTCCGCCACCGATAACCCCCTAGTATTCGCAGATAGTTCCGATGTGCTCTCCGGAGGTAACTTTCATGGGCAGACCGTTGGGATGGCGATGGATGTCGTCTCAATAGGGCTGGCAACGATTGCGAACCTTTCCGAGAGGAGAACCTTCAGGTTACTCGATGCGCACCTGAGCAATGGTCTTCCTCCTTTCTTAGTCGCGGCCAAAGAATCAGATGGTCTGCACTCTGGACTTATGGCAGTGCAGTACACAGCCGCGGCCCTCGCGTCCGAGAACAAGGTTCTTGCACACCCTGCGACCGTCGATACCATACCGACATCAGGGGGCATGGAGGATTTTGTAAGCATGAGCCCAACGGCCGGACTCAAGGCCAAAGCAATTCTCGAAAACACGCAACGCGTTGTTGCAATCGAGCTCATTTGTGCGGCACAGGGTCTTGACCTCCGCGACCCGAGCAAATGCGGAAAAGGAACCAAAGCCGCTCACAGGAAGGTCCGAGAGAAGGTTCCGGTGATACGGGAAGACCGTGCTATCTCCGCCGATATCGAGAGTGTCACCAAGATGATTTCGGATGGCAGCCTCCTTGAGGTGGTTGAGTCTTCCATCGGGCCGCTCAGGTAGCTCCCCCGATATTCTTATTGTGTTAGGCAACTCAAGTTTCGGCGTTGAGAGAATTGGCTTACAAGGCATTGAAAGCGGCGCGTGGCGTGCCTGGTGGACGCGACGCCATGCGGATGATGCAGAAGATGGGAATGAAGGTCGATGAGGTTCCAGACGTCTCTCAAGTCATCATAAGAACGACGTCTAAGGACATCGTTATAGAGGAACCCAGTGTGACGTTGGTCACTGTCCAAGGGCAAGCGACGTACCAAATCGCAGGAGGGCGAGTCTCTGAGGCGGTGCCACAAGCACCAGTCCAGAATGTTCCTCCGGAATCGGATATCCAGCTCGTAGCTCAACAGACTGGGAAATCGTTGGAGGAGGCAGGGAAAGCGCTCGCGGAAGCTGGCGGAGATCTCGCTAAGGCTATACTGATTCTTAGGGGGCAGTCAACTTAGCAGACTGTACTTTTCAGGTCGCGATTATCGGAGACTCGGCCTTAGCTTGAACCTTCGCCATTCTACTCTTGATTCGTTTCAATCTGAAGAAATCTTCACGTTCCGCTTCTTCAAGATGCATCTCAATATAGCGTATAGTACCCAGCATTCGCGGGATGACCACGTACTCTAATGAATTAACGCGTCTTTTTGTGGCAGCTATCGCCTCAGCAAGTTTCTTGACCGCAGCTTCGGCGCTGGAAAGTTCTGCGATTGCTTTGATGGCCTCCGCCATCTTCAATGTAGCTTCATCGAGTTTTATCGAGGTATCATAGACGTTGTACGGGAATCCGTCGAGAGGTTTCACGTTAACTTGAACGTATGGTATGGTGACGCCGATCACGTTTCTTGTCTTTGTTTCAATCGAAAACCTATCCTCGACGCCAATGGAGGTTTGCTGAAGCTTCATGTAGCCCATCGCCATTTGCGCTTCAACGAAGTTGTCGTACGCTTGGGTCAGAAGGCCCTGAGCTTTTGTTCTGAGGGCGGAGATCTCACGCACGAATTGAAAGAATTCGATCATTAAGGCGTCGAGTTTCTCTCTGAGAAGATCGCGGCCTCTCTCCGCAATGGTGCGCCTCTTTCGTAGGGTCAGCAATTCCATTCGAGTTGGGTGAACGCCCGCTATCAGTTCGGGCATCTACTTACCTGCCCCAGCTCGGTACTTCGGATGGAATTGCTTGATCGTTGTTGGGTCTACGCGTTTGAGTTCACTTTCAGGCAGCGCTGCGAGCAGGTCCCACCCCAAATCCAGCGTTTTCTCAATGTCCCGGTTCTCGTACTCGCCTTGCCCAATGAACCGCCGCTCAAAGTCGTCGGAAAACTTCAAGTATATTTTGTCTCTCGCCGAGAGGGCTTCTTCACCTACTACTGCCACGAGGTCTCTGAAGGCTCTGCCCTCAGCGTAGGCGTAGTAAAGTTGATCTGAGACCTCTCTATGGTCCTGTCGAGTTCGTTCTTTTCCGATCCCTTCACGCATGAGTCGGGATAGTGATGGGGAAACGTCGATCGGCGGGTAGATGCCTTTCCTATGTAACCCCCTGTCAACGATCAATTGCCCTTCTGTGATGTAGCCTGTTAGGTTTGGAATGGGATGGGTTATGTCGTCGTGAGGCATAGTGAGTATAGGCATCTGCGTTATCGAGCCTTTTGCATCACGCACTCTCCCCGCACGTTCGTAAATAGTCGAAAGGTCTGTGTACAGGTAACCCGGATACCCTCTTCTCCCAGGGACTTCCTCCCGGGCCGCAGAGATTTCTCTCAAAGCCTCAGCGTAGTTTGTCATGTCGGTCAGGATGACAAGCACATGCATATCCAATTTGAACGCAAAGTACTCTGCGGCCGTCAACGCCATACGGGGTGTGAGAATTCTCTCGATAGCCGGGTCATCCGCTAGGTTGATGAACATCGTGACATGCTCGAAGGCGCCTTGCCTTTCAAAGTCCTCTCTGAAGAACCTCGCCTCATCTGCCGTGATACCGATTGCTGCGAAGACTGTTGAGAAAGGCTCTCCTGTCCCTCGGACCCTCGCCTGCCGCGCTACTTGAGCAGCAACACGGTTGTGAGGCAGGCCGGCCCCGGAAAACAGTGGAAGTTTCTGTCCTCTGACCAGGGTATTCATACCGTCGATGGCCGAGACGCCTGTTTGAATGAATTCGCGTGGGTATGTTCTAGCGTACGGGTTGATCGGTGCACCGTGTACGTCCGAGTAATCTTCTGGGATGATGCGCGGGCCTCCGTCTATCGGGTTACCGCTCCCGTCGAGAATTCTTCCTAGCAGGTCGCTTGAGACGGGCAGTTTGACTGTTTCTCCTAGGAAACGAACACTCGTAGAAGGAACATCTAGTCCAGAGGTTCCCTCGAAAACCTGCACCACGGCCATGTCGCTTCTTACTTCGAGAACCTGCCCCCTCCTCTCCTCGCCAGTGGGCGTACGGATTCTAACCAATTCACCGAAGCCGACACCTTTCACATTCTGGACGAAGAGAAGTGGACCTGAGATCTCCTTGACCGTCGAGTATTCACGAACAACAACGGACATGTCTGTCAACTCATTTGGCGACTTCAAGAAGTTCCTTACTTAGTGCTTGGAACTGCTCGTCGATTTTGGTTGAGAGGTCTTTGGCAAAGGCCTCGAAGGTTTCTGATGGATGAATTTTGGCTCTCGCGATCTCTTCTTTGGCTGGCACTTCGAGGGCTCGCTGGAGCGAGAGGCCCTTATCAATCGACGTCTTCATTTTCTCGTAGAATTTCATGATCAGCGACATCAACAGGAAGGTCTTCTCAGGCGAGCAGTAACTGTCAACTGGGTGAAGCGCGCTCTGGATGAGGAAGTCTTCTTTAATCATCCGCGCCGCTTCAAGAACCACCCGTTGGCTCTCAGATAATGCATCAGGACCAACGAGCATGACAATCTCACGAAGCTCCTCATCCCTCTGAAGCAAAGCCATCGCGTCCTTTCGAATAGCAGACCATTCCGGACCGATTTGCGTCCGGTACCAATTCTCCAAGGAGTCTAAGTACAGCGAGTAACTGGTCAACCAATCAATAGCGGGAAAGTGCCTGCGCTCGGCTAATGGTTTGCTGAGAGCCCAGAAGACCTTCACAATCCTCAGAGTGTTCTGGGTGACAGGTTCTGAGAAGTCTCCTCCTGAAGGGGAGACTGCGCCAACGACCGAAACAGAGCCGAGCTTATTCTCGTCACTGCCGATTACCTTAACGCGCCCGGCCCTCTCATAGATCTGGGCCAATCGAGACGCCAGATAGGCTGGGTAACCTTCCTCGCCGGGCATTTCCTCTAGCCGCCCGGAGACTTCGCGTAGGGCTTCAGCCCAGCGTGAGGTAGAGTCAGCCATAAGCGCCACATCATACCCCATATCGCGGAAGTACTCGGCTAACGTGACGCCCGTGTACATGCTCGCTTCGCGAGCAGCGATAGGCATGTTCGAAGTGTTTGCTACGAGGATTGTTCTTTCCATCAAAGGCTGTCCGGAACGTGGGTCCTTGAGCTCTGGAAAGGTTTCGAGGACCTCAGTCATCTCGTTTCCGCGTTCGCCGCAGCCCACGTAGACGATTACGTCAGCGTCAGCCCATTTTGCGAGTTGGTGCTGTGTTATCGTCTTGCCAGTGCCGAAATCGCCTGGAATCGCCGCCGTTCCTCCCTTCGTAATTGGAAAGAAGAAGTCGATTATGCGTTGGCCAGTTATGAGGGGTGTATCTGAAGGGACCTTTTCGCGGTTCGGCCGAGGAACACGGACTGGCCAAGAATGAACCAGGTAAAGCTTGACTGCTCCGCGTCCTGTCTCAACTTCGGCAACCGGATCTTCAAGCGTGTAATTTCCTTTTGTGACAATGGACTTCACAGTCCCGCTAACGTTTGGCGGAACCAGAATCCGGTGCTTGACAAGAACGGTTTCCGGAACTTCACCAAGCACGTCTCCCCCAGTGACCTTGTCTCCTCTCTTCAAGCTAGGCGTGAATTCCCATTTCTTCTTTCGGTCAAGCGGTGGGGCAGTTATGCCCCTGCGAATGAACGCCCCCACTTTGTCCAGGAGCACTGGCAGGGGCCTCTGGGTTCCGTCGAAAAACTGGTTGACTAGACCTGGCCCGAGTTCGACCGACAGGGGATTGCCTGTGCGTTCGACGATTTCGCCAGGTTTGATTCCTGTCGTCTCTTCGTAGACTTGGATCGTGGCAGTGTCGGCTTCGACTCGGATTATCTCGCCGATCAGACCTGCGCTTCCAACCTTGACTAGTTCGTACATGCGAGCGCCGAGCATACTCGACGCAACGACGACGGGGCCGGCAACCCGCTCTATCTTCCCGGGCTTGAAGCTTGACAACATAATTTCCTCAAATCGGCTGGAGGGGCGGTGTCATACCGATAGTCCTTACTTATTGCTTTCGTTAGGATGTGCGAGATGCGTCTGGTTCGGTCGAGACAGGTACTCAAAAGTCGCGACTTTGTTCTGCAACCATTTCTCGCGTGGCAATATCGGTTAGTCGATTAGGTGCCTGCCTTCGTTCATTATCTGCTTACCGTCTATCCAAATACTGCACTTCAACACTATCCCATCGACGTGTGTTTTGGCGTGCCAGTCCGCGCCAGTTTCGTCTGGATAGGGATCGCCGAAGGCGCAGTGGACTGATGGGAATTTCTCGTCTTGCAGAAGGTTCCCGGTCAATCGCTCAAGGAATATGTTTGTTCCAATTGCGAACTCGCCCAGCCTCGTCCCATTCGGGTCCTCACTCAGATATCCCACTAATTCTCGGCGCAGTTGATCGTTTGCGCAGTTGATTGAGGAAAGGTCGACGCGTGAGTTCTTGACGTGAAGTGTTACTGGGCTGTTTGACAGGACGCCGTATTTCGGACTGAACCAGTCTCCAAGTTCATCAATGACCATTTTCCCATTGACCTTGAAAGCTGCGGTGTAGATTTCTCCGTCTGGGAGGTTGCCCCACATTCCCTTCTCCGGATATAGACCGTCGGAGACCTTCCATTTCCAAGAAGGATTGAACTCAACATTAAGCTCCGTCCCCTCTCCGTTGGTCACCTTCGCTTTTCGGCAACCTTTCACAGCTCGTTCAACTTTCTTTGTTAGGTCTGAGATCTTCAGATAGTCAGCGCACATACCAGTCTCCATTAATTCCTTTGTAACGCTAGGCATGTGGCCGTGGCGCGCGTATTCTACGGCCGTTCGAATGAAGGGCTGCCTGACGGCGAGCTCTCCGGGCTTGCTTTCGGCTGCGTAGAATGTGACATTTGCCCAAGGAATTGAATCGTACACGACTTTTGGCAGTTCCTTAGCGGGGCGTTCAACGTAGTCCTCGAGGACGAAGATCTTCACGTTTCCCTTTGACACTTTCTCAGCGGCGTCCGAAATCGCCTTACCGACTTCGAGGGTTTGGCGGTCGGTCAAGATCAGGACGTGTTCTCCTTTCTTTACGGACATACAAACTTCAACGGCGTTCCTTACCCCTTCTGCCAAGCTTCCCAATGCAATTGTCCCTCTTTCGGTGATGTGTTCTATCAGTTGGCTTTCATCCGCTTTAGGGCAATGATAAAGAATCCTTCTGCAACGACTACAACCCCTAGGACGACCAACGCTTGCGGCCGGACGTAGGTCACCACAAGCCTCGGGTAGTAACTTTCGTTCGGAACTTGGTTATGCGTGAAAAATTGGGTCGAATAAAAGATTGGTGCATACTCTTGGGTGTCTCGAACCAACAGCCCATAATTGTTCGCCCCCGACCGCCAATCTTTCATAATGTCGGTAATCTCCCACTCCATCCACAGCAACGGACCATACCATCCACCCTGGCCGGGTGGAACCGGAGCAGTAGCATGGTGCTCCTCAGTGTAGTTTGGTTGGTTGGACCAATTCACGCCGCTCTCAGTCCAAGGTTGCGTGATGCGGTAAACACCGTATACCCTGCCAGTCGTGTCGCCCATATTGCTCGCCGGGTCGTTTGTGGTTTTGTGCCACACCCTGAGGCGTAACTTGGAGGAGATAATCCAGGCGTCAGAGGGTACTGACGTGATGTTGAATTCTATCCACCCTCTCATGTTGAAGGGTGGCTTGTTATACGAAGTGATCTCGAAATTATCTGAGCCGCCGTTGTTTGCCTCTGGAACAGACTGCCAGCTGTAACTGTCCTTGTATGCGTAAATCGTCACCGTTCTGACGGATGCCGCCCAGAGGGTTGCGGCAGTAGCCCCGTAAATGGCGATAATGAGTATCACAAGCAGGCTGCGTTTCATTGGGGGCGACCCGTTGACTTGCCGGGGAGAACAAAGGTCAAAGCCATAAACCTTATGTTAATACGATGGTTATGAATCCCATAGCGGTGAATGAGACACCGAAGATGCCAGCCCGCAAACCCTACGGAACAGTGAAACCAGAACTTAACACCTTCGAGAAGAAAACCGAGATCCAGAACTGGCTCAACGGCAGCGCCCTCAAGCCCTCGACACGCACCTATTACGTGAAGAGGCTTTACGAGTTTCTCGGCGGGGAGGAACCTAAGAACTTCTTAGATAGGGCACTGAAGCAGCCTCGCGAAGTCAGCATAGAGATCAAGTCAAAGATAGGCCCACTAGCCCAGAAGAGTCCCTCAGTTGCATTTCACACGCGAGCGGCCGTGAAATCATTCCTAGAGTACTACGAAACAGCCGTCCATGTAAACAGCAAAATCAAGCTACGGAGAACGTGGCAGAAACCTTACCTCTCCTGGGAAGAGGCGGAGCGCATAATCTCCAAGTGCCGACAACCCTACGAATCCGTTTTCCGCTTCATGCTTTGGTCCGGCCTTGGCTCAGACGAAGTAATAGAGATCAATTCCTCTCCCGAAATTCAGGCAGACATAACGAAACAAATGGAGAGCGGGAACGACTACGTAATAATTGACTTGGAACCTCGAAAGCAAACGCTGACAAGATATTTCACCGCAGCCCCAAAAATCCTCGTTCCCAAGTTTCCGGTCCACTCGCTTGACTACAGGATTAGAGGCAACAAACCCATAACCCGCCAAGTTCTTGAGGACAGATTCAGGAAGGCCGCGCAGGCGGTTGAATTATACCAATTGGGCATGGGCCCGCATATCTTGAGATCGGCGTTCGAAAGCCAATGCGCCATGGTGGGCATCAAAAAGAACATCGCAGAATTTGTTACAGGTCACGGCGGCGGGGATAGATATGGCTACCGCCGCGAAGTCTTGAATGAAGAGTACGTGGTCAAGGAACTTCGAAAGCTGCAATCACCTCGAACAGCCAGCTCAGAAGAAGCCGCGAAAAAAGCCGTGATGGCCATGATCAAAGCGCAATACGGAGACAGACTGCCACCAGAAAAACTAGGTGAGCTGGAGCGCATCCTCCCTATGACTGTCTCTGCGGATGAACTGGCGAAGAAGGCGATGAGGTTTCTCAGAACCACGCCTGAAAAAGGTAAACCAGCGACGCGTTCGAAACCCAAGAAACATCGAACGATGCCAACCAAAGCTCCGCACGCTTTCAGACGTGCCTCGCCAATGAACGGCTAAGCGGCGAAGATTGAGCGAACGCTTTCTGAAATGGGCCATTCGCCGCCACTTCCACGCGTTGGGCTTCAACGTGCGTTTAGGGCGCATCAGGCTTGGCAACACAGAGGTTGACGGCGAAGTTGAGGGCCAGGGCTGGAAGATGGCCCTTGAGATCAAGACGGCAGGCGATGATTTGACGCGAGGCTTGGGGCAACTGGCGGAGGCATTGGTGTTCGGCTACAGGGCCTGCGCCCTCGTGACAACGTTAAGGAAGGCAAAGCGGGTTGACAGAACAGTCTTCGACCGCTTAGGCCTCGTTCTCCTGGGCGTGGACTCAAAAGGCAACATTCACCAAGTGTACCCAACCTACGCGAGGATCGGCCAAGCCTCGCCACCTGACTTTGATTCTCCGGAAGAGACCGCTCAATCCTCCTAGGTCTCGTTTTCGAGTTTTCTATGCGAGAGCCAGCAAACTCTCCAACTCTCGTTTTCCATGCGAGGCGCCAGCAGCCTCTCTACGTCTTACTTTTCAGATGAACCTTGTTGGTTTGACGGGAGAGTTCTAGGGTAATGAGCTACTGTTTGGCTAGGCGGGTTAAGGCCTCAAGGTGGATGCCACCCGATGTTTGGGTGGATGCCACCCTCTCGAAATGTTCTTTCAAAATGAACCGCAGATGCTCTGAGATATGAGATTCCCGAGGTGTCCCACACCCGACGTTTGGGTGTCCCACACCCCGCACGTGCAGTCACGGGATGCCTAATTCTGTCTGACACCAAAATTTCAGTGTCCGACAAAACTCTGCTTCCGGGGATTTTTGCGGCAAACGAGGGTGTATTACACCTGATGTTTGCGTGTAGTACACCCTCTCAACAAAGTCGTGCTCTGTTCCGTGTGCTTGGCCACATCGCCAGCGGGGAACTGAAACATCTCAGGCTGTCGCTTTGCTTCTGGCTTACAGAACGCCCTTGCAAAGGCCTAGATTGCGTAATAGCAATATCGGGACTTCATGAACGCGCCGTTTTCCACGCTACCTTTTTCCCGGCCTTGCGCCGCCTTTGCAAGCGTGCAATGCTCAGCTGCGCATGGAAGGCCTGCAATACTTGGCCAAGCTCGCTGCTTGAATCAAGCGTCATAGCCGAAAATGCACAATCACAATAATCAGGGATAGTGCGAGGCCGCCGAAAGTTCCGAAAGTCCTTGGTAGGCCCCAGGGGATCTTCACGCGCTTGTAGCCGTGATCGTCCGGTTTAGGCCGTAGATGTGTATCGCTGGCAAGGTAGTCGTTGATGCGCCTGGTCTCAGCCTTGAGTTCCTTACGGTACTCGGCCATGTAGGCCTTGTCTTCCCCAAGCTCAGGCTATCCCCGGCGATTCTTTGGGCATAGGCGGAGGCACCGTGCTGTTTGATCAAGAGCGGAAACTTGGAGTTGCCGGCGCTGGTGGCTGCTTTTTGTAAATACTAGGAAATGGTGTGTTAATTAGAACCGGATTCAAGCTAGGGATGGTGAGCCTCAGAAGGTCATACTGCGAGGGAACAGCGGGTTGCTGAGGATAGAGAACCTAACAGTCGAGGTTGCTGGTAAGACGATTATCAGAGACCTAAGCCTTCAAGTTGGTGAAGGCGAGGTTCATGTTCTCTTCGGCCCGAATGGCTCAGGTAAGTCAACACTCATCAAGACGATTCTGGGGTTCTCTGATTACAAGATTTTGTCTGGAAGGATTTGGTGGGACGACTCAGACATTGCAAAACTGCCAATAAATGAGCGAGTGAAGCTCGGCATCGGCGTGGCCTTCCAGAACCCGCCAGCCATCCGAGGTGTCAAGCTACGAGACATGATAAGCAACCTATCGGCGAGTAATCTGGGCTATGAACCAACCGCGCTAGCGACCAAGCTGAACTTTCCTCCTGAATTTCTCGACCGAGAGTTGAACGTTGACTTCTCTGGCGGCGAGTCAAAGCGCTCGGAGATACTACAACTGCTTGCGCAGAGGCCTGACTTCCTCTTCCTGGATGAGCCTGATTCCGGAGTCGACGTGGAGAACCTTGAGAGGATAGGAAAGATGCTGGACGTTTTCCTAACCGGTAGGACCGGGTTGCTGATTACGCATATGGGCCACATATTGAGATACGTGAAGGTCATCAGGGGGCATGTGATCGTTAACGGGACTATCGCCTGCACGGGAGACCCGCTGAAGCTTCTCAGTCATATTCTCCATGAAGGCTACGGCTGGTGCGAGAAGTGCCTCATATCCGGTGGGAGGGAATGCCAATAGAATCGGAATCAAAACACGACAGGCTAAAGTTGAACCTGAAAGAGTTTGGTAGGAAAGCTAGACAGTGGTCTCCATGCCCGTTGACTAGCCTTCCCGAAGACATAGCCTCTCGTTCTCTTCGCGTCGGCGTCAGGCCAGATGAGAAGAACAGGTCGGGGAGCTACTTCCAAGTCGATCACTCCCCCATCTTCCAGATGGTCAAGAGCAGTCTTGCGGGACAGGTCGAGATATCCAGCATGAAGCAGGCTGTCCAACGACACGACTGGCTCAAAGACTACATCTGGCGACTGATCGACAGCGGAACGGACGATTTCACAGAACTCGCAGATAAGAACTGGGACGACGGCTACTTCGTCAGAGTGCTTGAGGGTCAGCGGGTGTCAATACCGCTCCAGGCATGCCTATTCATCTCGACCAACGGGCTCAACCAGAATGTTCACAACATCATCATCCTAGAGCCTGGGGCTGAGACCCAAATAATCACTGGATGCACAACGCATCAAGCCGTTGGGCGTGGGCTCCATGTTGGTGTAACGGAGATTTTCGTCAAGAGTAATGCCAAGCTGACGTTCACGATGATACACAACTGGTCTCAGGGCTTCGATGCGAGGCCGAGGACCGCAGTACATGTCGGAGAGGGCGCGATATTCATCAGCAATTATATCTGCCTGAGCCCTGTCAGGAGCCTGCAGATGTATCCTGCCGCTTACTGCATCGGTGACGGAGCTCGAGCTAGGTTCAACTCAATCCTCTACGTGAAGGATGATAGCTTCCTGGATGTGGGAGCGAAGATCGTCCTGCAGGGGAAGGGATCAAAAGGCGAGATAGTTTCGCGGGCCATCGCCACCGACACCGCTCACGCTTGGCTTCGCGGTCGGATAGTGGGTAAGAACCAAGACTGTAGAGGGCACTTGGAGTGCAGGGGGCTTCTGATGTCGGAGGCCGCGTCTATACATGCGGTCCCAATGCTAGACGCGGAAATGAGAGGAGTCGAGCTGACCCACGAGGCTGCTGTAGGAAAAATTGCCAAGGAGCAGGTGGAGTATCTGATGGCTAGGGGCTTTTCAGAAGAAGAGGCTCAGGCGCTTGTCATCAGGGGTTTCATGGACGTGAGCATATTCGGCCTACCAACCGAACTAAGCGAAGAAATAAGCACGATGGTCAAAGCAGCCTCGAAAGCTCTCTAGGAAACTGTTCGCCCAGACCTGTGAGGACTACCGCGCTAACTCCGGCCTTTCTTCTTTTCCATGATGATTTGACTGTCATTCAATGAAACCAGAACCGTGTCGCCCTCAGCCCTCAAGAAGCATGTGAAGCCCCTCGACCAATTCAGCGAAGAACCAGGGAAGGAGGTGGAAGCTCTATGCCTAGCGTAGGCAAAGTTCCTTGTGAAATCTTCTGTGGTTCCAGCTTTCAACGAGACTCGGATGTGGACCTTCTTGAACCTAGAGAGGCCTTTCACGTAATCTCTATCGGCCCCGAGGAGGATGACGTTCGTCTCCAGAATGAACAAATCGAACTCAGAGCTTTCGACAAGGGCTAGCAGACCCAGCAGATGCTCCTTGCCAAGTGTATTACACCCTATGTTGGGCTGTAGTACGCTCAGGAGGGCCCCGTACGGGGCCTATCCCCAGACTGTCGGCATTAGATTCCGAGAGGTACTTACTATAGTGGCTTGCTTGGGCGCCTCGCAGGCAGCAGGCAGGAGCAGCAGTGATTTCCTGTGTGTGTGCCATCAGTGGTGCGTGTGTGTGGGTACCTTGGTGCGACCGTCGTAATTTGAACCCTCGGTGTGTGAGGATATCTTGTTGCGGGCACTGTAATTTGGACAGTAGTTTCTTGAATGGTAGCGGTGAAGCGTTCCAGCAGTGTTTACATCAG
>Ga0315280_10003850_pt1 | contig 22662 bp, 28 predicted proteins | sample YL17G06_40_MG_FD_203697 | JGI IMG/M metagenome (GOLD analysis project Ga0315280, IMG submission 203697) | Sediment microbial communities from Yellowstone Lake, YNP, Wyoming, USA - YL17G06_40 | ecosystem: Environmental > Aquatic > Freshwater > Lake > Sediment | place: USA: Wyoming | collected... | reverse complement strand
ACTATTGCACCCGAGGGCATTACTTTGACTCCTTTTCCGTGAGGGCCACGAAGGCGTCTTCGAGGGTGGGGCCTAGTATGTTGAGAGATACTATCTTCAAGTTGTTGACACCCGAAAAACTCACCACCGATGCCACCAGCTCTCCGGGGTCGGCGGTGTAAAGCCTGTACTTGTCACCCAGTTGCTTCACGGAGTTTACGCCAGGGAGTCTGGCCAGAGTCTCAATGCTGGCCTGACCGTTGAAACTGACTTCAACGGAATGGACGCCTCCCGTGGCCAGCCTGATCTTTTCGGGGGCATCAATGGCCACTATCCTTCCCTGGTTGATAATGGCCACCCTGTGACACAATTGATTCGCTTCTTCCATGTCGTGAGTGGTGAGGAATATGGTCTTGCCCCTGGCGTTAAGCTCCTGGAGCAGACCATTGATCAGACGACCACTCTGCACATCCAAGCCAGAGGTTGGCTCATCGAGAAACAGTATCTGGGGATCACTGATGAGGGCCATGCACAGGATCAGGCGTTGCTTCATTCCCTTGGAGTATCCTTTGACAATGTCATCCTTTCGAGGCTGGAGTCCCAGCTTCTGCAGCAGGTTTTCGCCCCTTTCTCGTGCCTCCTTGGCAGGAACGCCGTAGAGACGCGCCACCAGCATCAGGTTATTCCAACCTGACAGGTCGGTGTAGGCATTGGCCATTTCAGGAAGTACTCCCGACATCTGCTTGGCTCCCAGGCTACCGGCTTTGTGACTGAGAATCGAAGCGTTTCCTTCATCAGCTCGTATGATGCCAGTTAGCATCCTGACGGTAGTGGTCTTGCCAGCGCCGTTGGGGCCAAGGAAGCCAAACAGTTCCCCTTGCCTCACCTTGAAGCTGACATGATCGACAGCCAGCAACTTCCCATAATGCTTCGTGAGCTTATCAACTTCTATGGCAAGGGCGTGGCCTGATTCTGTGCCGGTCACAACCTAGGCCGCTTTCCTGAGTTCAGCCAGGCGTTCTTCTGCCCCCTTGACCTCCGCGCGGAGTTCAGTCAGATATTCCTCCAGTTCGGCAATGATCTCCTCTCTGGTAAAGAATCGACGTACTCCATGTCCAGGGGTACAGCAGCCCCCGACATTGTGCCCCTGTTTCTGTGTCATGTGATGGCCTGAATGCCCACAGCCACAACCAATCTGTTCACACATCTTGTTTCCTCCTATCTGGACAATCTTTTTGACATCGTTGGGCCTTGCCGGACTCCGCCATACTCAGTATTGCTGCCACCAGCTCTCCGCAATTCTCCAGGCGCTCGCGGTTCATGAAGTAGTGGATGTGATAGCCCCGCCTCTCACTGTTCACCAAACCGACGGTCTTTAGCACCCGTAGGTGCTGGGAAATAGCAGGCTGGCTCACCCCCAAGAGAGAGGCCATGGCGTTGACACAAAGGGCGTGGGGAGAACGTTGGCGACAGAGTAACTTCACCAGCTTGAGGCGAGTGGGATCGGCCAGCGCGCTGAACATGGCGGCCTGTTCGTTCGTCCCCCGCTCCAATTCTTCCTTGATGTCCATAAGCAGATGCTAATGTACTTATTATACTCTGCAAAAGAACACTGTCAAGAGAGAGGTAGATTGTCCCCATCTGATCAGGAACTCAGTGCACCGGCAAGCCATTGGCCAGTTGAGCCACCTGGCACTTTGGGGTTTTCTCGCTTGACAATGGGCATAGTGTACGGTAGCCTTCAGAAACGCCAGACAACGAGGGGGAATAAGGCCAGGAGGTAATACCATGGTTTGTGGTAGTGGCACATGTACATTAGTTATGGGCGGTATATGCATAGTGGGGATTGCGATTGTTGTAGCAGGTATCGGACTCTTGGGATTCTACCTCTACCGCCGCAACAGGAAGACTAGCAAGCCCTCCACCTCGTAACAGTAAGTCTCTCCTCATAATAGCTGACATGGCATGGCTCGCAGGACGGAGCGTCTTGCGAGCCAGTTTGTTCCTGAAGGCTGCGTGATGAACATGGAAGGAAAGGTCTAGCCCTCCAAGAAACACTAGATAGGCTTGCAGAGGCAGGGAGGACGAGGATGAAGGCAAAAGTGAAAGTCACCATATCTCCGATGTGCTAGCCTCAATAGTTGTGCAAGTCAACACCAAGCAATTGTAGCTATCGACAACTCGTCCTTCGCAGCATCCCTCCAACTTTGATTGACAATGCAACCGCAGACCTGCCAATATGTCGGTCAGTCGACTGACCGACTGGTTATTATCAAGTAAGGCCAAATGAGTGCTCTATCAGACCATGAACCAAATCAAGGAGGATTCAATGTCAAAAGAAAACTACACAGAAGAGGAACAACGCACATTGGCGGCCGTGGAGGCATGGAAAGATGCATGGAATGCCAAAGGGGAGGCCTCCAAGTTGGTTGATGAATTGTATGCAGGTAAATGCGAGGTTTTCACTCCGTTTCAGCGGGTTTATCATGTAAGAATGGGCCAGAGCAAGGAAAACTGGAGAAACCTCGAAATTGAGTTTGAGAAGATTTGGAAGAAGCGGACCCAAACCATCGTTAATTGCGTGGTCCAAGGCAACCGGGTTTCAGTGGAGTGCGAGGTTGAAATGCATCGTCTGGATGGGGAAGTAGTTAAAGGCTGGTATGCTGCCTTCCTGACATTTGATAAGGACGGGCGCGTAACATGTGATCACACCTACATGGATATGCCACCCTTGAAGGAACTAGTAAATGGACCAGAAATGGATATGGTTCCCGAGCTCAAGAAGGCCATTCAGAGGATACTGGATTCGCAGTGAAGTTGTGACTGGTATTAGTATGACAAGTCCTACATGTTTTCTCTTGAAGGCGAAGCCCATTCTTCTCACAAGCTGACGGCTATTGACACCCGTCGATCATCGACGTTATACTCCTGACCGAGACTCATCTCTACCTGCAATACCGATAGGGTATGAATGCACCCTCGTAGCACAGTAGTCTTCTCACAAGGGGGATCAGATGGCAAGAATCGAAGAAAGCGTGGAGATCAAGCGTCCGCCCGACAGAGTGTTTGCCTACACGACTGACGCGGGGAGTTGGACAAAGTGGCAGTCCACTTTCCCAGAAGCGGGGCAGACGTCCCAGGGACCCGTGGGAGTTGGCACAACGTTCAAAGGGTCGATCCACATGATGGGTCTTACCATGAAGTGGACGGCAAAGGCCACAGAATACGAGGCAAACAGGAAGTTCGGCAAGAACATCACCTGCGGGAGCATTACCAACGAACAGCACAACACTTATGAACCCACACAGGGCGGCACGAGATTTACGATCATATACAACATGAAGGTGCACGGGTTCATGTGGCTGTTCTCGCCGATGATAGTAAGCTCGACGCGCAAGGCATTGAAGAAGGCCCTTCGCAACTTGAAAGGCATCCTTGAGGCACAACCTTAGAATGCCCTATGCGTGCAACCGACTTCTAGGCCACCGCTGAAAGCACGGCTGACGGCGTCTTCGTTACCAACTTCCACTGTACCCAGACAGGCGGTGCGTGTTTCAGGTGCAGTTCGACTCTCCCCCGTCTCCACCAGAAACACGGGCGAGCCTCCGGGGAGTTCTCTGGAGGCTCGCTTAGCAGTATGACACCCGAGCCTTCCTTGGTAGTCGCGACCTGAAACACAGGCCGGAAAGGCGGCTTGGGTTTGATGGCCACGATCCGTTTCTCGTCTTTCCCATCTACATAGACGGCATCCATCATCGTCGAGAGCAGCTTCCGGCGTTCGGCCATGTTGGCTTCTGACCATAGCTTAGGCAAGTCCTGAATCAGCTTGCCCGCCTCTTCTGCTGCATTGGCCTGCGGCACGGCCAGCGATTCCAGTTCCATCTCCAGGAGTTTCTTCTGACGACGGTATTCTTCGTCAGGAAAGAGGTTGTCCACGTAGGCTTTGGCCATCCTTCTCAGCTTCTCTTCGATCTTGCTTCTCTCTTCCTTCACCCTCTGCACTTCATCCTGCAGGCTGATGATGGCCAGGACTTCTTCCAGCCACTTCGGCCCCAGTTCTATGGACTCGATGATCCGCCCTATCTGCTCATCAGCAACTTGGCAGCCGATGGAGCCCCCTGCTGCTTCACAGTCGCCATTACTCCGCGAACCCTTGTGCTCCCGGTAGTAGCGCTGCCCATTCTGGTAGGTCTGAGACCACATGGGCATCCCGCAGTAGGCGCATCTGACGATGCCCTTCAGCAGATAGTCTCTCTCCGGCCTTGATTGCAGGGTCTCGGAACGACCGCTATTCTTCTTCAGCATCGCCTGGACCGTGTCAAAGAGTTCTTGGCTGACCAGAGGCTGGTGCGCTCCGGGAAAGAGCTTGCCTCTGTAAGTGATTTGGCCGGTGTAGAACGGATTGTGCAGTATCACTCTCACCGAGGCCGTCGTGAACAGGCGAGGCCCCGCCGTCAAATGGCCGTCCTGATCGGGGAGCTTCTTCGTATTCCGGGTGCAGAAACCCTCTGCATTGAGCCAGGCGGCTAGTTGACTCAAGGTAGTCGAGCCGGAAGCATAGCGGCGAAATAGCTCCGTCACCACCTGCCCTTCTTTGGCATCGATATGGACCCCGCCCGGATGCTCCGGGTCGCACTGCCTCCCTCTCTCGCCCTTCCCAACGTCAGCCCAACAGGACTGGTAGCCGAAGGGAATCCCTCCAGTGTGCCTGCCTTCCATCGCCCTTTGCTCCAGTCCTTTGCTGACATGGGTCGCCAAGGCGGCAGAGAAGTATTCGGCAAAGGAGCCCAGCATCTGAGTGAAGAGCTTCCCTTGGGGAGTCGAATAATCAATGTTCTCCGTGATGGAGACCAGCGATACGTTGTGCTTGGCCAGAGTGGCCAGCGATTCCAGCATCACCCGCTGGTTTCTAGACCATCTATCCAGAGTGTGGACCACAATGACGTCAAACAGGTCGTGGCTGGCATCTTCCAGCAACTGCCGGAATACCGGACGGCGGGCGATGGCTTCGACATGTGCCGAACGGCCTTCCTCCCGATAGACTTTGACTGCTTCCCAACCTCGATTCTTGCACAGCTCGCGGAAGAGGCGCTCTTGCGCATCCAGCGAATGGCCTTCCACCTGGGAGACATCGGAGACTCGGAGATAGCCGACAGCCCTCATGAACTTGCCTTTCGCGAAGCAATGGCCAGTGATATCTCGGCTAAGGTACGAAGGAAGTGCTTCACCATCAGATCGTCAGCCTCACTCGCCTCTGGCTCGTGTGGGGCGGGGAGTGTAGACGCCGCACGCTCAAATGTCAAGCATTTCGACATCGCTGGCTTAGACGGCTGACGTCTGCGGCGTGCGGCCCGGTGGTTGGAGTCCATCTAGGTTTCCCCTTCCCGCCGGTCTGTGTTGTCCGCTCCCAGCAGGCGCTTCAGGGTGGCGTAGCCGATGCCCAACTCTTTGGCCGCCCGGCGTCTGGAGATTTCACCCTTGCCTAGGCGCTCCAAAATAGCTCCAAAACGTGTTTGGAAGCCTGGCCTCTCCGTTACTCGCGGCCTGCCGCTGCCGCGGCGCTGGCAGCGGGACAGAGGGTTTGGCACGGCCTCCGGGTTCACCATCAGGCCCGGCCTCCCTCTTGGTTTTCGCCAGCCGCTTCCAGGCGCTCAACTACCTGGCGGACATAAGCCTTGTCACAGATGAAGGCCCGATAGTAGCGGCTGTTCCCAGAAGCAAACCACCTTGAGTGGCGTAGCAGTTAGGGCAGGTTCCTACTATATGCGAACTCCCTGTCCCGCACGAAAGCCAGCGCAGTGTCATTGTCTGAGACCTCCTTCTAGAGTCTAGAGTGCCTTTATCTTGGTAATCCTAAGCATATTCCGAGCTTCACCCTACAGCAAGCCTGTAGGACTTCAGGCTGTCCCCATCTGTATCCAGGCTAAGGTTGGGGCTGGTATAATGTCGCCGGAGATGTGGGCTTCGATCTAACAGGCAAGGGGGAGTGGAATGGCCAATTTAGTGAGCAGCACAGTAGTCTACCCTTCAGGAAAGGATTTCAGCAACACAGTCACGGCTGAGATTCTATCCGTGTGGAAGTCAAGCGACGACACCATTTCGTTTGGGTTCAGAGATGCCGAGAAGACACTCAGAGTTAAGATGAACCTTCCTGAGAGTCTTGCTCCTGTTCTGGCAAAAGCCCTCTCGATTGTGGCTGACGGACATGCCCTCAACATCGAAATACAACTGCCCTCTTGATTTGGCGGGAATACGTGGCACGCCCGAAGTGCAGTGAGATCGAGGTACCATTACTCCTGGAGACAGATAAGGCAGGAGGGGGTCAGCCTATCGAAGCCACCAATGGCAGGACTGGCTGCTAGTCCGGCCGGAAAACACCAAGTCAACCCCCTGCAGAACCTCAGCCTGTCCCCCTCCGTATCCAGGCCGAGGTCAATTCGTGCAGCACCCCAGGTTGACTAGGCAAAGCGGTATGCTGAGAACATCCCGAATAATGTTTAGCAAGGTAAACAATTATTCATACGAAGAAGACGGGTCGGAGACATAGAACTCGCGATTCCCTTGTAGAACCTCAGCCCATCCTCAATGCTCCTAGGATGCGCCTAAATGCTTGTGCTCAATTCGGGAGTAAGAATCACACCCTTGATGTCCAAGAGACCACCTGGATCATTTGGCGGCCTTCCAGGATGTTAGTCCATCCCTTCTTGTATCCAAGCTGAGGTTGACAGCATATATTGCCCATCTGGTACTATCCTGGTGAGCCAGAGATTACAGAAGAAGGAGGCAGAACATATGGCAGACAGTGTGTACAAGGTGATTGAACTGGTAGGGACCAGCACGGAGTCATGGGAGAAGGCTGCCGCAGCGGCCGTGGACCAGGCAGCCAAGAGTCTTCGGGACCTCCGCATTGCCGAGGTCGTCGAAATGGACCTGCAGATCGATGATGGGAAGGTCCGGGCCTATCGGACAAAGATCAAGGTCTCCTTCAAGTACGAAAAGGAATAGGGTCGAGGGAACAGACGAACCCGATTGCGGGACAGGGAAGCCCATCCGAACAAGGTGGGCTTTCTTGTTTGCGCAGTCCTGCCTCACTTGGGTGTTAGCGGATTCAGTGTGTCCTGGAGGTGTCCCATGTTAGGTGGAACTCCAGCCTGTCCTCTCTATCCCTTCAGCCCCAGATGGTCACAGGGGCGCTAGTGATACTCCCATCATTGGCGCCCCCTTTGTATCCAAGCTGAGGTTGAGGTGGTATGATGTCGCAGCGTGTGATGACCGATGCTGAGCAAGTAGGCGGGCGACTCTTGCCTTCCAACACGATCCAAACATAGTGTCTGTTCGAAGCTGAAGTCTCCAGGGCACGGTGATTGATTGCCGGGCTACGCAGGCGCTCCGGTGTTAGGAGCTCTAAGGAAACAAGTGGTACAATCACCGATGGCAGGTCGATGTCGGTCACAGGTCCTCGTCATGTCTGATTGGTATTTGTACATGGTAAGATGCCATGACGGTAGCCTGTATACAGGAATATCGACTGCTGTCGAGCGCCGATTCGCCCAGCACCAGGGAAACGGAGATAGCGGATCGAAGTACCTAAGAAGCAGGGGGCCTTTGACTTTGGTGTTCCAGAAGAGATTGGGGACCAGAAGCTTGGCGTTGAAGGTGGAAAGCAAAGTCAAGAAACTGTCAAAGGAGAAAAAAGAGAGGCTGATTGGGGTTCCCGGATACATCGAAAGCGTGGTGAGACGAACACAGACCCCCTGAGAACCCCAGCCTATCCCCCTCTGTATCCAAGCTGAGGTTGACAGCCTCTATTGACTGGCGTGCTATTATCTTAGACGAAACCCACATCTGGTTTCTGCAATAAGCATTGGTCAGGACGAGACTACTCATGGGGGGTGCAAGATGAGTAGGAGATCCTTCTCGGGGATGGCTGCGTTTTTCCTCCTCTCTTTGGGTCTTCTGGCATTGGTCTTTCCGCCTGGATACGTGTGAGTCTGTGAGGTCTTGGTTGATGCGGCGAAGGGACTTGATAGTCATACTCTTGGCGGTAGGCCTTGCCATTTCTGTGGCGGCCAACATCGGAGTCTATTTTGGAGTAGTCAGGCCTTTGCAAGATCGACTGAAAGAGGCGCAAGAGCCAAGCCTGAGCCTTTGGCGCGTTGGGCAGGACCCCGAGGAATATCGTGGCACAAGGGAGGTTGCGCTGACCCTGCTTGCATTCAGCGAGATGCACGCGCCCGGTTCTGGTAAGGTTTTTCACAAAGCGCGAGTCCGAGATTCATACGGCTACGAAGTCGAATTCTATCTCTCATCGGCTCAAGTTGACGCGTTTGGGTCACAGGTTGGAGAAAGCACTATGTTCCGGATCAGTGACTCGATCAGCTCGAGTCCATTGCATGGAGTCGCACCAGGAGAACCGACGTTGGGCGTGCTAGTGAACGAACAGCGCTCGGACTCTATGTGGGATACAGTCATCATCGAATTCATTTGAGCGGAATAGCAGGCGGGGAATTGCGTTGCCGTCAGGTGTTTGAGTCCGTGAAAGGCGAGGAGGTTTGATCGCTCCAGTAGGAGGGCCGTGATCTGTCATGGTCACCTACGAGCGATGCAGTGAGTTGTGGGTTGTCCGTAACCAGGCTAAGGTCGAGGTGCGAATCACACGGCTTGGGAAGAACAATTTGAGGTCGGGAGACTTCGAAGCCAGTCTCTCGACTCTGTAATGCATGACCGGCATAGGGGTGGAAGGAGGGCTAATGATGAAGCTCGTCATGTTTGTAGTCGTAATGCTGCTGCTCTTTTCAACGGTCCCAGCTTTTGCTCCGCAGGTGAGCGCTGCACCTCTGGTGGATAAGGCCGCTGAAACTCTGCAGAAGAGCCCCAGTGATATCATTCCGGGTGTTGTGAAAACAAGGCAAGTCCTTGCCATACTCATTGCATCCCCTGACTTGGTTCACGGTTCCAGCCACACGGTTACATACTACCAGAACCTGCTGTTTGGCGGGACCTTTGGCGCGCTGAATGACTACTACAGTGAGGTCTCTTACGGCCGGCTAAAGGTAACCGGGACAATCGCTGGGCTCAAGTGGTATGGAGCCAATGAGTACATGACGTGGTGGGGCGCCAACCTCCCACCAGGGTACGACAATCTCAATGCCGATATCCAAGAGCTTGCCAGAGAGGCTGTGCTGCTGGCTGATGCTGATGTCGACTTCAGTGTTTACGATACGAACAACGACAACATCATAGAGGCCGATGAGCTCAGCCTGTGTATAGTTCATGCAGGAAGTGCTGAGGAAACTTCCACACAAACATACGATATTTGGTCACATAGATCGATAGTCTTCGGCGAGGGGTATTCTTCATCAGTCACAGGCTTTCCATACTCTGACACCTTTGTCGACGGCTGTCGGATATCGAGCCACCCAACAGACAATGCGGCTGGATACATGATGGAAGCAGAAGGCTCGCCGATGGGCATCTTTGCTCACGAGTTGGGACATGACCTTGGCCTCCCCGATTTGTACAGCTACGCTGATGGTAAACCAGTCGTCGATGCTTGGTCTCTAATGGATCAGGGCTGCTGGGACGGTACCGCTATTCCAGGTGACACGCCCGCACATCTTGATCCGTGGTCAAAGGTAAAACTGGGGTGGGTTTCACCGATTGTTGTGGACAACTATTTGGGGTCGGTGACATTGGCGATCAATCAAGCAGAAACAAACAATGAACGTAGCCTGTACAGGGTAGATGTTCCGAATACGAATAATCAGGAGTATTTCCTGATTGAGAATCGTATGAGAGTAAAGTACGACTCTGCCTTGCCATATCGGGGTGGGGTTCTCATTTGGCACATAGATGAGAACATGCCTGACAACACGCAAGGTCCATATTACAAGATTGCGCTTGAACAACCTGGGGGGACAGGGCCTGATATATATGGGAACCTGCCAGGGAGCCCGAATTATCGCGGTGCGTTTGACACCGCTGCTTATACAAGCGATGCGGGCCGCACTGCCTTTACAGGGTACACAACCCCAAGTAGCACGTCCAACAATGGTGGTGCCACCAACATTTCGATATGGCAGATAGGACCTAGAGATCCAGTAATGGCCGCCACGATCGGCCAGGCGATACCTGGATCTGGAGCGGTGGGCGGAACGTTCACCATGACCGGAGGGAGTGCCACCGGAACCTACGACGCCGCAACCGGGAAATGGCTCGGAAGTGCGAACGTCACCATCAGCATTGCTGGGGATATTGTTGCTTCCGGCTTTTTCAACTTCACCTCCAATGATGCTGAAGTGGCCTGGTACGGGAGCAGCCAACCCCTTTCGACATCTCCTCCAGGCACAGCCATTCTCAGAGGGACAGCCTCAAACTTCAGTTTTTCTACGGGTCCTCCCGCAGGTCCACTCATAGGGTGGTTCGATGTTGCACTAGCAGGTAGTGCCTGGACAACCGATGGGTCGAATCAATTCTTGCGCCTGACTATGTCCGGTTCCGGTTCTGGAATCTGGACCCAACCTAATCCAAATCTAGTGGTCTGGACAGACGTTTCTGCCTCTGGCACTTGGACAGGTACACAGTCGACTATTACAACATCAGCGCAAGCCCAGCAGGTCACCCAGTCAGGACCAGGAATAGCTCCGCTGAGTGACCCTTTGGGTAGGGCAGTAGCTGAACTGCTTTACGACACAGCCAGCTCATCCGGCATTTTCGTGCTGGGTCAGTATGTGAACAATCCGGATGGCCCGCCGGTGAACCTGCCACTGGGTAAGTTCGTAGCAGCAGACACGAACATCATCAGTGCTCTGATAAACTGGCCGGTGGAGCTTCGCATCTACTACACTGATGCAGAGGTGGCCGCTGCCGGCATCAATGAAAACACCCTTGGACTGTACCGATGGGATGGCTCCAATTGGGTGCAGGTGGCAGACAGTGGGGTTAACACTGTAGAGAACTACGTCTGGGGCAACCTGGACAGTTTCAGCGATTATGGAGCAATGGGTTACCCCGCGGGCTGTGACCAAGTATCGTCCGCCACAGGCACAGGCACAGTGACTCTCTGCCAGGCCGCCGGGACGTTCGCCAATCTGAGTGCAGCAAGGGAAAGCAGCATACCGGCGACCGGCAAGCCCAGCTTAATCTTTCCGCACGGCTTCTTCAAGTTCGATATAACTGGCCTGACAAATGGAGAATCCGTGACCTTGACCATCAGCCTTCCTTCTGCTGTGCCAACCACAGCCAGCTACTGGAAGTACGGCCCGACTCCAACTGATCCACTGAACAGCACGTGGTACCAGATACCGATGGGGAGCAATGATGGTGACAACGTTATCACTATCACGCTCACAGATGGCGGTTGGGGTGATGATGTTTGTGGAACCGGGACTGAGGATGGCATGATCATTGACCAAGGTGGTCCAGGATGGCCTGGTCCCTTTGGTGCAGGAGGCGGTGGTGTGCCTATCTTCCCCAGCATCTACATCGGCATTGGGGCAGCCTTCGGAGCAGGAATACTGGCCTATTTCATGCGTAAGAGACTGGCAACCCATAGGGCAGACTAGCCAATACCCAGTCCCAGATAGAACCTGAAGGGTGGACGTTTCGTCCACCCTTATCGTATTCTCTCTCCAGCCAATCGCAGAGAAGGAAGGATTGCCTAGTGAGTATCTCGGATTGGGCCATCGCTCTAATCGTCGTGCTGGTGGTGATCGTCGGCGTCATCACTGCCTTTGGCACCGTCGGCTACATCATTGCCGGTCGAAGTATCAACCGCTCCTTCCAGCGCTACATTGTCCGCTATGCCGTCGTCTTCCTCTCCCTTCTTGGCTTGGAGGCAATCATCCTCTGGCTTGCTCCCTCCATACACCGAACCCTCCAGCACCTGACTGCGGTGGTAGTGGGTTGGGTCTTGGGGTTGGTTGATGTACACAACTCAGTGTCTGGTTCAGCGGTAGGTGTACAGGAACCTTACATCGTCTTCAAGATTGATGTGGCCTGCTTGGGTGGCTTGCTTTTCTGGGGCCTACACGGCCCTAGTCTTTGCAGAACCACGGGCGACTACCAGACAGCGCCTTATCGGCCTTGGCATAGGTCTGCTTGGCCTTCTCGTATTCAACCCCTTCAGGATATTCATCAGCATCTACATAGAGTGGCGGACTGGCGTCAATGTCCACAACTACTTCTACCTTTTCAACATGGTGTTTGTGTTGCTGCTCTGGGCAGGATGGATGAGGACTCTGAAGCCACGGCCAGCAAGAGCAGTGCAAGCTGGCATGTAGTGGGCAGAGATGCCCACCCTTGTTGTTGGTAGAAATTCAGTCTGTCCTCCCCTACCCCTTCAGCCCCGGATGGTCACATTGAGCACCAAGCCCACAGGTCAGTCAAAACGGTATCCCCTATACCAACGGTAGTCAGGATAACGGTGCCTTGTAGAACTTCAAGCTGTCCTCGAACGTCACCGAGCGGGTGTACCTTTGCACCATCTCCAGCGACTCCCACCTGCCCAGGTCTTTGATAGTCATGGTGTCCACGCCAGCCATACTGAGGAGACAAGCCACGGCACGCCTAAAGGCATTGGGCTTAGGAGGCAGTCTCCTTTGGCCCTGTCAAACCTTCCATGGTAGAATGACGCTCGTAGATCCTCCAATCCTTGGCGTTGGTGCGAGACGATGATTGTGATATGCCAAAAATGCGGTGCGAAGAACCGCCTGCCGGATGTTGATACACACAAGAGATACCGATGCCATAGGTGCAAGACCTCACTTGGCGATTCGGCAAACGGTAGAAGTGACAACCGCGGAGGCATCGCCCCTAATTCACCAACTCAACCCAAGCGTGCAGGTGTCAGCCTGATGCCCATACCGATGCTCCTGCTCTTCTTGGTGGCTGTGGGGCTTATAGGCGGTATTGGGTGGCTGACAGCAGATAAGATATCGGTTGGCGGAAAGCCCAGTCTGGGAGTCATCATGTATCCAGACGAACGGCTGAGGGAAATCGCCCAGCCGGTTGACAATTTTGAGCTGGATAGAGAGAACATCACTGAATTGTTCGAGTTGATGAAGAGCACCGCGGCGAAGATGGACGCTGCTGGTTTGTCGGCGCCTCAGGTAGGCGTATCTGAGAGAATCATCGCGGTCAGAATCAAGAGCGGCGCATCCTTGGCCGCTAGTGAGTTTGTGGGCATGGTCAATCCACAAATCATCCAGCGGGAGGGGACCCGCACATCATTTGAAGGTTGCCTGAGTCTCCCCACAGGGGACAAGATTGAGGTGACTCGAAGTGAAACGATAGTAGTGAACTATCTAACGCTTGATGGGCAGGAAGATACGATAAGAGCCAGTGGAGTCGTCGCTAGCGAGATTCAACACGAAATTGACCATCTGGACGGGGTCCTAGAGATAGACTACGCCAAACGCTGTCACTTCAACGGCAAGCTCGTTGTCGCAGTCGCGATATATATACTGGCTATGACTGTCGCGGTTGGGTCGTACATAAGAAACAGAGTCAGAAATCGAAGGAGGACTTCTTGAGCGCTTCGACCCAAAGCGGAGTTGCAGCAGGTGCTCGCGATACAATCGTCGCCCCGATAACAAGCATCTACCGGTACGGCGCAGCTGTCAACAGCCACGACTTATTGAAAGTCTTTGCCATCTCCGTTATGGTCGTCGACCACGCGGGCAAATTCTTCGTGGACGACAATGTCTGGATGAGAGTTGTGGGCCGCATGGCAGCCCCGTTGTTCTTCTTCTTGGTCGGCTACTCAGGGTCATACAGATTCAAGTCGCAAATACTGATACTGGGTGTTGCTCTCTCAACCATCAGTTTCCTTACCAGCACTCAGAACGGGCTAGACCGCATCCTCCCACTGAACATACTGCTGAGCTTTGTACTGATAAAGTTGATACTGGATAAGTTTGACCCAGCAACTCAGACCTCCGATTTCCTTGTTTTCGTATTGGTTTTTCTGATGGTTGTCAGCTTCCCTACCTATGCTTTCATGGTCGAATACGGCAGCCTAGGTCTGTGCTACGCGATCGGTGCGAGACTTCTGAGTCAGCACCATCCTCTCGCACGTTTCTGGATATGTACCACTGTGGGCATCCATTTTCTGTTCGAAATGGTTGCAGTTCTCATATGGAATTCCGCAGCACCAGCGTCAATACTGCCCTATGCCATCCCGTGCCTGGCTGCATTATTTGGGGCTAATCTGGCTATCTTCCTGAACTACCGCTCACGCACATTCGACATCAAATACGCCTGGATAAGACTGCCGGTCATCTACGTCTCCCGCTATTCTCTGCAAATCTACTTCTTCCACCTAGCTGCCTTCATGATTATCTACCGACTGATTTGACGACTGCTTTCCCGCGGTTCTCTGAGTGTCGTTTGAGGGTGCACGTCCTTTGGAGGAATAGGTCCAGAGACTCTATGACAATATACTCACCCCAGCGGTGCCTTGTAGAACTTCAGGCTGTCCTTGAGGTTATCCCATCAAACAGTTCGGTTCTGTTCGGAATAGGTTGGTGGAGCTGCCAAGTCGCGTATGTTCTAGAGCTTTCACCAACTTCAACCGAACAGAAACGGCGCACACGATGAAACGATAGTGTTGGGTCTGCTGGTGCATTCGGGCTGGAAGTGGCCTTGGCTTGCCATGAGATGGTCTTCAGGGCCATGCCCCAGCCCTCATCTCTTCGCTTGTGGAACGACATATTCTGGACGAATGTTCAACACCAGGCGAATCCGAATCCTGCCCGTCTCACCATTCTGGATGAAAGGTGGAACCATGGAGAGGACCTTCGCATGGTTGCTATGGGAACTGAGTTCCAGCCTCGTTAGGTGGATCTGGTTGATGGAAAGGCAGGACCGACAAGACCTCTATAGGCCACCCTGATGTGGCCCGTATTCACTTTTGGCTTTTGGCAGCCCCACCTTGATGGCTTCGGGGCGGCCATCGCGGTGTCTGCCAACCTCATACTCGACCTCTAGGCCCTCCTTCACAGAAGACCAATCAACGCCTTGAAGCTGACTCTGATGAAAGAAGAGGTCTGTTCCTTCTTCGGTGTGGATAAATCTGTAGCCACGATCTGAGATCAGTTTCCTGATTGCACCCCTCGCTATACCCAACCCCCTTTCGAATTCGCCACTTGGCAGCCTGCACGCCGTCAATAAGACACTGGCTATCCAACTTTGACCATATCTTGGCCACAGCAGACGAGGGTGCCACCACCAACCTTGGTCACAGTCACCTCGTTGCCGCATACATTGCACTTATACTTCTCCCCGACCTTCTTCACAGCCATCTCCGAAGCCTCCTTTCAGCATACCTGCTGGACCGAAATCCCACGAGCCCCTCCGAGGTCACTCACTCAAACCTGTTCCAAGATTGAGGGCCCAAAGATCTTGGGGCAAATCCCTAGTATGTTTTTGAGATCCACCCTTGTTCCGTGAATATTCTTGCCTGGTATCTGTGGAAAAGCAATCTCACTAGAACCTGAGTCTCTTCTTGGCAGCCTTCAAAAGTTCGTCTCTGAACTTGGGATGCGCGATTTCGATGAGAGCTAGGGCGCGCTCTCTCTCGTCCAAGGGTGTGAGATTAGCGATTCCCCACTCCGTGACCACATACTGAGCGTAATGCCTCGGTACGGTCACTCGGGCTCCTGGCGTCAGGTAAGGCACGATGCGCGAAACGGTCCCACCCTTGGCGGTGCTGGGCAGTATATTGATGGCTCTCCCTCCTTCGGACAGATAGGCACCGATAACGAAGTCCAACTGTCCACCCACGCCCGAGCGCATGACATCGCCGAAAGACTCCGAGCAGATGGTACCCACCAGGTCCACTTCGATGGAACCGTTTATGGCCACCAGGTTCTGCTCTTTGGCCAGTAGGGGAATCGAGTTGCAGTATGAAGCACTGTAGAACTCGACCATGGGGTTATTGCCCAGGAAGTCATAGAGATCCTGGTCACCAAAGGCGAAGGCGAGGACAATCTTGTGCGGGTGGGTCTGTTTGTACCTGCCGGTGACTAGGCCCTTCTCCACAAGATCCCTGGTGCCCATGGGGGCCATCTCACTGTGAATGCCCAGGTCTTTGAGGCCGCTGTCCACGATGAGCTTCGATATGTGTCCGGGAACGGCACCTATTCCTACCTGAAGGCAATCCCTATCCCTGAGCAGGCTCACCACGTTCTCGGCAATCCTCCTGTGCACTTCTGACGCCTCGGGCAGCGGAGGCGAAAAAAGGGGTTCGTCGGCCTCAACGAACTTGTCGAATTGACTGACGTGGTGGTGCGTATCGCCGTATGTTCTCGGCATCTTTGGATTGACCTCGCCGATGTGCCAGTCTGCCTGCTCAATGAGGTCCGGTGTGTAGAACAGATCGAGGCCGAGTGACACATAGCCATGTTCGTCTGGAGGGCTGACCTGAGTGATGAGGCCCTGCCTGCGTGGATCGATCTCTTGACGCTTCTCCGCCACATAGCCTACTGTGGAACTTTGAACCGGGATGTAATGCGAGGCGCCTTCTTCGTTCAAATGCATGGTGAGTACGGAGTAGAAGCCACACATCAGATAGAAAGTCTTCCGGTATTCAGGAGTGAAGATCTTATATGGATGGAAGCTGAGTGATGACACATACTGGATGTCTTGCAGTTCGTCCTTCCGGTCAGCGATGGCGTCCATCATCGCTGTAGAGGGTTCACCGAGGCCAAGAGGTGTGAACAATCGGTCGCCCGATTCAACAAACTTGGCCGCCTCTTTGTGACTGCACAACTTTGACTCGTATTCGTCTTTCCAGGACATCTCGACTCCTTGCTCACAACGCATGATCACCCGGTCTATGTGATGGTTCTGAACTTCTCTTTAGGAGCACCACATACCGGGCATTGATCCGGCAATTCCCCATCGGAAACATAGCCGCAGACGCCGCAGACGTAGTACTTCGTGTCCACATTCTGCATCATGTGATCCAAGGCCTTCTTGTACAGCTTGGCGTGGACTCGCTCTACATCACGGGAGAAGCTGAAGATGGTGGCTACGCTTGTATTCCCCTCGTCATTCGCCTCCCTGATGAACTGAGGATAAGTCTTGCTGGCGAGGTTCTCTGTCTCAAAGGCAGCCTCCAGGTTCTCCTGCGTTTCGGACACTCCACCCAGGAGACGCAGGTGGTTGAAGGCATGTATACCTTCGGCCTCAGCAATCGCTCGAAAGAGCCTGGCCACCTGGGGGAGCTCTTCCTGATCAGCCTGCAGAGCGAAGGCCAGATCCCTCTGATGAGCCTGCGACTCAGCCACGAAGCCAGCCTTGAGGTTTTCCAGGGTCTTGGTTCCAGATATCCCTGGGACCTCATGCGGGAGAAACTTCTCCCCATCCGCACCGCACTCGGGACAATGCTTAGGCCTCTCAGTGGCGAGCTCCAGATGATGGCAGTTGCTGCATTTCCACATCACACCGTCTCCCTTCCGTGCGGCCTCTGTCCCGTGGGCCCCTGCCCATTGGGTGGGGTTAGAGACTGTTGCATTCCGTTGTCGACCACAGCTAGTACGTCAAAGGCCCTCTGATGGAGAGGCCATCACTTGCCAGGGTTCCCGGATGGTGAAAAAGGAGCATGTCCTTACGCCACCGCGGGCAGCCGGGATCATTATAGCCAGAAGGCCGCAGAACATCCATCAGCAACTATACAGGCTGCAAATCGGAAAGGCTATACGCAATTGTGCTTAGTTGGGTGATGCGGAACCAAGTAATTGAACACCCTTGAATTGACCTGCCCCCGAAAATGGTACCACTTACGGAGTTAGAGTTGCGAGCATCTTGGCTTCAGGAGCTGGTGGCTTTGTTGGGACACTCTGCCTCACAGGCTGCACAAGTTATACAATCAGCCGTAATCTTATATGCCATCTTGACTTCAGCCCATTCTCGTAAAGCATCAGATCAGAAAGCCTTGAATTTTTCTCTTGAGGATTGGCAGACCGGACACCTGTCGGGAGCCTTTCCCTCCACCGTGTAGCCGCATACCTCACAGATGAACACCGGACCTAAGTCCAAGTCTTCCTTGTTTGCTGCTGCCTGCTTGGCCTTCTGATACATGGCCGCATGAATCCTCTCCGCCTGCCAAGCCCAATCAGTAGTACGCCGGGCACCCATCTCCTCTTGAAGCTCGGCCACCGCCCTGTAGGCAGGGTACATCTCCTCCACCTCATAGGTCTCTCCGTCAATAGCTACTTGCAGGTTGTCGACGGTGGACCTTATGGCTCCGAGTTCTCTGTAGTGATTGGTGGCATGGATCTTTTCCGCAAAGGCTATCGACCGGAACAGCCTGCCAATATTGGGCTTTCCTTCAGACTCAGCTACATCGGCATAGATGTTGTACCTCATGTGAGCCATGCTCTCACCGGAGTACGCGGTATTCAGGTTTGCTTCTGTTATCCTCTTCATCTAGGTCAACTCCTCTCTGAAGCGCCACCTTCTTGCTGATCCCACCAAACGCCTCACTTTTCAATCCTAGGGCCTCTCTGACGCCCTGACATAACGCCAAGCGCCGGAACAGCCGTCGGCAGTCTCGGAATCGTGGTGCTGACCGGCTCACCTACACCTTGGCCGATGACAGCGCTTTCGCCACCTGAGCCACCCTACGACCCAAGAATCTTGCCACCTTGAGGTCACTATCGGTGGGGGGCTTGTCGGCCCCTGGCCCGCTTACCGAAGTTGCTCCATACGGTGATCCAGCACCAAAGACAGCCGGATCCCCGAAGCCGGGGGTGACTACGATCATTCCGTGGTGGTACATTGGCAGAAACATCGTGATCAGCGTTGTTTCGTTTCCACCGTGTGGTGTTGAGGTACTCGTGAAAGCCGCCCCAACCTTGCCGAATAGCTTACCTTCAGCCCATATCCGCCCAGTACTGTCGAAGAGTTTCTTCATGGCGGCTGTCATGCCACCGTATCTCGTGGGGGAACCAAAGACTATGGCGTCCGCCTGAACCAGTTCATCCAGAGTCACCTGAGCTACGGTCTTGAACCTCTCGTTCGCCTTGCGCCAGTCCTCGTGTTGACTGATGATAACTTCAGGTTCAGTGATTTCCACGCGCCTCAGGTGGACCTCCGCACCTTTGATCTCTCGCGCTCCTTCAGCAATGGCGTCAGCCAACTTGTGCGTATTACCGTAACGGGTGTCAAATACTACCAATACCTTCATCAGTTGCCTCCTTCTCTATCCAGTCTGACCGCCTACTCCTCTGAACTAGCCCATGAGATCGCGCCGTAGTTCTGCATCGCTGTTGATAATACTGCTCCTCCTTTCATTGATATTGGCTCCGTTTTTGGGGGGCAGGTCATCTCACCGCAATCCGGCTGTCCACCACCCAATAGCCCTCACCACGCGGCATTACTTTCACCGGGTTGAAGTCCAGCTCGCTAATCTGTGGTATATCTTCGACCAACGCTGAAAGTCTAAGAAGCAGATCCTCCAGAGCTTGAGTGTCACATGGTGGCGAACCTCTGAATCCCTCAAACAACTTTGCCATCCTGACTGAGCCTATCAGCTCCCTGGCATCCAGGTTAGTCAGCGGGTGGAATCTGACGGCCACATCATTGAGCAGTTCGGCATAGACTCCTCCAATGCCAAACATGATCAGCGGACCGAAGGACGGATCCTGCGTCACGCCAACTATGGCTTCTACTCCTCCCTGGACCATGCGCTGTACCGTAACCCCCTGCATCTCATGATCGCGACCCATTTCTTTGAGCCTTGCCCGGATGTTGTCGAAGGCCTTCTCTACTTCATCCGCTGATTTGACGTCAAGTATAACCCCACCAACATCGGTCTTGTGCACAATGGTGGACGAGTTGAGCTTGACCGCAACAGGAAAGCCGATCCTCGAAGCCAGAGCGGCTGCCTCTGTGGCTGTCTTGGCTACCACCGTCTCGGCGGCGCGTATGCCGTAGCACTCGAGTAACCGGGATATGGCATCGGCTGGAAGCCAGAGCGGCCTCTCCGCACTGCCGGTCAGCACGCTCTGCACTATCTTTCGACCTCTTTCCCGCCTAATGCCGCGAATTTTGGGAATTATGCCCCTCCGACCTGCAGCCAGCTCTCCATACTCGACTGCCTTGGACAATGCCGACACCGCGTCCTCGGGGAAGAGATAGCATGGCACGAACTTGTTCCCAGTCCCCAGCTTTGCCTGTACACCCTTCTGACCGATAAAGCAGGCCAGGAGAGGCTTTCTGTGCTGCCGGAAAACAGGCACTACACGCCTTATGGTGTCCTCCATAGCCCCAGTGTCTACGACTATGGGCGGTACGAATATGGTAAGGACGGCATCAATGCCCTGGTCACGAGCCAGAATGCTCAACGCCTTCTCGAATTCCTCAGCAGTAGCACCGGCAGTCAGGTCAAGGGGATTGCCAAATCCGATGTCCCGCTTCACAGCAGACTTGAGTGCGCTTGTAGTCTCTAGGGAGAGATCCGGCAGTACCAGCCCACGACGAGCCGAGGCATCGGCCGCGATTATGCCAGGGCCGCCACCGTTGGTGACAATTGCCAGTCTTCTGCCTCCCGGCACGGGCTGCGTATAGAGCAGAGCCGCCACGTCGAAGAGCTGCTCCACTGAATCCACTCTGATGATGCCTGCCTGGCGAAAGAGAGCATCGGAGACTATGTCTGGCGTTGCCAGGGCCCCGGTGTGCGACATCGCAGCGCGTGAGCCAGCAGCCGTGCTGCCGCCCTTGACCGCCAGTATGGGTTTGGTGGCCGAGACTTTCCGGGCAACGCGGCTGAATATGCGGGGCTCACCAAAAGTCTCCAAGTAGAGCAGAATGACCTTGGTCGCTGGGTCCTGCTCACAGTAACGCAGCAGGTCAGTTGGCGAGATATCAGCCCGATTGCCTATGCTGACGAAGGTGGAGATGCCAACGTTGAGGTCATTGGCATACTCCAATACTACCAGCCCCATGGCTCCGCTCTGAGTAAGAAAGGCTATACCGCCTCGTTTCGGATAGCTTCGCCAGAAGGTGGCATTCAGACTCGTGGATGGATCAGTATTGATTACCCCCATGCAGTTTGGGCCCACCAGTCGCATACCGTGACCGAACGTGGTGGCGCGCAACTCTTGTTCGCGGGCGGCGCCATCTGGGCCTCTCTCCTTGAACCCGTCAGAGATGACGATAATGGCGCGCACTCCCTTTCGCCCACACTCGTCAGCCACCTTGACCACCAGCTGGGTCGGGACTACGATGACTGCGAGATCGACGTCACCAGGAATATCGGCCACCGAAGGATAAGCTTTGACTGACGACACCGCATCAGCATTCGGATTCACCGGGTAGACGACACCAGAGAACCCATTCTGCACTATGGCCTGAAAGATGAGGTGGCCAAGAGAGCCAGGGTTTCTGGATGCACCTACTACCGCCACCGACCGTGGGCTCAGAATGGCGCGAAGCGAAGCCAGGGTTGCGATAACCTCCCTTCTCTCCTCTTTCTTGACCACCACTCTGGTCGGGGCTATGGGGAAGATGACATGAAATACTCCACCCTCGATTTCGCTGGTAATATGGAACCCGTAGCCGCGGAAGACTCCCATCATCTCCCTGTTCTCAGCCAACACGTCGGCTTCGAAGGTGGTGATGTCATTATGGCGAGCTACATTGGCCAACCATTCCACGAGTTTGGTGCCAATGCCTCTTCCGTGGTAGGCATCCTCAATGACAAAGGCCACCTCTGCGGTGCGCTTGTTGGGCAATCTAATGTAGCGCCCGATGCCTATTATGTCTCTCCGCTCTCCGCTCAGTAGCTCGGCCACAAAGGCAAAGGTATTGGTGTAGTCCGCCGTGCAAAACCGCACAGCGTCCTCCATCCCCATCTCTTTTGGCACATGGTGAAAGCGAAGGTACTTGGTACGAGAGCTGAGCCGATGAATGAAGTCAAGCCAGCGCTCAGTGTCATCACACCTGATTGGTCTCAGCAGGATTGTTGAGCCATCGCGCAGAACCACTACGGTCTCGTATTGCGATGGGTATACCGCGTTCGTTTCAGGTGACATAGTGCCTCCCAGCCTCCCTCAGATGACCTATCCCCAATAGTTGTACCACTTCTTAGGTCACAGTTGCCAGAACACCCCCCTGTCCCTTAGCAGACGGAGGACGTTGGGGTGAGATTGGGTTCGACTCTCCAGCAACGCCCTCGTTCTTTCGCCTGGATTGGAGTCATCCATATCGCTGCAGTGGAAGGACTTCCCGCTGTCGCGTCACCTTGAAGCAGGACTGCTACAGGTATTGCTCCACCAACTCCATGGCTGCCGGCTGCTCTCCCATGACGACCAGGGATTGGCCTTGGCCAAGTCCACCAGGCAAGAGGTTGCTCGGCGGTGTTCTTACCAGCGACTTGGCCTCAAGTGGTTTCAGTCTGTTGCCGATACCTGCGTTCATACTAGCAACCTCCGTGTCTGAGTGTCTGCGGAGAGTCCATCGGGGTCTTTACCAGCGACGCTGATGGCGCCACAGTCAATCAGGCAAGCCAAGGCCTCGCAGAGCAGCGAGTCTGAGGGCGTAAATGAGTCTGACCTGCCCCCCAAAGACGGAGCCAGTGGCAATGTTAGACTGGAAAACTGGTAAGAAAGGGGGCAGCCAATGGTCAGGAGGGGATTCAAACCCGAACAGATCATCAACAAGCTGCGTGAGGCCGAG
>Ga0315280_10003849_pt1 | contig 22666 bp, 20 predicted proteins | sample YL17G06_40_MG_FD_203697 | JGI IMG/M metagenome (GOLD analysis project Ga0315280, IMG submission 203697) | Sediment microbial communities from Yellowstone Lake, YNP, Wyoming, USA - YL17G06_40 | ecosystem: Environmental > Aquatic > Freshwater > Lake > Sediment | place: USA: Wyoming | collected... | reverse complement strand
TACCAGGCCGCCGCCATAGCAGGGACAAGACCGATTATCACATCGGCCATTATCCTTCGGGTCGAAATACCCCTGCCAATATGAGGCGCACAAGAAACTGTTAAATCTTTCGGCATCTACACATCTCTGTCACAAATCAACGCATTCCTTTGCAAATAGGGCCGCAGCCCGGCTGCAATCACACTTACGCAGGCATCCTCTTTTCCTGCCTGGCAAGAAAAATCTTGCCTGTCTTGATATACCCCGCCAACTCTATATTAGCGGGGCACACATAGCTGCAGCAGCCGCATTCCATACACGCGCGGATGTGGTATCTTTCCGCGACATCAAAAAGATTATTCTTTACCGCATGAGCAATCTTTGTCGGAACCAACTGTTCAGGACAGACCTCCAGACACCTGCCGCAATGAATACAGGGGGTCTGCTGTCTTTCGAGCTTCCTGACGACCTGCTCCTCTGTCAACACGGTGATGGCGCCGGTAGTTTTTGTAATGGGTGTCTTCAAATCGGCGATTGCAATTCCCATCATCGGTCCGCCCACTATGATTTTTGCGGTGTTCTCCGCCGCGCCCCCGCAAAACCCTATTAAATCCTCAATCGATGTCCCTATCGGAACATAATAATTGCCCGGTTTGGCGACTGCTTCGCCGGTAACTGTTACCACCCGGTGCGTAAGCGGACGCCCGCAAACCACCGCCTCCGCAATAGCCGCAACGGTCGCCACGTTGAGCACCACCACTCCTATCATAGGGGGAATCCCGCCCGAGGGGACTTTTTTATTCAGAATCGCCTTTATAAGCTGTCGTTCGCCGCCCTGCGGGTATTTCGTCCTCACAGGCGCCACTTCAATTCCTTCCGCGCCGGCGGTCGCCTTCACGGCTGCATTCATAGCATTTATCGCCTCGGGTTTGTTATCCTCGATACCCAGAAAGACCCTGGAACAGCCGGACACCCTTCTGGCAAGCGCTATGCCAACCGTAATCCGGCTTGCCCATTCGAGCATAATCCGGTAATCACAGGTGATATACGGCTCGCACTCGCACCCGTTGACAATCAATACCTCTCTGGGCGTTTTCGAATCTGCTCTCAGCTTTACGCTCGTCGGAAACCCCCCGCCGCCCATCCCGACAATGCCCGCATCCCTGACCCGCCAAAGGGCGGACTCCGGCGAATAACTGCCTTCATTAAAATCAGCACGCAGCTCAAATGATGGATGCCTGACTGAATTGGGGTCAGATGCCTCAATAACTATCGCCGGGCTCCGACCCAAAATCGCGTGTGGCCGCAGCCCAATCTCCTTTACCTTGCCATCAACAGGTGAATGAACAGGAGCGGAAATATGGGCGTCACTGTCGCCTATTTTCTGACCCGCCTTTACCGCATCACCCTGCCCAACCAAAGGCGAACAAGCCGCGCCGGTGTGCTGGCTGAGCATTATCGCAACCTCTTTGACAGCAGGGCCAACCTGAATCTCACGGTTCCGAGTAAGGTCTTTGCTCTCCGGCGGATGTGTGCCGCCGGGAAAGGTAAGTCTGGCTTTGGTATCAACTCTCATATCTCAAAAATGCTGATATTACCTGGCTTTGCTGATTTGTCCGCCTATTACTTTTATAATCAGTATAAAAACAAAAGTCGCCACAAAAGCTGCAATAAAACTGAACGCCGTTTGCAGCCTTTTTGCATCCACCACCCTGGCAAAAACCTTTTCAAAAACCGCCAAAGACACAATAAACACAACTATCGGCAGCAAAAACGCCACGATGACCTTAACCACCGAAGGCCCCTTACCGTTACCCAATTTGCGATAAATATCCTTGCACTTATCGCTCTGGCCGCAACCTTCGCAGAATTTTTCTTGAGCCATAGTCTCCGCTGCCTTAAAATAAAGCCAACTTTGTAACATTTATGAGCAGAATTTGCAAAACAACTTTTCATAATTTTGGTTATTACCTATGCGCAATAAACTCGGACTACTAATTTCAGGACTTCTCTTCTGCCTCTCTATAAGCTGCGCCGTCAACCCCATAACCGGCGAAGAAGAGCTTATGCTCTTTCCAGAAGAGCAGGACATCAAGATAGGCCGCCAGTATGCCCCCGAGCTCGAAAAGCAAATGGGCGGAAGAATCCCCGACCCGGCCATTCAAAACTACGTCAACTATGTCGGCCAGACCGTCGCCCGCATCAGCCACAGGCCTAACTTTGAATACTCGTTTGCGGCCCTCAACGATAAATCAATCAACGCCTTCGCCCTGCCGGGTGGTTACGTCTTTGTCACCAAAGGAATGCTCCAGCACATAGATAGTGAGACCCAACTGGCGGCAATCCTCGCGCACGAGATAGCCCACGTTGTCGCACGAGATGTCTCAAACGAAATGAGCAACCAGATTGGATTGGGTCTGCTGCTTTCCGCCGTAACTTCCGAAAAGACGCCGCAGAGCGTCTTAACGGTGGCCGACCTCACACAGCAAATCGTCAGTCTCCGCTACAGTAGAAAAGATGAACGCGAGGCCGACCTCGGTGGCCTGGACTATATGGTCAAGGCCGGCTACAATCCTTACGGCATGGTCGAGACAATGCAGATGCTCCAGAACCTCAACCAGACCCGCCCCATCGAATTCCTCTCAAGCCACCCATCGCCTGAAAACCGCATAGGGTATCTGACGCAGGCAATTCAGACAAAGTATTTTAACCTCGCCGGATTAAAAGTCGGAAAAGAAGAATACTCCAAAGCCCTCCGCAGCCGATTGAGCAATTAACACATAGCGTATAGCGTTCAGCGGATAATATTTAGCCCGGCGTTTTACCGCGGGTCGCACCATTAACCACGAGTATCGAGTCCGCTAAAAGACTGTTCCGCCCACAGACACGGATAGCGTTTAGCGGATAGCGGACAGCGCACGGTAACTAAACGCTCCACGCTGCACCCTCGCCACCCCCCGTTCTTGCTTTCGCAAGAAAGCACGGGGGCTTTTTAACGCGCCCGGCAGGACTCGAACCTGCAACCTTTGGGTTCGAAGCCCAACGACCAAAATACATTAGACCCGCAATATCAAGGACTTACGAAAAGCGAACATCCTGTCTTGGCCACTGGTTTGCCCACTTGCTGCGCCGCAGAGGCAAAATTTGACGCCGATTTGCGGCTGCTCATAGAACGATGGCCGAAGTTGCCGGAGCATATAAAAGCGGCAATCAACACATTATCACAAACTCATATTAAGGGAGATTGACAATGGCTGTATCAAAAGAGAAAACGAGTCTGATGTCGAAACCGCACGCAGACTTATTGATGAAAATTGACGAACTGAATTGTATGACGGCAACACACCAAAAGACTTTTGAGGACTTGGTTAAAGCCGTCCAGGTTGCCGAGAACGAGAAGGCCGGGGCAAAGCAAAGCTACAACGAGCAGCTTGATTTGGGTGACGCCGACAAAATGCAAGAGTGCCTCGACAAAATCAAGCAGGCGAATGAGCGGATTAAAACACTTACCGCCGAGATGAAGGGTTACAGCCCGAAAGTGATGGAGCTGCATAAGGCACAGGCGGCTTTAGTAAAACAGGCGCGCGAGCTGCAAAAGCAAAGTCAAGAACTTCTCAAACAAGCACGGGAGCGACAAACAACAACCGAATCCTTTGACAATAGCTGTTTGGCAAGTGCTGGCAATATCAATAACTTGGAACTGGCAATCAGTAAGGCTACGGCAAAAAAGAGTCAAGATTAAAACTCAACAGATACTGGTTTGCCCTGCTTTGATAGTGGGCAAATTACCTTCCGAAACCGCCAGGGTTTATCCTTTTCCACCTTGGCGGTTTTTTTGTTATGCAAACGCCGTGGGAACAAATTCGCTCTGATAAAAATATCAGTGCGGTGTGAACGACCTGTGTTTGTGGTGTAGTTACACCAAGGGTCTGATATTTTTATCAGACCTCTTCCAATCATAGGCGTACGATTAGTCCTGTATTATTCGCTGGATATATTTTAGGTTCTTCCTGGCAGTTTCTTTTTTTGCGGTTCATCGACCCCGATTTCCGGCAGAGTTTTACGGAGAAAAACCCTTGTCCCCTGTCCCCTTTTGAAAAAAGCGGCATAATTGGCCTGCCAACCATACATCGGGCCAAACAAGTGAACATCGGCCAGCCACGGGGCGTCCAGTGGCCTCTGAAGGGCAACCAGGGGCAACCAAACGCCTGAATAAGATTTAATAAATTTCTCTTGCAATGCCCCGTGATTCGGCGATAATTGCAGAATGGTAGCTGTGAGATTCCAACTAAAATCAGCGAACAAAGCCCTGCGTATATTGCTGCGCTTTCAGTCTCACAGCTATCGCGTAGTAATTGCGTGGGGCTTCTTTTTTTTAGAACGGTAAGGGCGAACAATGGTTAAGTCAAAAAAAGAAAAGGCAGGGACGGAAAACAGCGGCGAAATTACTTGGGATAAAACATATAAAGCAAACGACTTTGGGACAGAAGGGGAGGCAAAAAAACTTCCGTGGTGGGTATTTAGATTGGCTGAGCTTGGCAAAAAAGAAAGAACCATTGTCGAGAAAGTTGTTGGCTCTATCAATTATTTTGATGTAAAAAGTTTTCTACTCCAAAAATGCAACGTTCAAGACCTTGGGTCATTACGTAAAGCCGACTTCCTTGCCCATTGCAAGCAATACCTACTTGGGCAGCAGCCACAGCAAAACCAGGCCGAGACCGGCGGCAAGACCACAAAAGCAGCTGGAAAAGACCGTTTTTCTTTTTCGCCTGGACAGGTTTGCTTTGACGGCATAGACCTACGATTGCCGACAGGATTTGTTATCGATGTGTTGAGAAAACTGGTCGAAAGCTTCGGCAAAACTGTCGGGTATCGCGAATTGGACGACAATAGCGAAGCAAAAAATGCGTCCGAACAGTTACGCGATGCAAAGCGGAAAATCAAGAAGGCACTTAAGGCAAATAAGACGCCTTGTAAAATAGAAACCAAAAAGGGAGAGGGCTATATCATCTCACCACAAACGACTCACAAATAACTTACAAAAAACTTACGGCAGCGGTTCGGCCATACGTTTATAACTGCCCGTATGGATACTGCGAACCAAAAATCTCTAAACGAAGTTGACCAGCTTGATAGGCGCATTGCCCAATACCACCTGGTTGTCAAGCGACTGCGCGCCGAACGGCGGCTTGCCATTCTGCGACAACGTGAGCGCCTTCTAAAGCAGACAGTCAGCAAGACACTACGAGGGGAAACTGATGACCGTTGAGACCGCTGACAAACTGCTGTTGACTGTTTGTGATGTCTGCCGTCTTTTGTCAATTTCACGCAGCAGTTTTTTCAGTTTGCGAAGTGCCGGACGAATCCCGCTCCAGCCCGTCCGGCTCAGCTCGAAGTTGCTTTTTCGCGCAGATGAGGCGCGGGCCTGGGTTACCCAAAACTGCCCTGCTGCCGGGCGGTGGGATTTTCAGCCGAGAGGGGGCGACCGATGAAGTTTTATAAATTGCCACAAGAGTTGACTGCACACAAAGACCTTCTGGCAAACGAAACTAAAAAAAGGAGACAAAAAATGTCTGAAAATGTAATTGATTTGGTAAAAGCAAAAATAGTCAGGCTAAAAAGAGGAAAGCGCTATTTTGTGATAACAATGCCCACATCGATGATGAAAACTTTAGTCGAAGGAACGAATCCTAATGAACTATATACAGACTCCAGTAAGCCTTCTTCTTGACAAAAGCCTGAATCCGACCGACAAGGTAGTGCTGCAATACCTGCTCTGGCGGCAAGGCGATAATCAAAATTGCTGGCCGTCCATTCGCACCATAAGCAAAGACCTAGGACTGTGCAGAGACACCGTGCAGAAAAGTTTAGAGCGGTTAAGTAAGACTGGTTTTGTGTCCATCGACACCCCCGAAAAAAGAGGTCGCGGTCATAGAAACTCATATATTGTAAATGGCCTGAATTTCAGGACAATTAAAGGTGTAAATGGCCTGAAAAACAGGACAATTAAATGGCCTGAAAAACAGGACACTAATGGCCTGAAAAACAGGACTGAATTAACACCATTAACTAACACCAATAAAACTCTTCGTCCGAAGTTTGATGAATTTCGACTTGCAGAACTTTTGCTTAATCTGATTCTGGAGAGGAAGCCTGACTTCAAAAAACCGAACCTTCAGCAGTGGGCGAAGTCCATTGATTGTATGATTCGACTGGACAGGCGCGCGCCGGAGCGCATTGAGGCGGTGATTCGCTGGTGTCAACGGGATTCATTTTGGCAGGGGAACATTTTATCGACTGCAAAACTCCGCGAAAAGTTTGACCAGTTGGAGATGAAAATGAAACCTTCTGTTGCACAGCAGCCGACTACCGCTCCGCTGGTGCGGGGTAAAGACGGGCTGACACCCAGGCAGCGATTCGCAAAAAAGACGGATGTGCAAATATGAACGAAAAGGTTTTAGACAAACTCTGGTCTCTGTCTGCCGAGGCAGGTGTTATCGGCTCGGTGGTTCTCGATAAAGACGTTGTGCCGAAGGTGCTGGCGATAATCGAAAGTTCTGACTACTTTTACAAGCCGGAGCATAGAATCCTGTTTGAATCGCTTGTAACGCTCTACGCAGCCGGTATGCCGACAGATGCAGTTTGTCTTCGGGACGAACTGGTTAAACGCCATAAGCTCGATGAGATAGGCGGCGTAGATTATATCGCAAAGATTCTGGACTCTGTGCCGTCCGCTGCAAACGCAGAGTATTACAGCCGGATTGTAAGGGAACGCTGGCAATACAGGCAGCTTGTCGGTGCGGTCGAGGATATGCGGAGGATTCTCGATGAGCCGTTGAACGCAGACGAGCAGGCGGAGCGAATCCGGCAGTTTGCAGCAAACTTGCCGACAAACGGAGAGCCGAAGGGCTGTTTTACGCTCAAGGAAAATGCTGAAAAAGTGGCTGTTGAAATAGCCAAAACCGACAGCAGCATACCTACAAACTATCGGGACGTCGACCGAATCATAAACGGTATCAGGCGAAGCGAGCTAATAGTCATTGCCGGGCGCCCAAGTATGGGCAAGAGTTCTTTGGCCCTGCAAATTGCTTTAAGTGCCGCAAAGAACGGAATGTCGGTTTTGTTTGCATCTCTGGAAATGGGACACCGCTCAATAATCGAGAGGGCTATCGGAATGACTGGTGACATAAACGTAGCAGCGTTAAAGAAATTTCCCCAGACTGAAAAAATATACGGACGGGCAAGCGAGGCGGCGTGCGTCATAAGCAAATATGACCTGACAATCCACGAAGGGCTCAACACATCGGAGAAACTGATTAGTTTCGTTATCGAGCAAAAGAAGATACGCAAGGTCGATATTGTTTTTGTCGATTACTTGCAGCTTATGAGCGCAAAGGGTAAGGTCGAGAATCGCGTTGCCGAAATATCCGCTATCAGCCGGCAGTTAAAAATGCTTGCAATGACTGAGGGCATACCAGTCGTGGCGCTTTCACAGTTGAACCGCGAGTGCGAATCCAGAATCGGACACAGGCCGAGATTAAGTGACCTTCGGGACAGCGGCAGCATCGAGCAGGACGCCGATGTGGTTATGCTGCTGCACCGCGAGGATTACTACAGGTTGGCCGAAAATCCGTCCGCCAGTGAACCTGACGGGATTGTCGAAATTATCGTTGCAAAAAATAGAAGGGGCCCGATAGGCATTGCAAGGCTGGTATTTTTGCCGGAGACGGTCAAGTTCGGTGATTTGTCCGAAGGACAAGACGATGAGTGAGCCGGTGCACATAAAAGAAATTTTGCCGGCGGTTATGGCGGAGATTCGCAGGCGGATGGAGCTATACCACCGGCGAAAAAGGGTTTTGTCTGCTGTGGCAGACTACTACCAGAATCGAAAGCAGGGTTATCGCAGGCCGACCAGGGCAAGAAAACGCAGCCAGAGCGAAACAGGGCGTTCTGGGGTCTATTCTGGCAAACTATTCGAACGAGATAGTGGATTATGAAAACACTGGCCGACTTTGGCAAAAAGGACTTTCAGACAGTGTTAAGCACTGTTGTAAATGGCAGTCTTGATGACCTGTTTAATAGCGACTTTTTTGGAGCTTTATCAGGTATCGGGATAGGTAATAAAATGCGAAACAGAGGCACGACTAATTTTCGGAAACGCACGCTTGCGATTATCGATAAAGCCAACGCCATTATCGCGGAATACAGCGGCGGTTTAACCCTTCGTCAGCTTTACTATCAGTTCGTGGCGCGAGGACTTCTGCCTAACGCAAAAAAGAGTTACGAAGATTTAGGCAGGGTTATCGGGAACGCACGCCTGGCAAACCTGGTCAGTTGGGATGCAATTATCGACAGGACACGGTCGGTCAACAGCAACAACCACTTCGAAAGCCCAGAGGAGATTCTAACAACGGCAGCGGAAAGCTACCAGCTCGACAGCCGCTCCGACCAGGACGTTTACGTTGAGGTTTGGATTGAGAAGGAAGCGTTGATTGGCGTTATCGAGCCGGCATGTCGGGCGTCGGACGTTATCTACCTGGCCTGTCGTGGTTATTACAGCCTGAGCGCGATGTGGCAGGCAGCGGGACGTTTCCGCACGGCAGAAGCAGACGGCAAAAAGACAGTCTTGGTTCATTTAGGCGACCACGACCCCAGCGGCCTTGATATGACAGAGGACATCAGAAACAGGTTGATAGGGTTTGGCGCACAGACACAAGTCGAGCGGTTAGCGTTGAATATAGACCAGATAGAACAGTATAAGCCGCCGCCGAACTTTGCCAAAGAGACGGACACACGCTCCAAAGATTACATTGCCGAATACGGTAAGGAGTCCTGGGAGCTGGATGCGCTCGACCCGAAGGTAATTGCCGGTCTGATTGAGGATGCCATTGGCAAATATACCGACCAGGATAAGTGGCAGGCCAGGCTTGACGAACAGGAAGAACACAAACAGAGGCTTGATTATATTGCAAAGCATTGGGCGGAAATTGAAGAATAAAATCAGGCCAGAAGGCCGAAGTGAAATTTTATTTCGGAATTTTCTTGACGGCAAATTGCCTGGTCGGTATATTGAACCTTATGATTATGAAGAGTGTGGCAAATCCAAAACTTTTAGCTGAAAGCAAGCCTGTGTTGGCTTTTGCGCAATCGAGGTCACACTCTTCGTGCAAGGCTGCGCGGGCTTGTTTTTTTTGAAGGGCAGGTGACTTATGAGACTTTACAAGCCGGTTTATATTGACCGCTCCGGGCAGCGGCGGACAATTTCAAAGTGGTATCTGGACTTTTTCACACCAGAGAGAGTGAGGCACAGGCTGCCATTGTTTTTCGATAAACGCGCCTGCGAAGGTGTTGCCCGAACAATTGAGGAATGTATAAGTTGCAAGGTTGCGGGACTTACCTTTGAGACGGAACTACAGCGAAAACTTGACGTGCTGCCGACTGCGATTCTACAAAAACTTTCCGCCTTCGGGCTGTTGGGGATTCAGCGGGTCGAAGGTTCAAAATCGCTGACAGAACATATACGCGACTGGGAAAACAGTTTTGTTGCGTCCGGCTGCACTAAAGTGTACCTTCAGGCAATCGTCCCGCGTGCAAGGAAAGTTATTGAAGGTTGCGGCTTTCGGGCAATAAGCGATATTGATGTCGTGAAGACCGAGGCTTTCCTTGTTCGGCTGCGGGACACGGGCAAAAATCGAATAAGCAAAGCGACATTTAATCATTATATTCGGTCGTTGTGGCAGTTTGGAAAATGGCTTGTGGATGTCGGCAGGGCTGGACGGAATCCTTTCAGTATGCTCAAAAGGACTACCTGCACAAAGGACGACCAAAGACGACCGGCGAGGACGCTGACAGTTGACCAGGTGAGAAAACTAATCAGCACCACAGCGAACAGCCAGGACTGGCAGGGAATATCAGGCAGGGAACGTAGCCTGATATATCTGCTTTGCAACGAGAGCGGTATCAGGGCAAACGAAATCCGACAGTTGCAGATAAGGGATTTTGATTTTGACAGGGCGACCGTTACAATCCGCTCGGCTGTTGCGAAAAACCGAAAAGAAGCTGTGTTGCCCATAAAGCGGGCGACCGCGGAACTTATCCGGCAGCACGTCAAGGATAAATTGCCATCTGCAAAGGTTTTTACCGTCCCTGCAAAGACGCACTCGATGATTGCACTCGACCTTGAGCGAGCGGGAATACCTTACAAGACCAAGGACGGAACGGCACACTTTCACGGCCAGCGACACAATTTTGCAACGGCACTTTCCGTTTCTGCTGCCAGCGTTAAGACGATGCAAAACCTACTTCGTCATAGTGACCCGCGGCTGACTTTAGCCGTCTATACACACGGCGTCCCTGAACACGAGAGGGCGGCTATTGAGAACCTGCCGAACCTTATCGAGCAGGTTGCAATGAAGACAGGCACGGATAACAAAAATGTCCTGCCCACCAGTTGTGCCACCGGTTTGCCCACAAGCTGCGTTTTAGGGCGGTTTTCTGTGGACTATTCTGGACTGAACACGTCCAAAGCAGGGATAGCCGAAAACCTTGATACTGCTTCAAAACCCGCGATTTTGAGCGAAAAACCCGAACGCGCCCGGCAGGACTCGAACCTGCAACCTTTGGGTTCGAAGCCCAACACTCTATCCAATTGAGCTACGGGCGCAGGTCTATATTAAAAGGTATCGTGCTGAGATTTTTTGCGCCGACGCCTCCTTAAACACAACCGCCGGCATCTTTCCGGCTCACAAATCATACAATAATCGTAAACCGCCGCCTCGGTCAAATCAAAACTCGCCTGCAAAAGCCTCCGGGGTGCATTTCACGTTTGTAGGTAGGGGCCTCTATTCCAGAGTCCGCATCATTGCGAGTCCGCCGGCATCAAGCATCGAGTCCGCCAAAAAGACGTGTCGGACTTCCGCTGCGCTCCAGCATCGAGTCCACAGCGGAGCTTCAAGATTCTTTGCGGGGGCTGCCCGGCTGTCTTTCCAGATGCTCAATGAGCTGTTTTAACTGCCGGCTTATCTGTTCGTTCTGCTGCAGCAGTTTCTCAAGCTGCGTGCTTATCGTCCTCGACCCAACAATGCTCTGCGCAAAAACAAGGAAAAACATTACGACTAAAGCTCCGCCAACGGCGATAAAACTTACGCCCCACAAAATCTTCTGCACAAGCTCATACAAATCCGGGTTCATCGTGATACGCCCATTTAATTGCGAATAAGTGTAATCATCTGCCTCTTCTATCGGCTGTCATATTTACCATAACCCAGATCCCCGCCCCAGTCAAACCTAAACATCCTCCAACAACATCGCAGAATTTCTATGGTTTGGACCCCGCACAAAACCAGAGACTGCGAACTACGCAACACGATATATGCACAATGAACCGCGAACTGTCGGTGCAGCCATACGAGCTCTCCGGCAAATCCGCCATACTTCGTGGCGGACCGGCTCAGTGAAGTCTTTTGGCGGGGCTAAAAAAGGTGTGTAGTAAAATTCAGCGGCGCCACTCGGCCTTGCGGACCATAAGCGGCGGCATCTGCTGGGGCCTGCCCCTTCGGCTGCCCGGGCTTACGCAACCTCTGGTACTCGGATACCAGTGGATATTAAATAGCTGCGGCTTAAAAGGCAGCCCACTTTTTCTCGGCTTGCCGAACATCGATAATCCCTTCTTGGCGGCATCGAAACAGAAATTGCGCCATCCTGATTATCGACCAATTCGAGCAGTGACTTTTGGACCGTTCGGGATAGACCCAAAGAAGGGATTCACAATGCTATGAAACAAAGAGCCAGGCACAACAGCCGGGTTCAAAGTTTCACCGGTATCTGGCGTTTAGCCAGGTATTCCTTCATTTGTTTTATTGTGTATTTCCCGAAGTGTGCTATCGATGCAACAAGCAGGGCATCTGCATGCCCCTCAGCGACAGCCGCATACAGGTGCTCAAGTGTCCCGGCTCCGCCTGATGCGATTACCGGTATTTTTACTGCGTCGGCGATGGCCCTTGTCATCGGAATGTCGTATCCGGTCTGCGTGCCGTCGGCATCCATACTTGTAGGCAGGATTGCGCCCGCTCCCAAATTCTCGGCCTTTTTCGCCCACTCGACCGCATCTATCCCGGTGCCCGTGGTGCCTCCGTTAATTATTACCTCAAATCCGGACGGCAACTGGGAATTGCCGTATGTATCAACTGCGATAATGATTTTCTCGCTGCCGAACTCCTTGGCCGCCTGCTTGATAAGGTCCGGCTTCTTCACCGCAGCCGTATTGATAGACACCTTTGAAACGCCCAAATCGAGCAGCTCCTGAACTGCCTGACAGTTGCGGATTCCGCCGCCCACGGTCAGCGGAACCGAGATTTTCTCCACAGTTCTTTTGACCGCATCCAGCATCGTCTTTCGGTTCTCAATGGTGGCGGTTATATCCAGAAACACCAGCTCGTCCGCCCCCGCCTCACTATACACAGCAGCGCTCTCTGCCGGGTCGCCGACATCTTTTAGCTTAACAAAATGGACCCCCTTAACCAGTCGGCCATCTTTCACATCCAGGCAAGGTATAATCCGTCTATAATTCATAAGACATCCCTTCCTAACCTGTTTCCCAGCATTTACCAAATCCTGACCTGCCATTATTCAACAATATACCAAACCGCACTATAGCAGTCGAGAAATATTTTATGCCGCCGCGCCAATATCGCGGGGCCTACTTTTTATTATCTTATCGTCCACCAGCCCCATGATATTAGGGCAAAATGCCGCACAACATCGTTCTGGGCAGCCAATCATACGGCGAGGGAGCAGCCAAAAAACTGGACCATTTCGGCGAATTTTGCCCGTCCTTTGAAAACTAAAGACCGCAGGGTCTGAAAGTCCTAAAATCTTCTAAAACTCGTAAAAATGGCTGTTTTTTGCGGACTTTCGGGAGCGATGAACAATTTTTCTCTCGCCGCTCCGGCTGCCAGGTCTGCACATACACCGGAAATCATACAAATTTGGCCAGAAAGTTATTGCAACTAACAGATTTGACGATTATGATATGGAGTTTGACTATAGGGACTATTGGCTGTCAAGGCTAACTTTCAACAGAGTTGCTTAAAATGATTTTGTCAGGATTAGCGGACAGTGTACGGTAGACGAACAATTTATCCGGACAGCCGCGCTTCTTATGAATGCTGGCCTGAAAGTCAGTGTTTCTGCTTCACAGTCGGGAAACGGACGACCTCTTCTCCCGGAGGCAGAATGATGTAGAACAAAGAAAATTACAACCTCCGTTCGTTCTTGGCGTGTTGCGGGGGCCTGTTTTTCGACAGGTCCATATTGAAGTGGAAACTCTGAAGTTTCCACTTTTTTTTGGCCGTTTTTAGAGAGAAAAGCAATGAACCAGGACTTGCTGAGAATTGTGGAAAATATCGCCCGGGACAAGAACATAGACAAAGAGGCGATATTTCTGGACCTTGAAGATGCTACGGTCTCGGCTGCACGAAAGCATTTCGGCGAACCGGAAGGCAATATAGTAGTCCATATCGACCGCAATACCGGCGAGATTACGGCATCCCGGGACAACGTGGGAATCGACATAAGACAGCTCGGCCGAATTTCCGCCCAACTGGCTAAACAAACGATGATACAGAAGATACGCGCCGATGAACGGGAAAGTATCTACGCCGAATTCAGCCAGCGAAAGGGCGAAATCATAAGCGGCACAGTCGTGCGATATGAAGGTGGAACGCTCATCATAAATCTGGACCACTGGGTCGAAGGCTTTATGCCGAAGAGTGAGCAGATAGTGGGCCAGACCCACAAAACAGGCGAAAGACTTCGCTGCCTCATTCTTGACGTAAAAGAGGCCGGCAGCCAGGTCAAGGTCATTCTGTCCCGCACGCACCCCGATTTCATCCGCCGCCTGTTCGAGCTGGAAGTGCCGGAAATCAACGAAAAGATTATCGAAATCCGGGCGCTGGCCCGCGAGGCGAGCTACCGAACCAAGGTCGCTGTGATTTCATTAGACGAAAAGGTTGACCCGGTCGGCGCCTGCGTAGGCGTTCGCGGCAGCAGAATAAAGAACATAGTCGATGAGCTTGGCGGAGAAAAAATCGATATTGTCCGATGGAACGACTCATCACAGGTCCTTGTGGCAAATGCACTGATGCCGGCAAAGGTAAGCGAAATCGCCCTGTGCTTCGAGCTGGGACGGGCAACAGTAGTCGTAGATGAGGACCAGCTAAGCCTCGCCATCGGCAAGCACGGGCAGAACGTCCGGTTGGCTGCGAGGCTGACCGGCTGGGACATCGACATACTGACCCCGGATGAATACAACCGCGGCATCGAGCGATTGTCAAACTTTGTCAAGGGCGTAGAAGGCGTAGATGATATGATGGTCGATAAGCTGATAGCGCTGGGTGTTATATCTGTCCCTGACCTGGACGATGTAGGGGTCGAACCGCTTGTCCAGGAGCTAAAGCTCGACCCGGAAGTCGCTGAGAAGTTGATTGCCGCAGCAGCCAGGGATATCAAACTTCTGGCCGCTGAACCAAAGCAAAAACAGGCGGAAAACCTTCTGCAGCAACAAACAAAGGCGGCCGGCGACAAACAATAAAAACAGACCCGACGGAGTAGAAAAAGTTTGGCTACAACAAGAGTTTATATCCTGGCCAATGAGATCGGCGTAAAAAGCTCTGCCATTGTGCAAAAATGCCAGGATGAGGGCCTGGATGTTCAGAACCATATGGCAGTAATATCCGCGGGCCTGGCAGCCACTATCCGCGAGTGGTTCAGCGAAGGAGAGAACGTAACAACAGTCGAGACCGCCGAGAAGGTGAACCTTGAGAAGGTCCGCATCAAAAAGAAGCCCAGGAAAAAGGAGCCGCAGCCAAAAGCCCAGGAAGTCGAACAAGCAGAACCGGCTGCAGAACCTGTAACAATGGTAGAAACGCCTCCTGTGCCGGTAGAAACCAAACCGGCTGAACCGGAACCGGCGCTCGTATCTGTGGAAGAGGCAAAAGCCGCCCCATCGCCTGCGGCAGCCATCGCAGAGAAACCGCCTGTGCAGCAGGTGACTGTTGAACTGGAAAAACCGGAACCGCCAAAACCGGAACCGGTAAAGCCTCCGCCGGAAATAATAGTGCCCGCCGGGCCGATTATGAAAAAGCCCGCGCCGGCCAAGCTCACCGGACCGAAGGTCGTCAGAATTGAAGAACCCGAACCGTTACATCGACCCAGGCCCAAGTCAAGAGAAAGATACGATTTGCCAATTACCGAGCCGCTGATGTACCGCCAGAAAAAGCAGGATGAGCCTGCCAATGCTCCTGCCAAAGATAAAAAGCGGCCGCCAAAGCCGCTGAAAGAAAAAACATCCGGACGCTGGCGGGATACCATAGAGTTTGAAGCAGCAAAGAAGCCCAAGTTCAGCAGCAAGTGGCGGCAACGAGATATCGAGGAAAGGCAGGCCCGGCTCATCGCCGCCGGCGGCGAAGGCTTGCGGCTGAGGCCGCTTCGCAAAATCGCCACAAAAACCAAACGGGAATCCGCTGTCGCCGTCAGACCCCAGAAGGCCGCCATAAACGAGCCGATTACGGTAAAGGCCCTCTCCTCCGTCCTGTCGGCCAAATATTCCGATATTATCGGCAAATTGATGAATCACGGCGTAATGGCCACAGCCAATCAGGTCATTACCAACGATGTCGCCGAACTGGTTGCCCTCGATTTCGACACCGAACTGGTGGTAGAGCACACACTAACTCTCGAAGAACAGATACGGACCGAATTCGAACAGCGCCCCAGAAACAACTTCAAGAGGCGAGGCGTAGTCGTCGCGGTGCTCGGACACGTTGACCACGGCAAAACCAGTCTGCTCGATAAAATCCGCTCAACCCAGGTCGCGGCCAGCGAGGCCGGCGGCATTACGCAGCACATCGGCGCATATCAAGTCAACTGGGACGGCAAAACGGTAACATTCCTTGATACGCCGGGGCATGAGGCATTTACCGCTATGCGGGCCAGAGGCGCAAATATGACCGACGTGGTCGTGTTGGTAGTTGCCGCCAACGATGGAGTGATGCCCCAGACCATTGAGGCGATAGCACACAGCAGAGCCGCAAAAGTGCCGATTATCGTGGCGCTAAACAAAATCGACCTGCCCGGCTACGACATAAACCGCATTTACGCCCAGTTCGCCGAGCAGGGGCTGACGCCAACTGAATGGAGCGGACAGACCGAGATTATCAAGACCAGCGCCGTCACAGGCCAGGGCATAAATGACCTGCTCGAAGCCCTCGATTACGTGGCAGAACTGCTGGAACTTAAAACAGACGATACAATCCCTGCAACAGGCTGGGTCGTTGAGGCAAAAATATCCCAGCAGTGCGGGCCTGTGGCAACCTTACTAATCAAGGAAGGCTGCCTCAATAAAGGCGATGTCATTTTGGCCGGCACCACCTATGGCCGCGTGAAATCCGTGACGGACAGCTTCGGCAAAAGCATCAAAACAGCCACAAGCCCTATGCCGGTGGAGATAACGGGCTTAAACGGCGTCCCTCTGGCAGGCGACAAATTTTACTGCCTTGATGACATCAACAGGGCAAAGACCGCCGCTGAGGAAAACCAGACCCACATGAGGGAAGACTCGCTGGCGGAACGAACGCAGGTAACCTTGGACAACCTCTTCAGCCAGATAGAGGCCGGAAAAACGCAAGAACTCACCCTTATCGTTCGCGCTGACGTGCAGGGCTCGGTCGATGTCCTGAAGAAATATCTGTCCGAACTGAGCACCAATGAGGTAAAAATCAACATCCTGCACACAGCAACCGGCGGAATTACAGAAGGCGACGTCGTCCTCGCCGAGGCGTCGAACGCCATCATTATCGGCTTCAACGTGGTCGCCGAAGAGCGGGCCTCCAAAATGGCCGAGACAAAAGGCGTTGAGATAAGGTTCTACAACGTCATTTATCGCATAACCGAAGACCTGCAGAAATCGATGGTAGGGCTGCTCGAACCGGAAGAGCAGGAAAAAACTCTCGGCAGAGCCGTCGTAAGGGCAACATTCAAGGTTTCACGAATCGGCACGGTGGCCGGCTGCTACGTCACCAGCGGCCTTGCCGCCAAAAACGCAAAGATACGACTGATACGCGACAACGTCGTGCTTAAAGGTGACCTCACTATCGAGTCGCTGAAGCACTTCAAAGATGACACCCGCGAGGTCAAGGCGGGCTTTGAGTGCGGTATTAAAGTGGCAGGATTCGACGACATCAAGATTGACGACGTCTTTGAATTCTACGAAATCATTAAAGTGGCCAGGACTCTCTGATATTGGCGATTTCCGATTGCCGAATGCCGATTGTAAATCGTAAATCGAAAATCGTTAATCGACAATTGAGTTGGAACTATGACAACTCGAAGGCAGGAAAGGATGTCTCGGCTGGTGAAGGAAGCGGCCAGTAACGCTATCAGCCACCACCTGAACGACCCGCGTATCGAGGGTCTGGTGAGCGTTACGAGGGTCGAAGTAGCCGCTGATTTGCGTGTCGCCGACGTGTATCTTAGCATTTTCGGCAAAGACGCCGGAGCAGAGAACAGAACTTTCACCGCAATAGAGCACGCAAGAGGCCGAATACAGGCCCTGGTGGCCGACAGGGTGCAGAGCAAATTCTGCCCCGTTGTGCGTCTCTTCAAGGATGTAAAATTCAAGAAGACGCTGGAAATTATGAAACTGATAGAACAAGTAGCCGCCGAAATAGAAAAGAAAAAACAGCAGGATAACTCGCTCGAACAGTAGCGAGTCAAAAACGGCATACTGCCTATCTTTTACGCGGTCATTTTATGAAAAACAGCAAAGAATATTCCAAAAAGCTGCAGCAGTTATACCGCTCGCTGAAACCTAAATTCCCGAAAGTGGAAAAGGTGGTCCACGAGGAGCCCGTGGATGCGCTGGTTTATGCAATCATAAGCGAAAATACCAGCGAAACAGCGGCACAATCTGCAATAAAGAAAGTCACCGAGCATTTCGTGGATTTGAATGATTTGCGCGCCTCGCCGCCTAAGGAAATTACAGAGGCGCTCGGCGAAAGCACACCCGCTACAAGGGCCGCGTCTGCAAGTATTATCAAGGCATTAAGGTTCGTCTTCGATGAATATCACAAGCTCAGCCTGGAGGCCTTAAAGAAGATGGGTAAGCGCCCGGCCAGAGAGGTCCTCGAAAAAATGGACGGCGTCAGTCGATTCGTGGTTGATTACTGCATGCTCACCGCCCTGCAGGGGCACGCTATACCGCTCACGCAGACGATGATAGAATATCTTAAAAACAACAAACTGGTGCACCCCGACGCCGGCCGCGAGGAGATAGAAGGCTTTCTGGCCAAACAAACTCCCGCCGAAAACGCGTACGCGTTTTATGCGCTCTTGCGGCAACAGAGCGAATCAGGCAAGAAACGGCGGAAAGAGAAAGGCAGCTCCTGAAACAGAAGCTGAAGCGGCAACCAAAATCTAAAAAAGGCCATAACATAAAACGAAAAATTTCTCATAAGGTTTAAGATGCCAGAGCAAATATTAAAATTAGGTATCCCATCAGGCAGTCTCCAGAAGGCCACCATCAAGCTTTTCCGAAAGGCCGGGTTCCACATCCTCGACTCCGAAAGAAGTTACCTTCCCCGCATAGACGATGAGCAAATCCGCCTCGTGATGCTGCGCGCACAGGAAATGGGCAGATACGTCGGCGACGGCGTCCTCGACGCCGGCATCACCGGCTACGACTGGATAATGGAATGTAACTGCGATGTGGTCGATGTCTGCGAGCTCGCTTATAGTAAAAGCACCGGCCAACCGGCAAAATGGGTCCTCGCTGTGCCCGAAGAATCGAAAGTAAAGACGCCGAAGGACCTGCGGGGCGGCATCATTGCAACGGAGCTGGTCAATGTAACAAAAAAATACTTCGCAGATAAGGATATCGATGTAAAGGTCGAGTTTAGCTGGGGCTCCACCGAGGTAAAGGCCCGCCTGGTCGATGCCATAGTCGAGCTTACCGAGACCGGCGCATCTCTTCGGGCAAACAACCTGCGCATAGTTGATACCGTGGTAACCTCCACGACACGGCTTATCGCGAATAAAAAGGCCTGGCAGGACAAATTCAAGAGGGAAAAGATAGAAAATATCTTCATCCTGCTCAATGCCGCAATTGAGGCCCGCAACAAAGTCGGACTCAAAATGAACGTAAAAAAGAAAGACCTCGACCGCGTCTTGAAGGTGCTCCCCGCCGAAAAAAGCCCGACTATCTCAGGGCTGGCCGATTCTGATTACATAGCCGTGGAAGTGATTATCGACGACAAAATCGAACGCTCACTCGTCCCGGCCTTAAAACGCGCCGGCGCCTCAGGAATAATCACTTATCCCCTCAATAAAGTTATTCATTGACTAGTGCTGCATATTTTGCAATAAATAGACGCAGTTTTTCGGTAGTCAGGTCGTGGTTCTAATAACATAGTAGAACGAGTAAAATTGCGTTACTCTTAATAAATAGAACAGGACTGAGGACACACGTGAATTTTTCATTTTAGGAATGGCTTTCACGAATTGGGCATGCTGCTTTTTGTAATCACAATATCCTGAATTATATTTTGAGGGCAGGTTATGAACAACAGAGTCATCACTTCAAATTTGTTTCATGAGGAATTGCTGGTTGGTGCGAAAAACAACAAAGGCAGAACCGCCGAAAGACTTGAGCGTCTGGATCTTCGCGGCGAGTTAAGACACAAGATTTTGCCATTCTGCAGACTAAAGTATGGCGAGGTGTGGGAAGACCCAGTGAGCGGGCACAAAGTCGGTGTGTTAGACGCAAGAATACCGGAGGATGTTAAAAGGATAGTAGGGGATGAAAAAGTCAAGCTTGTTCTTAACGACCCACCCTATAATGTGGCAGTTGGAAATGCGAACACAACTAATCTGTTCAAAGTGAGCTTAGAGGAATACTTGGAATTTTCCGAGATGTGGGTGCGAAATGCACTTGCAGTTATGGTGGAAGATGCCCACTTTTATGTATGGATGGGCGCAGATTACAAAGATAATTTCCAGCCTCTCCCGGATTTCATCATCTTGATGAGAAAATTTAAGGAGTTGAGGCCTAAAAACATCATTACACTCAGGAACCAGAGAGGATATGGAACTCAGAAGAATTGGATGTGGGTCAGGCAGGAGTTGCTCTATTACGTTAAAGGCAACCCGGACTTTGGCGTGGAGGCAGAGTACACAGACATACCGAAAATACTAAGAGGTTACTATAAAGAGGTTAATGGAAGAATTACAGAAAATCTGGAACGGAGCAAATCAAGGTATATAAGAGCCGGGAATGTATGGGTAGATATTCAGCAGGTATTTTACAGGATGGAAGAAAACGTACCCGGCTGTTATGCCCAAAAACCTCTAAAGGCAATAGGGCGGATAATATTATCAGCTACTCATGAAAAAGAATTGGTTGCTGATTTCTTCGCCCACTCGGGGACAACTTTGATTGCAGGTGAAAAATTGCAAAGAAGGGTATATACGTTTGACATCGACCCGGTATTTGCAGAGATTACAATAAGAAGGTTAGAGCGTTTTAGAAAGACGGGAGTAACAGGGTGGCAGTGGGGGAACCCTTTTCCGGAGATAGAAGAGCAAACCGGAGAACGAAGATGGATATAAAGCAGCTCAAGGACTTTCTGAATTCTCTTGCCGAATCATTGAAGGACGAGGAAAGAAAGTTATTAAATGCGCGCCTTAAAAGTTTAATGTCGGCATTTCCTTTTAATGAATATGAATACATCCTCATGTTTCTGTTGGACAGGAAGGTCATAAAATTCGGCGAATATGAGAAGCTTAGGGCTGATTACATATCTGCAAACCCATACCTTGAACTTTACGGCCTTGCTCCGCGCGTATTTGGTGAAATATGGTCCCACCAGCATATCATAGATTTGGACAACAAATTCATCCGAGCAAACAAGGAAGTGGACCCAACCTATGAGGGACAATATGACCTGTGGCTGGATGGCACAAAAGTGGAAGTGAAATCAGCAAGAGCCATAAACACTACGAAGAGAGGGAATTTGATCTCTAAAGCTTTGAGATATAATTCCGATGAGCCCTTTTGGATGAATTATCAACAGATAAAGCTGGATGTGGCAGATGCGTTCATTTTTGTCGGTGTGTGGGTGGACCGAATTGTATATTGGGTTATGTCAAATGAAGATGTCAAAAACAACCGCTATTTAAGCCACCAACATAGAGGTGGAATAGAGTATCAGATAGGGGTAACAGATAAAAACATCACCGGGTTCGATGATTACAGGGTAGAACCATCCAAAATCAGAGAGAAGGTCATCCAAAAACGGAAAAAGAAATGACATACAACCGGATGCGTTCTACTTCACAGTCATTCCTTTTTATGGGACAGAGCTTACATTTGGCGAAAGGTTTAGCCCGTGCCAAAGCATTAGCCACAACCATCTACTTTGCTCGTGCAATGTATGAGCCATCTTCGGTGCTGATGCGGACCACCTCGCCTACGGAGATGAACGGCGGGACGCGGGTCTTCAGGCCAGTTTCGAGAACGGCTTCCTTCATTTGATTTGTTACCGTGGAGCCTTTGGGCATAGGCGTCGTTTCGGTAACGGCCAATTCAACCACCTTCGGCAGCTCAATCGCAACTACATTACCTTCATACAGAAGGGTCGTTACAGGCGTATTGGGCCTGAAGAATTTTATGGACTCGCCGATTAAATCGTCGGCGGCAGTAATCTGGTCATAGCTTTGCATGTCCATAAGGACGTGGCCGTTACTGTCGGAATAAAGATATTCCATATCCCGTTTATCCAGGAACGCCTGGTCAAGCTCTTCCGTAGAGCGCAGGCGTCTTTCGATTATCACGCCATCGGCCAGGCAGCGCAGCTTGGCCTGCACGAACGCCCGCAAATTTCCCGGCGTAACGTGCACCGCCTGGACACATACATACAGTTTGCCATCCAAAGTTACAGTCATACCCGGCCGCAAATCATTCGCCTTCACGCCAAGTCTCCTATCCAAAAACACGCTGCGACCAATAACGCCTGCGTCACCTCATCCACAATACACCCTTTTACTATGCCATTTAACCGCAGGCCAAACCTTATACTATTTTTCGGTCTGTCTTACAACAGTATTTACTCCGCCACGACGTCTTTGGCGGACTGCTTTCTAATTTGAGGCCCCGCCGGCGACAATATCCCTGAACTCAAACGAAAATCCGTCCTGTCTGCTGACGCCATAAAAGGCGGACAGCCCAAAATACTTCCGCACGGCCTCAAATTCAGGCAAGAGACTGAAATTAAACAAATCAGACTCGCCCACGGTCAAACCAAATTGCGGGAACAGCGACGCGGAACTCATCGAGACATTCACTCCCGCGCCGGACTCTTCGCTTTTCTTTTTGGCTCCTTCTTTCAGCATCTTCCAGAAAAATTCGCTCGAAGCCACGTTGTCCTGCAAAACAGCCAGGCCCACAGCAGATGGGATGACCGATTTGGCCTTATTGAACCACGCTGCGGACGCAAGTGTCGCCGTCTGTGGGCTGCCCAGCTCGCGGATAGTCCGCTCAACAGCCGCCTCGCTCCCAAAAATCAAATGCGTATCGGTAATGGTAAAGGCCAGCTTCGGCGTCTGCATAACCGGCCCGGCGGCCGGCGGCGCACCC
>Ga0315280_10003847_pt1 | contig 22671 bp, 22 predicted proteins | sample YL17G06_40_MG_FD_203697 | JGI IMG/M metagenome (GOLD analysis project Ga0315280, IMG submission 203697) | Sediment microbial communities from Yellowstone Lake, YNP, Wyoming, USA - YL17G06_40 | ecosystem: Environmental > Aquatic > Freshwater > Lake > Sediment | place: USA: Wyoming | collected... | reverse complement strand
CAACTGAGCTCTTGTCTCCGGCTAGTGGCGCTGTTATCGCCGGGAGTTTAGCCATCCTTCTCTATACGATTCACAATGTCTTTTACGCAGCCCTTTCTTTTCCGATAGGAGTCCTTGCTGACAAGATTGGCAAGAAGAAGATACTTGTTTTCGGATACCTTCTTACCGGCTTGAGTTCGGTAGGGTTTATTTTCTCTATAGGCAATATCTTCTACCTTGGATTGCTTTTCGTAGTGGCTGGCATAGCTATCGCCATCACGGATGCTATGGAGCGGACAGTAGCAGCTGACCTTCTGCCGGAAAATTTGCGGGGAACAGGGTACGGCACGCTGGCTACTGTCAATGGGATTGGGGATTTTGCCTCAAGCTCTGTAGTAGGTTTGCTTTGGACTGCTGTCTCGCCAACCGCTGGTTTTGGATATGGAGCAGCGCTGATGGTTGCAGGAGCTGTGTTACTGTTCACCATAAGAAACCGTTGATGTATTCATTCAAGCGATTTTTCGATATACTGATGTGCTGAGAAATAATAATTCGTCATCATCTATGGAAGAACCAAGGGGGTCCCCCTGACGGGCGGAGAATCAATCCTAGCAAGCACGGAATTTCAAATGAGCCTGCTGATGTTCGTGGCATTGGCAGGCTACCTGATTGCCTACAGGATAAACCAGTCTGCAGTCGTCGGCATAATTCTAGCCGGGATAGCAGTCGGTCCAAGCTTACTGGGATTGGTTACATATACTGATTTTGTATCGACTCTGGCCCATCTTGGTGCTGTAGTGCTTCTCTTTACCATAGGGCTTGAATTCAGTATCAAAGACATAGCAAGAATCCGTTACTTCGCAATTGCCCTCTTTGGTGTTATCGTACCTGCGCTTGGCGGTTTCTTCTTGGCAAGCCTGTTCGATTACGGTTTCAAGGCTTCTGTCTTCGTCGGTACGGCACTCACCGCAACTAGCATTGCTATTACTGCTAACGTACTCAGGGAAATGGGCAAGCTACAAACTGAAACTGCAAAGGCAATTATTGGTGCAGCTGTAATAGACGATGTCCTCGCTCTTCTAGCTTTATCTATCTCAGAGGGAATTGTATCAGGAGAATTATCGTCAATATCACTTCTTATTACGACAGCAAAAGCGATTGGATTTATCGTCGTTGGGGTTCTAATCGGGAAGATGCTGTTAGGCAAGCTTATAGTACGGTTAGATAAGACAAGGATAGCCGGGAAATACCCGGAGTCTATCTTTATCTTCGCAATCATGATTGCTTTTCTCTATGCTATGGCTGCTGAATTTGTTGGGCTGTCCGCAATAGTCGGTTCATTTTTGGCAGGAACCTCTTTTGCAGGGGTTAAGTTGATACGTGGTGAGATATTTAGAGAAGGAGCCGAACATCTTCAAATTATATTCGCCTCTATCTTCTTTGTCTCTCTGGGAGTCATAATGGACATCCATGTCATTACTCTGAATTTATTGTGGTTTGTGTTGGCTTTATCAGCCGTTGCTATACTTACTAAGGTTATCGGATGCGGGATTCCGGCAATTATTCAACGTATGAGCATTAAAGATTCTATGATTATTGGCACGGGAATGGTGCCTCGCGGAGAAGTTGCTATGATTGTGGCGCTTATTGGACTCAGTCAAAATCTTATAAATCAGAGCACTTACTCCGCGTTAATCTTGATGAGTCTCTTGACAACAATAATAGCTCCGCTGATTCTAAGAAACTGGCTGTTCAAGCGCTAGTTTCAAATGGGCTATTTCAACTTAAACATAACGCGATCTTACTTTCCACATGAGGACAAAACCCGGCAAACCTCGGTTATTGAACTCTTGTCTTAATCTTGATAAAACAAAGGTGGGAAATAAATGGCGATGAAGCTCGCCCACGCGAGAACCGCCTAAACCGCTCTTTGAGGGCTGATAGCTTCTACTGGTAAACGGTAGAAGCCATTTTGTTCTGTGCGAGTTTCAGCGGACGGGTAATGGCGAAGGAATAAAAGGAGTAGCTATGGGAGCCTTTCTAATTCGAAAGGCAAAGGAGGTGCAGCAATGAAGCAGAATGAGACGACCTATTATCAGAGCCTATATCAACTAGCAACAATATTAAACTCAGCTCGTTCCCCAGACGATATTCTTCACTCTATCGTTGAAGGTGTGGCAAAGGCCATGGGCACAAAAGCCTGTTTTGTTACTGACTAAGCGATGTATCATCCAGTGATAAGAGAAAGATTATGCTCCAAGGGGCTCAAAGAGGTGGGTAAAATAGCCGGGGATCTACTATGCCTGGTTTGTTCGTTATCTTCAAATTAAAGCTCAAAAATTGGCGTTAATTTGACGTTAAAATGTTTGGGACGGGTCGGGACATAATGGGACTTTACGAACAAAATAGGGCTTTGGTGATTGGCACAAAGGTTCTATTTTATACGTAAAATGACCTTTTGGGATATCTCACCTAGAATTACAAGACTGTGGCATATCCGTGCCCATGTGTTGATTTGCTTCCTCGCCTATGCCAGGTAGTCGCAGTTTGCCCGCAGAAAGCAAACGGTGATAAAATGCAAAGTCAAGGCTGCACCAGCCAATCTACTCGGCTCATCTGGGTGCCATGTGTGCCTTTTTAAGGGAGGCGATATGTCGTACGGATATGAGATAAATGAACTGGCCAAGGAAGAATCTTGGCGAATGTTTCGAATAATAGGCGAATTTGTAGAGGGCTTTGATAATCTTTCCGGTATAGAGCCGGCAGTGACCATATATGGTTCGTCCAGATTGGGAGTGGATGACGAACTATATGCAGAGACGGAAGAAATAGCTTATCGGCTTGGACAGTCGGGATTCTCAATTGTAACTGGTGGGGGGCCGGGCGTAATGGAGGCCGCCAACAAAGGTGCACGAAAGGCTGGGGTTACATCGGTCGGACTGAATATCTCCCTTCCCGAAGAACAGGTCAGTAATGCCTACACCACAAGGTCGATAACGTTTAATCACTTCTTTACTCGTAAAGTCATGCTGGTGAAATATGCTGTTGCCTTTGTCATAATGCCAGGTGGCTTGGGCACGCTTGACGAGCTGACAGAGGTACTAACCCTGATGCAGACCCACAAGATAAAACCTTTTCCCGTAGTATTGTTCAACAGTGAATTCTGGAAGGGATTTCTGGATTGGCTGCGGAGCTCCGTCTTATTTAGGAAGTATGTCTCTGAGAATGATTTCGACCTATTGAGAGTCCTGGATCGCCCTGATGAGGTAGTTGAGGCTATCCGGAGGTGGCATGTTGGGCATGAGGTTATTGGCAAGAAGGCCCTGTTCAAGTGAGTGTCAGTCTACTTTTTCAGTTTTTCCATCCTGACATGATTTGGGGGAAGATATACAATCCTGCCTTAGTTTCTCCTGTTGATATGTCTAATTGTTTCTGGAGGCCCCGATAGCCCTCTTCGTTAGCTTGACACCGGGCAATTTGAGGTGCTAAAATTCCCTTTTCTGTATGGGGGTGAGAAGATTTACGCTATTATCGAAATAGGTGGCAAGCAGTACAAGGTAGCCCCGAAGCAAACAATAGAAGTCGAGCGCTTAGGTGTCCCTGAAGGCGACATAGTTGAGCTTGATAAAGTATTGTTTATTGGAGGAGATAAAGATACCCTTGTAGGAAATCCTATTATTAAGGGGGCTAAGGTTGTGGCTACTTCTTTAGGGGAAGCTAAGGGAGAAAAGGTTATCGTATTTAGATATAAGTCCAAAGTTCGCTACCGAAACAAAAGGGGACATCGCCAGACTTACACTAAAATATTAGTAAACGAAATTATTAAGGGTGAAGGAGAATAGGCATGGCACATAAAAAGGGCGGTGGCAGCACAACTTATGGGCGGGATAGTGTATCTAAGCGCTTGGGAGTGAAGAGATATGGTGGAGAACAAGTTCGCGCTGGGAATATCTTGGTTCGGCAGCGCGGGACTCGTATACTGCCGGGAGACAACGTTGGCCTGGGCAAAGATTATACCCTCTTTGCCTTAATAGACGGCTATGTTAAATATGAGCCGGCAACCAGATACAAAAAGAAGGTGAGCGTTTACAAATGAAAGATAAAATCCATCCTAAGTATTACGAGAACGCTAAAGTGACATGCCTTTGTGGTAATACTTTCACCGCTGGTTCAACTAAGCCAGAAATCAGGGTAGAAGTATGTGGTAAATGCCATCCCTTTTATACGGGTGAACAAAGGATAGTCGACTCCTTGGGAAGGGTGGAACGCTTTAAGAAACGATACAAGATAAAAGGATAGAATTCATTCAACTCTCTATTTCTTTGTGTCTGGGGTGGAGGCGCAGGGGGCTGTCATTTCTTGTTGTGACAGAGGCTGTTTGACCGCGGGCAGTGTTTGCTTTTAGGCTTACCTTGGGAAACTAGAAATTCGTTCAGCGCCGCTACTTTAAGAGATAAACTTTATATTTTCAGCCGTTTTTATCATAATACGATTAGGGATTTTTCGTGGTGAGACAAAATTATAGCCTTCGTTTTAGGCAGCTAGGGAGATTGAGGCACTAATGGCAAAATCTTTTCATTACGGTGGCCAGGCAGTCATTGAGGGGGTGATGATACGGGGGAAGGAAGGCGTGGCTATATCTATGCGTCAGCCCAATGGAGAATTAAACATAGTGAGGCAGCCCCTGGCCAGCATATACAAAGGGCGTCTCCGAGAAATGCCTTTAATAAGAGGAATCATCGCTCTCGTTGAAACCCTGGTTTTGGGCACGCAGTCATTACTTCACTCTGCTCAAGTTGCCGCGGCAGAGGAAGTAGGAGAGAAAATACCTACAGCGATTTTATGGGGGACCGTAGCCGTGAGCCTTGCTGTGGGTGTAGTTCTCTTCTTCATGGTTCCTCTCTTTGCCACCCGCTACCTTATCGACCCTTACATCGATTCTGCACTATTGAGCAATATTTTTGAGGGACTTATCCGTATTGGCATTTTTATCGCTTACATCAAGTTGATAGGTTTAATACCTGATATTAAAAGAGTCTTTGCTTACCACGGAGCCGAGCATAAAGTAGTGAATGCCTATGAGGCAGGCGTCCCTTTGGAAGTGGAGTCGGTTAAGAATTATTCTACTGCTCATGCTCGCTGTGGCACCGCCTTTCTATTTATTGTTCTAATCGTAGCTATCTTTGTCTTCGCCTTGGTTGGTCAGCCCACTCTATGGATACGCATACTGTCCCGCATAGTCCTCATCCCGGTTATCGCGGTTATTGGCTATGAAATCATGAAATTTGGAGCAGGGCACACCAAGAACCCGATAGTTCGAATTCTCCTGGCCCCAGGGTTGATGTTGCAAGCTATAACCACCAGGGAACCTGACGATAGTCAAATAGAGGCTGCTATATCGGCACTAAATGAGGTCATCAAGATTGACCAAACTGCTGATTCTAGCGGCAGTACGTAATACAATGTTGACAAAACAGTACAGATTTATTATCATATAAAATAGCCATTGACCCTTGAGGCAGTGAGCTAGAGAATTGAGTAGTTAGAAGTCCGCTTGGATCGGCGGTGACCGAGACGGACAAGAGGAGTTGTTGTGATAACCCTCTCGGTTATGCCGAGAGGGTTTTTTAGTTTATGGTTATGTATGACGCTATAACAGATGTTCCAGGAATTAAGGTCGGGCATTATACCGATAAAAAGGCTGTGACCGGCTGCACGGTAATACTTTGTGAGTCAGGGGCTGTGGCTGGCGTTGATGTCAGTGGCTCATCGCCGGGGACCAGGGAAACGGACTTGCTCCGCCCGGGAAATTTGGTGGAAAAGGTTCAAGCTATCGTTTTCAGTGGAGGCAGCGCCTTTGGCCTGGATGCTGCTACCGGGGTTATGAGGTATTTGGAGGAGCGAGGATTTGGCTATGAGACTAGCGCTGGGAGGGTGCCTATTGTGCCAGCCGCCATTATTTTCGACCTGAATATAGGTGATTCTAAAATCAGACCCGGAGCTAACGCAGGCTATCAAGCTTGCCTGGCTGCTACTAATACTGAAGTGGCTGAGGGATGCGTTGGTGCTGGCACCGGGGCAACAGTGGGTAAAATTCTCGGCATAGAGAGAGCGGTTAAAAGTGGTTTGGGGACTGCCAGTCAAAAAATAGCCAGAGATATTGTGATAGCTGCTTTGATAGTGGTAAATGCCGTTGGAGATGTGATTGAACCTGGAACGGGGAAAATTCTGGCTGGACCTCGCAAGCCGGACGGAAGTGGATTCTTATCTACATCCGAGTTATGGAAAAGCGAGTTTAAGGAAGCAGTTCCGCCTTTTAATACCGTAATCGGTGTAGTGGCTACCGATGCCAAACTTAGTAAAGCTGAGGCAAACAAATTGGCCCGTGTGGCCCAGGTTGGTATTGCTCGCACTATTGACCCATGCCATACCATCTATGATGGCGATGCTTTATTCGCTCTTTCCTCAGGTGAGAAGGAAGCCGACATTAGTGCTCTGGGGGCAGCGGCTGCTGAGGTTGTCGCCGAAGCCATAGTTAGAGCGATTCGAAAGGCGGAAACTTTAGCTGGTGTACCAGCGGCTAAGGACGTAAACAGATGCTAAAGGCAGGCTTTATTGGCGCTGGAACGACGGGCACTGCCCTGGCAGTAAGGCTTTCTCAAAAGGGATGCCCGGTGGTGGCTGTATCCAGTCGGACTTTGTCCTCGGCACAAAAGCTAGCCAGGCTGATGTCCAATTGCCAGGTTTGCTATACAGCTCAGGAATTGGCAGAGGCTGCTGAACTGGTCTTCATCACCACTCCTGACGATGTTATCGCCCAGGTGTGCAGTGAAGTTCAGTGGCATGAAGGACAAAGTGTCGTGCATTGCAGTGGTGCTCATTCCGTGGGTATTCTGGAATCAGCAAAAAAACTTGGGGCTGCTGTTGGCTCCTTTCATCCGTTGCAGACTTTTGCCGATGTTGACCAAGCCATAGAAAACTTGCCTGGCTCTACATTCGCCCTGGAAGCCGAAGAGCCACTATTATCAGTGCTAAAGGAGTTAACTAACCTCCTGAACGGCAACTGGGTGAAACTTGAGTCAGGGGACAAGGTGCTGTATCACGCAGCAGCCGTTTTCGCTTGTAATTATCTGGTGACCCTGGTTAAGTTGGCACAGGACTTGTGGCTGGATTTCGGGGTATCGTCAAAGGAGGCGACCAGGGCCTTGCTGCCCTTGCTCAGAGGAACGATAAACAATATTGACAATATCGGCTTACCTAACTGCCTCACCGGTCCTGTTGCCCGCGGGGATTTAGGCACCATAGAAAGGCACCTGAGCGCTCTTGAAGCCAGAAGCCCCTCTTTGCTCACTACCTATAAAGAGCTAGGGCTTCAGACTATTCCTATTGCTTTAGCTAAAGGCAAGGTTAATGAACAGAAGGCAAAAGAAATGAAAGCCTTACTTTCTTTGAAAAGAAAGTTAAGTAAAGGAACTTCACGCCTAGGGAGGTAGAAAATGAGAACTATGCTGAAAAGTAAAATCCACCGAGCCCGGGTTACTCAAGTCGATTTGGATTACGAAGGCAGTATCACTATTGACCGGTCCCTCATGGAGGCCAGCGACATCTTGCCCTTCGAAAGGGTGGAGGTGCTGAACGTTAACAATGGGGCCAGGTTCAGTACTTACGCTATTGAAGGGGAGGCGCATTCGGGGATTATTGGTATCAATGGTGCTGCCGCCAGGCTGGTGGCCAAGGGCGACATAGTTATCATCCTCTCGTATTGCCAAGTTCCTGATGATGAGGCCATCGACATGACCCCTAGCATAGTTCGTGTGGATAGTCAAAACAGAATCGTTGAGCCTTTACCTGTGGTTCCTCTCCGTGGATAGGAAATGTAAATAAAAGATTAAAATGCAAAAATACAGAGCAAAATTCAAAAAGTTTTACATTTTGAGTTGTCACTTTGATTTTTTATCTTTGACTTTTAATTTTTAAGGAGAGAAGAAATGAGGGTTACTATTACCGAGATAAAAGAGATGAAGCAAAAGAAAGAAAAGATACCTATGCTTACTGCTTATGACTATGTGACGGCCAAAATGGTTGATGAAGCTGGTGTGCCTTTGATATTGGTTGGGGATAGCTTGGGGATGGTGATGTTGGGCTATGAGTCAACCATCCCGGTGACCATGGAGGAGATGATTCATCATACCAAAGCTGTAGTGAGAGGAGCTAGGAAGGCCTTAGTAATAGGCGATATGCCGTTTATGAGCTATCATATCAGCGTCTCCGATGCTTTACATAATGCTGCAAGGTTTATTCAGGAAGGGGGGGCACAGGCGGTGAAGTTGGAGGGAGGTGAGGTCGTTGCTGAGAAAGTCAGACGCCTTGTCGAATGTGGCATACCGGTCATGGGGCATATTGGGCTTACTCCACAATCGATACATCAATTGGGAGGGTTTAAGGTACAGGGTAAGGCGGTGGAGGAAGCCAAAAAGTTGCTTAACGATGCCCGTATTTTGGAGGAAGCTGGCGCCTTTGCCATCGTTCTGGAATGCACTCCAGCACCTCTTTCCAAACTTATTACTCAAAAGCTGGCTATCCCCACGATTGGCATCGGCGCTGGACCTGATTGCGATGGTCAAGTCCAGGTAATCAGCGATCTTCTGGGCCTTTACACCGACTTTGTGCCCAAGCATGCCAAGCAATATGCCAGGTTAGCCGGAGAAATTAAGACAGCTGTTTCTAGTTACATATCTGAAGTTAAATCTCTTAGTTTCCCCACTATGGAGCAGAGCTACACCATGGATGAGAGCCTCGTCAAACAGCTAAAGGCTGAAAGCTAGTGGTATGCGTGGCAGGTAAGTTTTTCCAAAAGGCGGTTGCTTAACCCCCCTCTTAAGATAAGAGGGGGCAGGGGGAGTTATGAATAAACATCTTTATAACGATCCGACTACAAAATCAAACCGACACTGTCTGTGGAAGATTCTGAACGAAGATTAGCTTTTGAAGTTGATGGAGAGCAACACGCAGAAATATTCATAACCCCCTTTACCCCCCTTATCTTAAGGGGGGTAATTATTGGGAAAACTAAACTATCACCGGTATGCAGGTAGTAAAGACTATATCCGATATAAGGGCATTAAGGCAGAAGCTCAGCGGCACAGTGGGCTTCGTTCCCACTATGGGCTATCTTCACGAAGGCCATCTGGCTTTAGTGAAGCAGGCCAGGATAGAAAATTCCGCCGTTATCGTTAGCATTTACGTTAACCCCACTCAATTCGGCCCCAGGGAAGATTTTGGCGCTTATCCCCGAGACCTTAATCGGGATCTGGAGTTGTTGCGGGGAGGGGGGGTGGATATCGTCTTTGTCCCCTCCGATGAGGAGATGTACCCACCTGAATTTAGTAGTTGGGTGGATGTGGAGAAAGTAACTGAGAGACTTGAGGGAGCATCTCGTCCGGGGCATTTTAGGGGCGTAACCACTGTAGTGGCCAAGCTGTTCAACATTGTCCAACCATCAAGGGCTTACTTCGGGCAGAAAGATGCTCAGCAGGTGATAGTCATTAAGAGAATGGTGGCTGACCTCAACATGGGGACAGAAGTCGTAGTTGTACCTACGGTCAGGGAGAGCGATGGTCTGGCCATGAGCAGTCGCAATATTTACCTTAGCCCCAAAGAGCGGCAGGCAGCCACGATATTGTTCAAGGCTCTTACATTAGCCCGGCAATTAAGGGGGGGTGGGGAAAAAGACGCTGAAGAGATTCGCCGGCAAATGACCTCACTTATCCAAAAAGAACCTCTAGCCCAAATTGACTATGTCAGCATTGCTGATGCCGAAACACTGGAGGAATTGAACTTGCTCGACCGCCCGGCAGTGGCTTTCTTAGCCGTCAGGATAGGCAAAACAAGGTTGATAGACAACATGCCTCTGGAATGAGTGCCTCAGTGTGTCATTGTGAGGCTCTTCTTATCTGTCGTCGCGAGGGTTTTCTTCTTTTTAGCACGTTTTGAGTGAATCATGATTTACCTAATGCAGAACTGCACGGGTAGGAGAAAGTCATTATTGAGTCATGTTGATTTGTTGTAAACAATAGAAGATGTTATAGTAGAAGCAACCTAAACAAGCAATGGTTCTATGAAGTAATAAGGAGAGGCTAAATATGAAGGTAAATTCCGAATCCGAAAATACAGTTTTGAAGTTGGGGATCCTGCTGCACCGAGTCCGTGACCTGCTTATGATGTGTGAGGATCCAATATTTAGTAAATATGGGATTACTACAGAGCAGTATGCAGTGCTTTCCACTATGAAATACCACGGTAGTGCTATAAGGGTAACTGACCTAGCCCTGGGGCTAGAACATAGCCCGAACAGCGTCAGTATGATAGTCGACCGCATGGTCAAAGCTGGTCTGGTCACGAGGAAAAGAGATAGGGGTGACCGCAGGGTAGTATATGTGGTTAGCACCAGCAAGGGGGAGAACGCCCATAAACTGGCAACTCCGGCGGCCTTGGGGTTTATCCGGGAAATCCTGTCGCCACTATCATATGAGGACAAGGGTACCCTTGTCAGTCTGCTCGAGGTGGTAAGAGACAAGACACTTAATTATCTAAATCCTGGAGTGGATATAGAGAAAATTAGGAGAAATAGTGTCATAAACCAGCCTGATTTAACGAAACGGCTGAAACAGTACCTTTTGTCCTCCACTCCTCAAACCAAACGTCAGGGTGGTAAAAAGGAGAAGCCCATAGGGTGAGGGTTGAGATTGCCATATCGGGGCACATCATCCTCGTCCTTCGATAGACTCAAGACATGCGCTTAGTCCTCTTCCTTCAAGAGAAAAGAGATTGCTTCGTCCCGATAAATCGGGACTCGCAATGACAGGATGGGGTTTAAAGGAAAAGAAATCATGCTCACAATGACATATTGACCGATTTTATCCTCGGAAACTAAAAATATTAAATTTAACTACAAATAAATAGCCCCAGCTTTGGGGTTTATTTGACAACCAAAAAGCCCTGCTGTATAATTGGCATACTCCTGAACGGAGAATATTTTCGCACGTTAACAATTGAATAGGTTTTGTGTTCTGTCTGGCGTGAGTCAAGGGAGAAAGAGCATAGAGTGGATGCCTTGGCATCAGCAGCCGAAGAAGGGCGTGGCAAGACTGCGAAAAGCCTCAGTGAGCTGTCTAGCTAGCTTAGCTGGGGATTCCCAAATGGGGCAACCCGCTTGGGTGAAACCCAAGCACTCGCTAAAGCGAGAGGGAACTGGGTGAACTGAAACATCTAAGTAACCTGAGGAAGAGAAATCAACCGAGATTCCCTGAGTAGTGGCGAACGAAAGGGGAAGAGCCCAAACCAAGATAGCTAAGTGGACTTGGATCCTAAGCTATTTTGGGGTTGCAAGACACAAGGGGCAGATTCTAAGGTCTGCCACAGAGTGACAAAACTTTTCTTTAGTCAAATGCTTCTGGAAAGGGCAACCGTAGAAGGTGATAGTCCGGTAGGCGAAAAGGGAAAGTCTCTGCTTGTGTTCTTGAGTACCACGGGACACGTGGAATCCTGTGGGAAGCAGGGGGGACCATCCTCCAAGGCTAAATACTGCTGATGACCGATAGTGAACCAGTACCGTGAGGGAAAGGTGAAAAGCACCCCGGGAGGGGAGTGAAATAGAATCTGAAACCCTATGCTTACAAGCAGTCAAAGGTCCGATTTATCGGACTAATGGCGTGCCTATTGAAGAATGAGCCGACGAGTTGATCTATGTGGCTAGGTTAAGCAACTTAGTTGCGGAGCCGAAGCGAAAGCGAGTCTGAATAGGGCGAGGCTCAGTTTACTGAGCAGGTCGCATGGATCAGACCCGAAACCGGGTGATCTACCCATGGTCAGAGTGAAGCTCAAGTAAAATTGAGTGGAGGCTCGAACCTGTGAATCAGGCAAAATTCTAGGATGAACTGTGGGTAGTGCAGGTGAAATGCCAATCGAACTCGGAAATAGCTGGTACTCCCCGAAATGCATTTACGTGCAGCCTCAGGAGATAATTTACGGAGGTAGAGCTCTGGATGAGCCAGGGGCCGTGAGGTTACCGAACTCAACCAAACTGCGAATGCCGTAGATATAATCCTGGGAGTGAGACTGTGGGGGATAAGCTCCATAGTCGAGAGGGAATCAGCCCAGACCATCAGCTAAGGTCCCTAAACGCAGGCTAAGTGGGAAAGGAAGTTGTATCGCAGAAACAGCCAGGAGGTTGGCTCAGAAGCAGTCATCCTTTAAAGAGTGCGTAACAGCTCACTGGTCGAGTGGTACTGCGCCGACAATTTAACGGGGCTCAAGTCTGCTACCGAAGCTATGGCTCAGCACTCAATTTATTGAGTGCTGGGGGTAGGGGAGCGTTGTCATGGCTGCGAAGCTGTGGTGTAAGCCATGGTGGAGCAATGACAAGTGAGAATGTCGGTATGAGTAGCGTGAAGGCATGTGAAAATCATGCCCACCGTAAACCTAAGGTTTCCTACGCAACGTTTATCGGCGTAGGGTTAGTCAGGCCTAAGCTGAACCCTAATGGGGTAAGCGATGGACAGTAGGTTAATATTCCTACACCGCTGAGCTTTTGTTTTAAGGCAAAGGGGGGACACAGTAAGGTAGGTTGAGCATGCCTAATGGACATGGTGTGTTTCCAACTCAAGGTGTATCAGGGCAGGCAAATCCACCCTGGTATTAAGCTGAGGGGAGGGAGAATTTGAGGGGCAACCTGAGAAAACTCAACTGAGCCTACGCTGTCAAGAAAAGCCTCGTTGCTAAAAAGCTAGGCGCCTGTACTGCAAACCGCCACTGGTAGGTGGGGATAAATGTCCCAAGGTGTTCGAGAGAACCCTCGTTAAGGAACTCGGCAATCTAACCCCGTAACTTCGGAAGAAGGGGGCCCACCTGTAATAAGGTGGGGACACAAAATTGGCCCAGGCGACTGTTTAACAAAAACACAGGTCTCTGCTAAAGCGAAAAAGCTGAAATATAGAGGCTGATACCTGCCCAGCGCCAGAAGGTTAAGGAGAGAGGTTAGGATGGTAACATTCGAAGCTTTGAACCGAAGCCCTGGTAAGCGGCGGCCGTAACTATAACGGTCCTAAGGTAGCGAAGTCCCTTGTCGGGTAAGTTCCGACCTGCACGAATGGTCTAACGACCTGGGCGCTGTCTCAACGAGGGGCTCGGTGAAATTGCAATGGGGGTGAAGATGCCCTCTACCCGCGACAGGACAAAAAGACCCTAGCAGCTTTACTATAGCTTGACACTGAGCTTAGGCCAGGCTTGTGTAGGATAGGTGGGAGGCTACGAAACTGGGGCGTCAGCTTCAGTGGAGCCAACGGTGAAATACCACTCTTGTCTGGTTTTGGTTCTAACCCACCTTAGGGTGGGGACACTGTCTGGTGGGTAGTTTAACTGGGGCGGTTGCCTCCTAAAAGGTAACGGAGGCGTCCAAAGGTTCCTTCAGCACGAATGGAAACCGTGTATAGAGTGCATTGGCATAAGGGAGCTTGACTGTGAGACCTACAAGTCGAGCAGGGACGAAAGTCGGGCAAAGTGATCCTACGGTACTGTGTGGAAAGGCCGTGGCTTATCGGCTAAAAGCTACGCTAGGGAAAACAGGCTTATCTTGCCCAAGAGTTCACATCGACGGCAAGGTTTGGCACCTCGATGTCGGCTCGTCGCATCCTGGGGCTGGAGAAGGTCCCAAGGGTTGGGCTGTTCGCCCATTAAAGCGGCACGCGAGCTGGGTTCAGACCGTCGTGAGACAGGTTGGTCTCTATCCGTCGTGGGCGCCGGAGATTTGAGGGAAGCTCTCCTTAGTACGAGAGGATTAGGAGGGACAGACCTCTGGTGTGCCAGTTGTTCCGCCAGGAGCAGTGCTGGGTAGCTATGTCTGGATGGGATAAGCGCTGAAAGCATCTAAGCGCGAAGCCCACCCCAAGATTAGATCTCCCACCGGGTTAACCGGGTAAAGCCGCAAGTAGACTACTTGCTTGATAGGCGGCGTGTGTAAGCGGAGTAATCCGTTTAGCTAAGCCGTACTAATGGCTGAGGCCTTGACCCATGCCAGGCTGAGCACAAAACCTTATAAAATGGGTGTTCGACGCGGGGTAGAGCAGTGGTAGCTCGTCGGGCTCATAACCCGGAGGTCGTTGGTTCAAATCCAACCCCCGCCACTAAGACAAAGCTAAGGGGAGCGATAATGCTCCCCTTCAATTTTTGGGGCCAACAACCCATACGAAAAAAACCTGGCAGCGGCACCCTGGAGAAGAAACTCGGACTGAAGCCGGTTATGGACAACGGCTTTGGTGGTAAGAAATACGAGATAGAAAAGAAAAGAATCAGACCACCGAGGGCGCCTGTCCGGTATGTGGCACCAAGATGTGAGGATAAGAATTTTCTACGAGCAACCGCCTAGGCGCCGATTCTCTATTGTGCTGAGAGTAGATTGAGACCCTAATCTATATTTTCTTCAGGTCCTCTTCAACGAGCTTCAGCTTATCATCGGTGATGACACCTCTGGAGAAGGGCTGAATCTGTTTCAGGGTCATGCCCATCGCCATTTGTAGTTGAGGATTGCCGGAGAAGCCAGGGAAATGCTTCTCAAGTAGAGCCTTTGCCTTCGGGTCGGCAAGTAGCTCCTTGAGACTGGAATTGATTGTAACTGCCATGCTTTTCCTCCTTTGTGTTTTTGCTGTGCACCGCTATAATATTGCGGAATTGCTGTTGTGTCAAGTATCTGTAAGCGTCCATAATCTTTTTGGAGCAGACGCATGGTCTCAGTTGTCAGCACAGGCAGGTCATTAGGGAATTCCTGAGCAGATTTTAGAGGTCCCCTTATCTCCTAGAGTCAAATCCTATCTAAAATGTTCTGCTACACTCTGCTGCATTATGATTTTCACAGTCGTTCTGCCTTTTTATTTTTGCCGCCTAGCTTACATATGTCACTATTAAAATATTTTGAGTTATGGTATTATCGTTCACACTATGTTGAAGAGAGCATAAAAAGGAGCGTAGGTTGAAAATACTCTTAGTTTATCCCCAGTATCCGGATACCTTCTGGAGTTTTAAGCATGCTTTGAAATTCATTTTTAAAAAGGCAACTTTCCCCCCTCTGGGCTTATTAACTGTAGCTGCAATGCTTCCCGAGGAATGGGAGAAAAAGCTTGTTGATATGAATACCACAAACCTGACAGATAAAGACATCAAGTGGGCTGATTATGTGTTCATCAGCGCTATGGTAGTGCAGGATGATTCGGCGAGGGAAGTCGTCGAAAGGTGCAAAAAGTTAGGGACTAAGATTGTTGGCGGGGGCCCTGTTTTTACCACTGGGTACGAAGAATTTGGTCATGATGATATAGACCATATAATATCTAGCGAGGCTGAAAACCTACTGCCGCTCTTTTTGGAAGATTTAGAGAAGGGCTGTGCCAAACATCGCTACACGTCTGAAGAACGGCCGGATATAAAGAAAACTCCTGTGCCTTTGTGGTCACTTATCAACAGGAAGAAATACCAATCAATGACTATCCAGTATTCTCGAGGCTGCCCTTTTAATTGTGAATTCTGCGACATCGTTATAATAAATGGACATATGCCACGAACCAAAGACGCAACTCAAGTAATAGCCGAACTAGAGGCATTATACGATATGGGATGGCGAGCTAGTGTGTTCTTTGTTGATGATAATTTCATTGGCAATAAACGGAAACTAAAGTCAGAAATTCTGCCGGCAATAATTGAATGGATGAAAGAAAAGAAACATCCCTTTTCGTTTTTTACGGAAGCATCTATAAATCTTGCCGATGACGAAGAGCTAATGCGTCTAATGACTGAGGCGGGATTTGACATGGTATTTGTGGGCATCGAAAGCCCCAATGAAGAAAGTTTAGTTGAATGTAATAAATTGCAGAATAAAAATCGTGATTTGTTGGCCTCGGTTAAGAAGATACAGAACCACGGTTTGCAGGTGCAGGGAGGATTTATTGTTGGGTTTGATAGTGACCCAATTTCCATCTTCAAAAGCCAAATCGATTTCATCCAAAAGAGTGGAATTGTTATGGCTATGGTTGGTGTGCTGATGGCTCCTCCAGGGACAAAATTATACCAACGTCTGAAGAAGGAGAACCGTCTACTGCCGGGTGGTACCGGCGACAACACAGACGGTTCAACCAACTTCATCCCCAAAATGGGTCGTGAAACGCTTACCAGGGGCTATAAGCACGTTGTAGATACAATCTACGCCCCCAAGCAATACTATGAGCGTATTAAAACCTTTCTGAGGGAGTATAGGCCTGGCAATAAAGGAAAATTTAAGATTTCTCTTATCCATCTCATAGCATGGATAAGGTCCACGTGGGTTTTGGGGGTCAAGGAGAAAGGGAGAATAGATTATTGGAAGTTGGTTGTCTGGACCTTGCTGGAAAAACCCAAAACTTTCCCTTTATCCATGACGCTTGCTGTTCAGGGATTCCATTTCCGCAAGGTCGCCGAGAAAGTACGTGTATCCCTAACTAGTGATATCCGCAGGTTGGAGCAAGTAGGCAAACATAATTAGCCCCAACTTAAAATCCTCATCAGATGTTCTCGCCTTGAAACATACCATGATAGCCTTGGGCTACCCCGCGGCTCAAAAAGAAGAAGACCATCTGAACAATTCGAGCGTTCCGGTGTAGACGAAATCCCTGTGGATTGTAGACCACCATGAGAGACTGCGACCTGCCCGAATAGCCAGCATCCCAAACTGCATTATGGATGCTGACCCCGCAGCGCAGAAGACTTGACCGGGGCATTGCCAGAGCCATTATGTTCTTGGGAAGATTGACCACCTCGTTGTACGTAACTAGATAACAACCGGGTAACAGGTCTACACGGCCCAGGCCGTCGAAAACGAGCGGGGAAGTAACCGAAAGGGCTCTGCTTTCAGTGCCGGGGCCCAGGCTGCCCGGCGAAGAAAGCAAAGCTACTTCTTTGAGGGTCAAGTCTATGCCATTGGGTTGAACCTGCTGCTGAGCATCACATAAGTTCTCCACCAGGGGAGGACTTGCCCCCAGCATCTTCAGGATATCTTCTCTAGAAAGGACGCCAAACATTTATTCACCAATAAATTAGGTCGATGTAACCCGAGTTATTGACGTTTAGTATAATCCGTGCTGAACTGCCAGACAAGGCACTACGACATTTCCCATTATTAGTGATAAGGTTTTCTGCCTGGCCATGGCAAGCCAAATTTTCTCTTCCTTGACAGGAGAGGATTAAGGTGAGGGTGGTCAACTTTTTGCTAAGGTCTGAGATTTTCTCTATGATAGTTGCGTAAATCCTGTTAATATAAGTACTGCCACATTTCATTTGGTGATTATGTGTAGACCATGAAAGTAGTAGCAATTGTTGGCATGGCAGGTGCGGGCAAGTCAGAAGTAGCCAGGGTATTTGAAGAACATGGCTTTAAGAAAGTACGGTTTGGAGATATTACAGACGAGGAGCTCAAGAACGAAGGACTGGAGGCGAATGAGGAAAATGAGCGCTATATCAGGCAGCAACTGAGGAAAAAACATGGGATGGCTGCTTACGCCAAATTGAACTTACACAAGATTGATAGCTCGTTGAAATCATCGAATGTTGTGGTAGATGGGCTTTACTCTTGGGAAGAGTATACTTTATTGAAGGAGCGCTATGGGGAAAGGCTCAGTGTGCTTGCGGTCTGGGCCTCGCCTGCTACCAGACATGCCAGGCTTGCCCATAGAGCAGAACGGCCCTTGACGCTTGAGGAAGCGGCCAGTAGAGATAAATCAGAGATAGAGAATAGTAACAAGGGTGGGCCAATTGCCATGGCCGACTTTACCATAGTAAATGAGGCTTCCCTAGGGGTGCTGAAAATAGAGACGGAACAAGTTTTATCCGTTTTGAAATGAAAAGAAAAACTAGGCCAGACATTGATGAATATTTTCTCAAGATAGCTTCCGTGGTAGCGGAACGTTCCACTTGCCGGCGCCACCATGTAGGCGCTGTGGCGGTGAAGGACAAGCATATATTAGCCACCGGATACAATGGGGCTGCCGCCGGACTTAAAGATTGTCTTGAACTCGGCTGTCTCAGGGATGAATTGGGCATAGAATCTGGAACCAGGCAAGAGATGTGCCGGGGTATTCATGCCGAGCAGAATGTAATTATACAGGCCTCGCTCCACGGGGTGAGTCTTGAGGGCGCCGCGATTTATGTTACCCATTCACCATGTATACTCTGCGCCAAGATGCTGGTCAATGCTAGGATAAAACGCTTCGTAACCTTTGGCAGCTACGCCGATGACTCCTTCATAGACCTGTTCCAGGAAGCGGGGATAGAGTTTGAGCTGCACAAAAAACCGCCCACCGAGATAACCCATCTGCCCTGAAACAGAAGCTCTTTCTATAAAGATACTATTGTGGGAACCGTACCTTCCCGAACGAGGCGCTTCCCTTTAGTTTCACCTCAGCCGCTTTTGCAGGATTAGCTTATCATCCCCGGGCGCATAAAAGTCAGGGATGCGGGCTACTATCTCGTAGCCTTGACTGAGATGAAAATGCCTCGTTTTCTCATATGCAGGTGTGGATGATGTCTCAATGATGGCTAGTCTTCCTTTAGCTCTCACGATCTCCTTTTCCGCGGACTTCATGAGGGCACTGCCTATCCCTTGGCCTTGCCTTTCTGGGGCGACAGCCTCCCAGTAGAGATCCCACGTCCCTTCAGTCAGTGGCGTAGGCCCGTAGCAGATATAACCTGTTACAGTTGAGTCAACCTCAGCAACGAGGATCTGATAGCCTGAGCCGAATGGATCCTGAAGGTAGCTGTCAATTATTTCCTCAGCTACTGTCACTTCAAAGGGTTTGAATTCTGGTGTGTCGCGCAGTATTTTTGTTATGTGGGGTTTGTCTTCGTGGGACATAGAGTGAATATCGATTTTCATCGTCTTTCCTGTTAAGAGCCAGTTGTACAATTTTTTCAACGAATTGAGTATAGGTCATCCCGGCGGCTTCCGCCTGGCGTGCCGCGCCAGTTCCAGGAGAGATGTCGGGGTTGGGGTTCACCTCGATGACGTTTAGCTGTCCCTCCTGGTCCAGCCGCAGGTCTACTCTGGCATAGCCCCGGCAGCCAAACAGTCTGTAAACCGTTGTTATTGTTTCAGCAATGTGTTGCTGCTCTTCAGCCTCGATCTCAGCCGGGCAGACTGGCTTTGTGCCTTCAAAGTAAAGGCTGCCAGGTTCCCATTTGGCGTCAAAGGTAAGAACCTCCGGCATTCCGGGGGGTAGAGAATAGACGATTTCTGACACAGGCAAGACAGTGAATTCAGAGTTACCCATAACAGTAGCGTTAAACTCACGACCAGTGATGAACTTTTCAACGATGGCATCGCCACCATAATAGTGGCTTATAACGCTAACCCGTCTTTCCAGAGCCAAAAAGTCATGAACCACGCTCTCCGCTGACAGGCCGTTACTGGCATCCTCACAACAAGGCTTGACAATACAGGGATAGCCTAGCTGGAATGTTTTTATGGTCTTAGGATTCAGTAGCTGAAAGTCCGGCGTCTTGATTCCGGCAGCTTGGAGAATTAGCTTTGCCTTAGTCTTATCGAGAGCCAGCCTTAGCACTGGTCCGGGACAGCCAGTAAATGGAATACCCATTTTCGACAGGATTTGTGGTACTACTTCTTCAGTCTCAGGGTAGCCACAGAAGCCCTCGAAGAGGTTGAAAACTAAGTCCGTATTGAGGTTTCTCAGCTCTTTCTCAGCTCGCTCAAGTGGCGGCACCAGAGGGACCAGGGTGACGTCGAAGTCAAGCTCAAGCAAGGCCCGATGCACCGCCTCCACTGACTCAAGCACACTGAGCACCGCCTTTTCTTCGCCGACCGCGTCATAACGTGACTGCTGTGGTTCGTTGTAGACGATGGCTACACGTGTACGCATTGCGGATATCTCTCAAGCGCAGCATTAAGCACAGCGCTTATCAGCTGTCTATGACTCCATCCCATCTTTTTTGCCATAATGAGCAGGTCGCTGTGGGTACCCAGTCCGGGCAGAGGGTTTATTTCCAGAAAGTAGGGCACCCCCGCTGTGCTGATTCTGAAGTCCAGCCGGGCGAAGTCACGGCACCCCAGAGCCTCGAATGCCTTGAGGCTGGAAATTTGTATACGTTGTAGTACCTTCTCCTCAAGACCAGCCGGGCACTCATAATCAACCAACTCCAGGTAATTGCGTTTCACCTCAAGGGTATAGAGGAAATAACCGTTCCTTTGTTTCGGAAGTATGCGCATTATGCCCAGAACCTTGGGTGGGGAGTTGCCTATGATTCCCACGGTGACCTCATCACCCATGATAATCTCCTCCATCATTGCTGGTTGGTGGTATTTCTCCAGTAAACTCTCTATTAATTCAATGGCCTGTTTCGCGTCTTCCACCACTGAAGTGAGGCGAATCCCCTTGCTTGAGCCTTCGTACGCTGGCTTGATGATAGCCGGGAAAGGGAAATCGCAGCTTTCTATCCGACGGAGTTCTTGTCTATCATTGATTACACGCCACTTCGGGGTGCTCACTCCTTCTGATGAGACCAGCTTTTTGGTCAGAGGTTTGTCCAGACATATGGCAAGACATTGTGGGTCTGAACCGGAATAGGGTACATCCAGCATTTCGAGGATTGAAGGCACCTGGGCTTCCCGGCTGCGGTAGCTACCTCGCCCTTCGGCTATGTTGAAGACGAAGTCCACCTTATCGTGAAGAACCTTGCCCAAAAACTCCCGGCCACCGCTAAGCATGGTCACCGTGTGCCCCTCAGCCTCAAGAGACGTGGCTATTAGCTCCACGGTTTCCGTAGAGTCATATTCCTCAAAGGCGTCATCGCAGCTAGCTTGCTGTAGCGCTATTGTTTCCTTAAGGTCGTATGACAAGCCTATCCGCATTTGAAACTCTTTTAACCCAAATTGGCAGCCGCTTCTTGAGGTAGGCTCGTAGGCGCACTACCGGCTGGACATAGCACCTCAGCAGGTGATTCAGGGCGTGCTATTTTTGCGGGGTTTCGATAATGGAAAACGCGTTCCTCGTAATTCCGCAGCACTAGCTCACCTTCAGTCTGGGCCAGGACGTAGTTTGGTTGGAGAGGGACCTTGCCACCGCCCTGGGGCAAATCTATCACGAAGGTCGGAATGGCCAGTCCTGATGTGTGCCCGCGCATTCCCTCAATTATCTTTATGCCCGCCTCTACAGGTGTGCGCAGGTGTTCAGTGCCCTGTACCTCGTCACACTGAAAGAGATAGTAAGGACGTACCTTTATTTTGAGAAGTCCGTGGCATAGTTTCGTCTGAGCTTCAACGCTGTCATTAATGCCGCGCAGCAGGACGGACTGGTTGTTTACCGGAACACCACTCCGCAGCAGACGGTCACATGCCTTAGCAGCTTCTGGAGTTATCTCACGAATATGGTTGAAATGTGTATTAAGCCATATGGGCCCGTACTTAGCCAGCATACTACACAGCTCATTGTCTATACGCTGGGGCAGCACCACAGGGAATCTAGTGCCGATACGGATAATTTCGACGTGCTTTATCTTTCTTATTCGGCTAATGATGTCCTCCAGGTGGCGGGTGGAAAGTGTCAGAGGATCACCACCGGAGATAATGACATCCCTGACAGCCTTGTGCTGGCTTATATAGTCTAACATGGCTTCGACTTCAGCAGGGGACCGCACCCAACCGCCATTTCGCCATTCTCTCTTACGGGTGCAGTGTCGGCAGAGCACGGAGCAAATGTCAGTAAGCACTAGAAGTACCCGGTCGGGGTAGCGGTGAACCAGCCCAGGGACCACTGTGTCTTTTTTCTCATCCAGCGGGTCTTCTACACCCATCGACCCCATAGTCATTTCCATAGCAGAAGGTATCGCCTGCTTTCTTATCGGGTCATCGGGATCATCAGGGTTGATCAGTGATAGGTAATAGGGAGTCACTGCTAGGGGATAGCGCATGGTTACTAACTTGAGCTGTGACTGTTCTTCAGTGGATAATGGAATGAATTGGGCTAGTTGCTCGACACGGGTAATTCTGTTCCGGAACTGCCACTTCCAGTCATTCCAGAGGCTGTCTGGTATGTCTCCAAAGAATCTGTACCTGGTCGTGGCTATTTTACTTGGAGTTTCCTCCTCCAGGTCACCATAGATGCTGTGTCTACTTGGAGGTTCCTCCTCTAGATCATCAGAGATGCTGCGTTTACCTGGGGGGTCCTCTTCAGAGTCGTTGTTGCTACAGCTTTCTAGACAGCGTTTCTCTGATTCATGCATGGGTTGACTTTTGAGTTTTACCGATGCTGTTTTCACTTTAGTTTCTTTTTCCTCCGTTACAAAAATTTATACTCGATCTAACTGATTCTTGCTCAGCGCTTTACTTTACATTATCCGTTTTATCCCCTTTCATTAACCAATTTCTAAAATATACAGGAATTACTTGACCTGAATTCTTTTCCATGTTACAATCTACATGTTTTCATCTATATGAATTGTATTTCTTGACTTAATTGTACATCCTTTGTTGGAGTTGTCAAGAGGTTGTATAAGTTAAGGACTTTTGCGACATTCCTCCTTTCTCAATCAGATACTCAACAGGGCTCTTTAGCTGGAGCGACTTATGTGGTCTCTGAGTATTGTAAAAGATTAAGTAATCAGCGAGTC
>Ga0315280_10003846_pt1 | contig 22671 bp, 27 predicted proteins | sample YL17G06_40_MG_FD_203697 | JGI IMG/M metagenome (GOLD analysis project Ga0315280, IMG submission 203697) | Sediment microbial communities from Yellowstone Lake, YNP, Wyoming, USA - YL17G06_40 | ecosystem: Environmental > Aquatic > Freshwater > Lake > Sediment | place: USA: Wyoming | collected... | reverse complement strand
TCATCTGTTTCCGTACGAAGCCTCTTTAGTAGCTCCTCACTATTTTGTATTCTTACAATATCCCCCTTCATAAGATATATTTTGTCTGTCCTATTATATCAATTTTCTCGTAAGACTATAATTAATAATCTAAGCGTAGGAGGAAGAATGAAAACAAGATCTTTGCTGTTCGTGATGGTTGTGGTGCCAACATTGATTTTGGCTTCAACATATGCTCAAGAAAGGGCATGCACAAACACATTGATAGTAGTCGGAAAGGATAACACTGGAAATCCAATTTCCATTACCATTCCACTCAACAAGAAGAACTATGACTGGGCTCCAGAAGAGCTTCCGGGAGAGATCGAAAAAGAAAATTCGAGGTATGCTGGGGCAGTTTTCAGCCAGATAAGCCCCCGCACCAAGAAACAGGATTGTGTAGGCTATGTCTTTGATAAATTGTGGAACATAGGGCAGTACAATATTAACTTCAATGAACTCGATAAAATCATAAACGCTTTCGGCCATCCGGTTGAAAAGAAGGCTGAAGGAACGAGTCTTTTAGAATCTTATGAAAGGGAGAAAAAAGAAACCTATGATCTGAAAGAAAACGATATCGTCACTTGGCCTGAACATGCAGCCATCATAACATCTTACGATAAGATAACGAGGACTGCCACTGTAGAGACAAAGTGGGGTTGGGAACCAGTCTATAAACACACGTTTAATGTCATCAATCCGGATACTGCTGACCTTCTTTTCCAGAATGGACCACCGTCTTTCTGGCGTTTGGACTTTGACAGAATAAAGTCCGTAGCGAAGATGCATCCAACGGATGAGTGTTATGTGCCATGCACTTCTGGCGAAATATTTAGTGAACCAGAACCGGGCTTTGATATTCAAGCCACTGATATGCCCAACTGTTACACAGGAACCGACCTGTCCTGTTCTGATTCTTTGCTCTGCCAGAAACAATGCGAGAACGATCCCCAATGCGTCGCATACACGATGCTCAACTCTGGAGCCTATGGCTACAGTGGTGTACGGTGCTGGTTATGCAAATATTGGTCGAGCCTTCATCCGAACTCGTATGGCGTTTCAGGGTTCAAATGTCCGCAAGCATAGGGATGGGTGTATAATTAAACCCTAATTTATTTTGGTCTTGGTATGTGCCACTGGATAGATTCTCAAGACTTCAGGAAAAATACAGTGAGGCGATAAAATGCTATGACGAGGCCACCAGATTGAATCCCAATGCGGCAGTTCAGGCGCAACAAAGCGCCTGCTCTGCAGAAGGCTTGGCAGGATGCTGAGGCGAAAGCTGCCAGGGCCAGGGGCTGGGGGCTGAAGAGCTGAAATTGTAAGTTCGGTTTGGGGCCTCAATACCAGATGATGCAACGAGAGCACCTTTTCCATGCACCTGCACGCCTACGCACGGGGGCGGGAGATCGCGGGCGAGGTGGGTAGCACGAGCTCCGGCATGTGTTCGCCGTCGGCGGTTGTTAGCAGCTAGGATTTCCTGGATAGCCCTTAGACTCTTTTCAATTGAGGTTGTCGCCCCGTCCAATCATCCTTAGCTTGCCTTCAAGAGCTCTTCTGGTGTTCGCCTGCCCCGATCAGTCCTGTCAAAGTGCTTATCCAGGCTGACAATGATGAGGTTATACTTCTCCGCTACTGAATATTGGTAGGCGTCGTCGTAATCCAAATTAAATCGCCTGGAGTTTTGAGAAATCCTTTCCATGTCCTCGACACCCAGGCGCATAATTCCGATCCCGCCGTTTATCAGCAAGTCCTCCACAACTCTCGAAAATATGTCCTGCATCTTTCGTCTAAACAGAGCGATGCCCAAGGAGTAGAGAGAAAAATCCGAGATCTTAAGGCTCTGCCGGGGAGTCTGGCGAAGGAAGGCTTCAACCTCCGCATATCTCTGCCTTTTCAAAAGTAGTTCAAGGAATATGTTAGTATCAAGAAGGTACATCTTCTTCGTCGTCCCACCAGTCAAGAATCTTGTGCTGAAGCTCTACGGATGAATATTGATCACTCATCTCCTGCAACGCTCCCATCCAATCAAGCTTCAAATCCCCTTTGGGCTTTCTGGTTCGCTTCTCGATCAGGAAGCTAATAAAGTCCTCTGCCTCTTGATGGAACTCAGGTGGAAGCTCTTTTATCAGTTCTTCAAGGGTCATCTCAAATCCTTTCCTTCATTTGTTGTTTTGCTTTATAGATCAACTTGGCGGAAGAATTTTGCCAAAATCTGTTTGCAATGCTGTCAGATAAGGATTTGCCACAAAGAAATGGAGTGAACCCCTCCGAGTGAACAATGAGTTAAGCAACATCAACCCACGGAGGTGGTACAGGAAGAAGACTCTTCGGCTCTAATCTGGACAAAATATCCCCCGCCTGGATCACGAAGCACTTGCTCTGGAGAAGGCTTGGCAGGATGCCGAGGCGAAAGATGCCAGGACCAGGGGGCGAGGAGCTGGAGGCCAAAGAGCCGAAAGGGTAAGTTCGGTTTGGTGCCTTTGATCCCAGATGAAGCAACGTGAGCACCTTTTCCATGCACTGCCCGCCGGCGCAGCGGGGCCGGGAGATCGGGGACGAGGCCACGGACGGGCCGCAGAGCGCGCTATTCGACCAGAAGGGCTGCACCCCGGCTGGCGGTGATGGGGGCAGGAGGGATTCCGCCTGGCAGCGCGGATGCAGCTCGCTAGCCAGGAGGCCAGCCGGGGTCGCCTTGTCGCCTGCACTCCGGTCGAGCGGGATGGCCGGGAAGCCCTGCGTGGCTGCATGGCACTACTGATATCTTGAATTCTCGGTCGTAGCGCCGCCTCATCTTCTTCATCTACATCCCCCTCCATGAGTTGAAGTTGCTTAACTCATTGTTCACTCGGAGGGGTTCACTCCAATCGTGGCACTCGACAACTCAAAATAATTAGACAACCCAAAACGAGTCTTGTTAGGATTTCCTGGCTAGCTAAGGCTTAACCGCCTTTAAGGAGCAGTGATTTGAATGCACAAGGAACTAAGCGATAGGTTGAAGAAAGTGCTGAATTTCAGAGGATCTGCGGTAGCTGTGGCTCTCTCGAACGATAAGCCAGAGCTTGAGAAACTGAATGAAAAGATAAGGCTTTGCGAGATGCTGAATGAAGCGCTGAATGAAGGCAGATCTTTTTACACATCCTCAGAAGAGCATGCATGTGACGGCGGAGCCTATCATATAGGGCTAAGAGAGATGCCGGTAGAGTTGAGGAGTGGTGAATTCCTGTACAAACGGGTAGGAATATTTGGGTCTGCAAGAGCCGCAAGAAGATTCTTCGGCTCTAATCTGGGAGTGGAGCCAGGCACCATAAAATATGCATCCTTCTCTCCGCTGGATAAGGCAAACTTTGAGCCCGATGTCGTTGTGCTGGTTTGCAGTGCAAAGGACGGGATGAGAGCCGTAGAGGCATCCGCATACGAGTCCGGTATAGCTGCAAAGGGCAGAACGGGTCCGATTTGCTCCACCGTTGTAGCGGCTCCTTATCTAACCGGTGAGATTGTGTACACGCTTGGAGATTTAACAGGCAGGAGATTTTCCAAGATAGGCGACGGTGAGATTTTCATTGGAGTGCCCTTCGAGAGAATGGATGCGCTTATAAATGGTCTAGAGAAGATTGCTGAGCGGCTTCATTCGCATTGATGCAAAACCCATCTGCTTTTTCAGTCCGCCTCCCAGATAACTCCGTAACGCGATAACACAGGGGAGATCGCCACCACGCGACCTGTATCCTTTGCCACGAGCATCATAGTCTCTTGATGCTGATCGTAAGATGCGGGCAGAGGCTCAGCGCGCACAGATCTCTTGCTGAGGATGCGCTCCTCCTCCCTAGTCAGCTCTCGTCTCTCGACTAGGACGCAAGCGGCGTGAATCCCAGGAAGAGCATAAACCACTCCACTTAGATCAAAGAAGGTGACGGAAAACGCGTCCATGGCTGGAGAGTCCTCCGCAGCATCTATGTATTGTGTGCCCACCATTTCGCCCTCCTCCTTAGAAGGGTAGTGCGGCCGCATGACCACCCATACCCATCTCGCCGGTTTGATCGCCATCTTGGGCCACCTTCTCGCCTGGGTCGCTTTTTCGGCAGCTTTGGTTTGTGCTTTCTTTGGGCTCTTCACGCAAGCTGAGCTGCTCTGCGAGTTCGCCATCCAGGAGGTAACTTACGGATTGAGCTTCGCAGCCTGTCTTTCAATTCTTCTCCATAAAAGCGTAGTTTGCTAGATGAAGCACGGATTTGCCATGGATCTCTATCATTTTTGATTCTTTTATGATGAAGCATGGATCAAAGAGGTTTCTCAACTCCTCTTCAGAGGAAAGGTATAAAACAGTACCTATTCGAGTTTTTACGTATTTCCCTGAACCTCCAAACTGGGGATCTTTTTCGTTGAAACAAACAGAAAGGTATTTCCCTTTGGGATTAAGTATTCGATGCACATTTTTGACATATTTCTTCCTTTCCTCAGGGAATATATGGTGCAATAACTCCCAGTCGTATGCAAAATCGAAAGTCTCTTTTACTTCATCCAAATCACCAAGAACATCGGCAACAAGAAAATTGCTCTTGACCCCTTTCTTCTTTGCATTTTCCTTGGCCATCTTTATGGCAGTTGGTGAAATATCAACTCCTGTGACGTCGAATCCTATACCGGCAAGATAAATAGCGTAATTGCCTGCACCACAACCTAAATCAATAGTTTTGCACGGTTTTACTTTTCCCCTCTCAACTAATTCAATTAAAGCATTTGGGGGAGCCTCTATGTTCCAAGGAATTTCCTCTGGATTCATATTCCTATAAATTTCATCTAGCTCGATCTGATTTATACTATCCATACGCTACCTCCTAGCTTTTTTTTGGGGCGTATAGCTCAGGTTGGGGCATTTACGCCACAATCGGGTTTACATGCCTCATTAATGCTTAAATTCAATAACTATCAAGAGTGAACCCAATCTATTTTTATTCTCTCCTGCTGAGGACAATCCGGCATTGCATGTCCTCTAATTATCTTGGACGCCGAGTCAACCAGAGCGAGTACGACAAAGCCATCCAGTATTTTAACCAAGCTCTGAGCCTGGACAAAAATTATACCCAAGCTTGGATCAACAAAAGTCTTGCTCTGGAGAAGCTGGGCAGGGACGCCGAGGCGAAAGCTGTCAGCGCCAGGGGCGAGGAGCGGGAGGCCAAAGAGCCGAAATGGTAAGTTCGGTTTGGTGCCTTCGATCCCAGATGAAGCAACGAGAGCACCTTTTCCATGCACCTGCACGCCTGCGCACGGGGGCGGGAGATCGCGGGCTTGGCGGTGATGGCGGCGGTAGGGATTGATTGGCAGCGCGGATGCTAGCAGCCCGCCAGGGCCTGGTCGGCTGGGCAGCTCATCGCCTGCATTCCGGTCGAGCGAGATCGCCCGGTGGCCCCGCCCGCTTGCCCGCTGGCTCGCTCGTGAGGGGGCGGCAGGGATGCAGCTTGGCAGCGCGGATGAAGGCAGCCCGCCAGGGGGCCGGTCGGGGCTCGCTCGTCGCCTGCATTCCGATCGAGCGGGGATCGCCGGGAGCCCCGCTCGTATGCCCGCTGGCCGCTCGTGAGGGGGCGGTAGGGATGTGAATTGGCAGCGCGGATGCAGCTCGCTAGCCAGGAGGCCAGCCGGGGTCGCCTTGTCGCCTGCATTCCGGTCGAGCAGGATCGCCGGTGGCCCCGCCCGCATGCCCGCGGGCTCGCTCGTGGGGGGGGCGGCAGGGATGCGGCTTGGCGGCGATGGGGGCGGTAGGGATTCGGCTTGGCAGCACGGATGAAGGCAGCCAGCTAGGAGTCGGCAGAGGGCGTGGGTCGCTTTTATAGCAGTGCATTCTAATCGTGAGGCATTTGGGAAATTTGGAGGACACAATGAAAACTTTCTAAGTGGTCAGAGCAGGTCTTGTAGCTCGTCTCTGCTTATTCCGGCGTCTTCGAGAATCTGGAGAAGAGTCCCTCTGGCTACGTCGTGGCCGCTATGGCATGGAACTGTTACTCTTCTCTTCGTTTCCGGATGGGCAAAGATATAATGGCTTCCTGTAACTCTCTTCAATATGAAACCTTTCTTTTCAAGAATCATTATGACTTTCCGAGGAGAAAGAGAAGGCAGCTTAGGCATGTGCCTCCACAGTTAGCCTGCACTCAATAACCTCCTCTTCCAAGGGGATCTCCTCGCCATCTTCGACGAGGCTCTCGACGTAGCCCCTGATTGCGTCCTTGGCCATCTCAATAGCCTCTTCTACGGTCTTCCCGTAAGTAACGCATCCGGGAAGAGCAGGGACCAACACGGTATAACCGCCTTCTGGTTCCTTCCGCAGGGTAATCCGATAGCTCAGAGTTTTCATAGCTAACATAAACTTTGGGTAATGAAATATACCTTGCGCTATTGCAGCGGCTTTTCCACAATTCGCCTGATTGCCGTGATGCGACTTGCAGCGCCGATGGAGCTGCCCGCAGGGAGCTGACCGAGGGTCGCTCGTCGCCTGCATTCCGGTCGAGCGGGATGGCCGGGAGCCCCGCCCGCCTGCCCGTGGGCACGCTCCTGAGGGAGCGGCAGGGATGCGGGCTTTGGCGGCGATGGCGGCGGTAGGGATTCAGCTTAGCAGCGCGGATGAAGGCAGCCTGCCAGGGAGCTGGCCGGAGTCGCTCGTCGGCTGCTTTGCGGTCGAGGGGGGATCGCCGGTGGCCTCGCCCGCATGCCTGCTGGCCCGCTCGTGAGGGGGGCGGCAGGGATGCGGATTGGCAGCGTGGATGAAGGCAGCCCCGCGGTGGGCAGGATTGAGATGCTCGGTTGGAGCGGCAAACTCCGGTTGAGCGGAATGGCCGCACGCCCGCATCGTGATCCTCGCACGCATTGAATAATCGTGCAATTCGTTTCAAGGTAGTCTACCGATAATGAGTTGTTGAACATGAAAACCGCAGCAAAAGACCTCGTCCGCCTAGATGGCACTTATGGAGAGCCAATCGAATGCAATCAACTCCTCTCGTGCCAGCCATGCGATCCGTGAAGGATCGGTCAACTCAATGAAGGTAGACTACCGAAAGAGATGAGGACGAGAAAATACTATGATTAGGACCGTCTTGGATACATCTGTTCTAGTGAAGAGCATCTTCAAACCTCTGCGTTCCCTCTCTACTGAAGACTATGCCAGGGAGCTGGAGACCCTACAACTTCGGAACCATATCCAGGCCCAGACCAACTTGTTCAAAGTGGAGATCTCTCGTAAACGCTCTCCATTGGTCATCGGTTAAGAATATATAATTCTGCCCATGCTAAATTTTAGCCTAAGATTATGAGTCAGCTATTTAGCGATACTATCGCTGAGATCGAAAAATCAGCTGAGCAGGCGTTACTATGTTCGCATTTTGTAAAAATCAAATGATGAAATATATTTAATATTCCTTAACCGATGACCAATGAAACGCTCTCACTATTCCAAGATCTCTCATTACAACAAAAGAGGTCAGATCGGTGAATGAGATGTCCGGTTTGTCGCGATAAATCCTGCGCAGAAGCCACGCAGAACCGAATAGCTCTGCGTCTATCATTTTAAGGGATATCTGTCCCTCTTTTATGGCCTCGAGCAAGGTCTCGATGAACTTTACCGAATCGTCAAAGCGAACATTCTTGAAAAGGGATGTTATCGTCTCATCCAGGACGTAATCAGAGACGACCAGCTTGCAGCCCTCTTCCAGGAGAGTTTCATAGGTGCCGACAGCGATGTGGTGGAAGTTATCCCTCCTGTTTGCCAGCGCCAGAAGGGCCCAGGTATCCATGAAAACGTACTCATTCGTAGGCATATCTGTCGTGGCTCTCGGCCAGATCCGCCGGGCCCTCGCAGGCTCCAATCACCCTGAAGAGAATATCCGCCTTTTTCTTTGGCCTCGGCCTGCTCCGATCTTCCAGTTGCTCCAGGAAGTCTGCCACCTCACTGAGGCTCTCATCAGGGAGCGTTTTGATCTTTTCAATCACTTGTTCTCTGCTGGCCATCCCATCCCCTCTAGGTTCGAGCATGTTCGCATCAATTACAGATTTCTATTCGTGCTTTGGATATAAAACCTTGACTCCGCATCATCTAAGGAAGAGGTTTATTCAGCTCAGGATCCTTGGCCGGTCTCGTTTCTCGGTTTTCAGCCGGACCTTCACAGGTTCATCAGGCATCATCAGGAGCAGGTTCAACCTTGACCCGATCACACAAGGCTTTTATCCGCTCCTCATCCATACTGTCTCGAACACTTCTCAGAACGCCGAATACCAATCGCCCAATCAATAAAACCGATAAACATGCCCGAGCTTCCCGAGGTGGAGATGGCCCGCAGATATCTGGAAGCCACCTCGCTCTGCCAGACCATAAAAGCCGCGAAGGTGTTGGACGAGCGCATCCTCAACAGCGTCTCAGCGGAGCTTCTGGAGCAGAGCCTTGTCGGTCTGCAGTTCCATTCCGCCTACCGGTACGGAAAGCGGCTCTTCCTGGAGCTGAATTTGGACCTCTGGCTCACCCTCCATCTGGGCCTCACCGGCAGGCTGTTTTATCTTCAAAGCGGGGAGGATGAGCCCGATCACACCCGATTGCTCATCACCTTCATGAGCTGCTGCCGTTTGGCCTTCGATGATCTGAGAATCTTCGGCGAAGTGGGCATAACCAGCAGCCCTCAAAGCTTTCTTATGGGGCGAAAGATCGGTCCTGACGCCCTGCAGCTTGACCGGGAAGGCTTCCTGAAGATCATGCGGGACCGCAAAGGGATGATCAAGGCGATGCTATTGAATCAGTGCCTGATCGCAGGTCTGGGAAATCTTTATGCGGACGAGGCCCTCTTCCAGGCGGGCATCTGCCCCCAATCTCGCCGCTTAAGCGAAGCCCAGCTTAGCGTTCTCTTCTCCTCTATCCAGGAGACGCTGCTGGCCAGCCTCTCCGCCCAGGCAAACCTGCGCAAGCTGCCAGACTCATATCTCTTGCCCCACCGCCATCCTGGAGAAACCTGTCCCAGGGACGGGGCTCTTCTCCGGCATGAAAAGATCGCCGGGAGAACCAGCTATTACTGCCCGAAGCATCAAAAATAGCTTGTTAAGATAAGATCGCATCTCTGAGAAAGATCACAAGATCCTCAGATCGACGGGATTTTCTATCAGGCTCTCTCGGGGCCCTGCCTCTTCAGCCTGCCAAGCGTGGCCGCCACCATCAGGGGGAAGGTGATGGTCGCGTCCCCGTAAACGGTCATGGATCGCGCGTCGGCGGAGATCTTGCCCCAGGAGATGGCCTCGGATAATGTGGCCCCGGAGAGGCCTCCCGCTTCCGGAGTGTCGGTGGTCAGCTGAACTGCGAGCTGGAAGCTGTTGGGGGTGACCAGCATGGACTGCAGAGCGAAGTTCTTGGGCACTCCTCCTCCTACTATCACTATTCCCGTCCGGGGAGCCTGGTAGCAGATGTCCACAATCTGCTTTATATCCGCGAAAGCATCCACATTGAGCTTCTTGGTCTGGCTGTGCAGCCAGGCCTGGAGGCCGATCATAGAGTCGGGAAGTGCGGGGCAGAAGACCGGAATATCGCGATCGTAGGCCGACCGCAGGATCGATCTGCCGTCGGATATTTGTGAGCCGATGATCTTCATCAGCTCCGCGCCCGAGATCCTTTCCGCTCTGTCCGGCAGGATGCTCTGCATCAGCTCCTCAAACTTGATAAAATCCTCATCTCTGAGATAGAGGTCGTATATCCTGCTCAGGCCCTCGGCCCGAAGAGCAGCATCGTCCGATTCGGGCGTACCCAGGCAGTGAGCGCCGAAGGACTCGATGATGTCATGCACGAGATTTGCTCCCGAGGTAACCAGGACATCGATGTGGCCGCTTCTGATGAGCAGAGAGATAATATTTCTCATGCCAGAAGGCACCATCGCGCCAGAGAGGGTGAAAAACTTGGTGTATCCTCCGGCAAGCATTTGCTCGTAGATATCCACCGCCCCGGCCAGTCTCCTGGCCCCAAAGCCGCAATGGCTCATGCCCTCTACAAGAGCCTCCACGCTCATCCCTGGCTCTATCTCCAATTGGCGCACCGTCTCCATTTGATCACCTTAATAATGATAATCTTCTCCGGGCAGTCCCGGAAAAATTACGATTGAACTTAGGCAACGCGAAATTTTTTCTCATAAACCTTTTATACCAGGCCTTATGTTTAGCTCTTACGGAGGATAAACAATGGCCGGCGAACCGATGGCAGTGGATTATTATATACCACTTATTATATTCTTGATAATGGGAGCTATCGTGCCTATAGGGGCTCTGGCTGCTATAAAAATCATAGCACCTCTGAAGCCAAGCCGCCAAAAGCTATCGATATACGAAGGTGGGCTGAGGCCTATCCGCGATGCCAAGATCCAGTACAGCGTTCAATATTACCTTTTTGCAATCGTCTTTGTGATATTCGATGTTGAGGTTCTGTTCTTGTACCCCTGGATCTATGTCTACGCGAATAAGGCCATGCAGCAGTTCATGGTCTTCGGGCTGATGAACATTGCCGTCTTCGAGATGCTCCTATTCATCGTTGTACTGCTGGTTGGACTGATCTATGCTATTAAGAAGGAGGCTTTGCGTTGGGTATAAGCGATGTCATACCCGTGCCCGTAGCTGTTGATGAGGAGATCGAGAAGTGGACGATCTTCGGCCAGCCCGTGGCCGAGGTCTGGTTCACCACCACACAGAAGATCCATGAGATCATCGAGATGGGCCCCATCAAGAATATCTTCAATTGGGGCAGAAAGAACTCAATATACTTTTTGATGCAACCCATGGGTTGCTGTGGTGTAGAGATGTTCGTCTTCGGAGCCGCGCCCTATGACAGCGATCGGTTCGGGTGCATCCCAAGAAACACGCCCCGTCAGACCGATGTCATGATAATCTCCGGCTACATCACCAGGAAGTATCTGCCGGTCTTCAAGAGCCTCTGGGAGCAGATGCCAGAGCCAAAATGGTGCGTAGCCATTGGCGAATGTGCCATCTCGGGTGGACCCTTCTATGATTCTTACAACATCATCCAGAACACGGCCGATTACTTCCCCATTGACGTTTTCATCCCCGGATGTCCCCCCCGGCCAGAGCAATTCCTAGAGGGTCTGATCAATCTCCAGGAGAAGATCAAGCAGCGCAAGGACAAGCGGGGCTACTAAAGGAGGGATCTTTTCTTGACTACAGCAAGCGAGGTCCTAAGCAGCCTTCAGTCCACATTTCCTGGAGCCATACTGGAGTCCAGGGTGGAGTCGGACCGGAGGCTCTGGGCCACAATCGATTCTGCAAAGCTATTGGATGTATGCAAATACCTGAGAGATAAGCTGAACTTCGATCACTACTCCGGCGCTGGAGGTTTGGACTGGATCGCCAGGAAGGAGATGGAAGTGGTGGAGATCATGGCCAGCCATGGCAGCCACCAGGTCGTGGCCATGCTCAAGGTCAAGACTCCCAGAGACAGTCCATCTGTTCCCTCCCTGGCTGGCCTCTTCTGGAACGCCAACTGGTACGAGCGCGAGGCCTGGGAGATGTTTGGGATCAACTTCGAGGGCCATCCGGAGCTTTATCCCCTGCTCTTGGGGGAGGATCTGGTGGGCGTCTGGCCCTGGAGAAAGGATTACAAGGGCTATCCTGACCTGACCACGGGCCAGAGGGCGGTGGAAAGGATCAATCCCCAGGGCTATATGCAGTACTACATACCACCTACTCCGGCAGAGATCGAGGCCGGGACGGTTCCGAAGGAAAGGCCCAAGTATCCCAGCCTCCGGGAGCGAGAGGAGCGCGATATTAAGTCCGACTCCGAGATGATCATGCACATGGGGCCGCAGCACGCCATGGTTCCCGGTCCCTTCCTCTTGGATGTCCTGGTGGAAGGAGAGCGGGTTAAGAAGGCTTACCTCGACCTGGGCTACATCCACAAGGGCATCGAGAAGATCATGGAGAACAGGACCTGGCTCCAGGGCATAACCTATACCGATAGAATGTGCTATGTGGCATCTCTGTCCAACAATGAATGCTACTGCGGTGCAGTGGAGAAGATCCTTGGGTTGGAGGTCCCAGAGAGGGCGCAGTACATCCGCGTCATCCTGGAGGAGCTTTCCAGAATACAGAGCCATCTCATAGGCACAGGCGAGTTCTTGACTCTCATCGCAGGTGTCGGTTACGCACCCTGGCAGTACATGATCATCGACAGAGAGAGCATCATCTCTCTGATAGAGAGCGTCACCGGAGCAAGACTTACTCACACCTTCGTGCGCTTTGGCGGAGTCCGAAACGATCTCCCCGAGGGCTTTGCTGAGAAATGCAGACCCGTCATGGACTACATGAGGGCCAGGATCAATGAATTCATCGCACTCTTCGAACAGGACCCTATCTACCACCTGAGAATGGACAATGTGGGGTCTCTCACTCCTGAGACAGCCAAGCGCATGGGAGCAGCCGGGCCCGTCCTGAGGGCGTCGGGAGTGGCCTACGACATGAGGAAAGAGGATCCCATACTGCTCTATCCCGATCTGGACTTTAAAGTGATAACCGGAACCAAGGGAGATTGTCATGACCGGATCGATGTCCGGCTGAGAGAGATTTTGGAGAGCATTCACATCATAGAGCAGTGTCTGGATAGGATTCCTGCAGGACCGATCAAGACGGAGGCCAAGATTCCCAAGAAGATCCCCGCAGGCGAGGCCTACTACCGGGTTGAGGATCCAAGGGGCGAGATGGGAATGTACGTGGTCAGTGACGGTGGCGACAAGCCCTACAGGGTGAAGGTAAGAGGACCCTTCTACGCTACCTTCCAGACTTTGCCTCCGCTCTTAGAGGGTGTTTATATTGCGGATGTGGTGGCCATTGCCGGAAGCATGGACGGTTGTCCATCCGAGGCGGACAGGTAGGAGGGAGAGGATTTGGACGGAATAATAGAAAGCATCACTCAATTTGCCACCCAGGAACCAGGCCTCTTCGCCCTGATCATAGGCATAGTCGGCGCGGCGGTAATCTCTGGCGTGGTCAACATAGGGGCTATGTTCGTGATCTGGGGGGAGAGAAAGGTCCTGGGAGATTTCGCTGGCAGATATGGCCCCAATCGCGTGGGCGGGAGATGGGGCATACTGCAGTTGGGAGCCGATGCCATAAAGTTCTTCACCAAAGAGGACATCATACCCACTAAGGCAGATAAGGCCGTCTACGTCTGGGCGCCGATTGTGGCTTCCATGGCCACCATGCTGGTGGCGGCCGCCATTCCTTTCGGGGCCCTGCACATCAACGGCAAGGATTATCCATTGGTGGTGGCCAACATGGACATCAGTGCCTTCTATGTGGAGGCGGCCTTGAGCCTCATGTCCATAGCCGTTTTCATGGCCGGTTACAGCTCCAACAACAAATACTCTATGCTCGGCGCTTTCAGAGGCATCGCTAGGATGATTGCCTATGAGGTGCCCATGGGCATTTGCGTAATTGCCGTGGCCATCATGGCCCACAGCCTCAACCTGGTGGAGATCGTTCAGAGCCAGACCCTCTGGTATGCCTTCGCCCAGCCTCTTGGGTTTGTTATCTTTTTAATTGCCTTGATCACCGATCTGGGAAGAATCCCCTTCGACCAGAGCGAGGCGGAAGAGGAGATCATATCCGGATACAATACAGAGTACAGCGGAATCAGGTTTGGCTTGCTCTACTTCCAGGAGTACAACAACGCGCTTCTTGGCTCCATACTTCTTACATTGCTGTTCCTGGGCGGTTGGCAGGGGCCGATTATACCCATACCGGTCTTGGATATCATCTCGCCTCTGATCTGGCTGTTCATGAAGGTAGTAATCGTATTGTGGTTCTTCATCTGGGTTAGAAGTTCGCTGTTTCGGCTTCGGATCGACCAGGTTACAGACCTGGGATGGAAATGGATGCTGCCGCTCTCCCTGCTGAACCTGGGCTGGGCGGTGTTGATTGGATCTTACTTTGCATGAGGTGGCATTAAGATGTTGAAAAGAAAGATGATAAAGAACTTCGCCTGGCCCTTGAAGACCGCCACGCATGGGGTCGAGTTTACAAGGCTCTATCCAGAGGTTATGATGGAGCTTCCGGCCGCGGAGCGCGGCATTCACGAGCTGGATGCCACCATATGCATCGGATGCGCATCCTGCGCCAGGATTTGCCCCAATAGCTGCATCGAGATGGTTCCCTACAAGTTCGGAAATCCGCTCAAGAACAAGAAGATGCAGTTTCCACAGATAGATTATGGTAGGTGCATGTTCTGCGGCCTGTGTGTGGATGAGTGTCCTGTAGAATGCCTCAAGATGGGAAAGAAGGTAACCATGGCTGGCTGGGAGAGAAAGGATATAGTAAAAGGGCCTGGAGAGACGGCGGTAAAGAAGTTCTCCCCGAAAGAGGTTGCAAATTTGGAGGCTGAGGCCAAACGGATTGCAGCGGAGAAAGCAGCTGCCAAGAAGGCTGCCCCCAAAGAGCCCAAAGCTGCTGAGAAACAGGAGCCGGCTCAAGAGGCCAAGCCCAAGGAAGGAGGTGCCACTTGATGGCTGAAAAATCGGGCGCAAATGTCGTGCGGTCAATCTTTGAGCTGATAGTACTGCTGTTAGCCCTGGGCATAATCTTCGGGGGCCTGGCGCTGATAATATTCCTATCGCCCTGGTCCCAAACGATCCAAAACAAGCTGCTGGCCTACGATGTCAGGTTCGCCATAGAGCTCCTGGCTTTCCTGGTCATTGCAGCGGTCATAGTGCTTCTTTCTGCCCTGACGGTCTACTCCAAGAACATAGTACACAGTGCTCTTTACCTGCTGGGAACCTTTGCAGGTGTGGCAACCCTTTACATATTCCTGAACGCGCCCTTCGTGGGAGTGGCTCAGGTGCTGGTGTACATAGGAGCCGTCGGAGTTCTGATACTCTTCGCCGTGATGCTCACGAGGAAGACGATTATGGAGGAGTCCCATGGTGAACTATAAGATCATTATCTTGACTCTGGCCTTCCTGGCAGCTCTCTTTGCATCCCTCTCCATCACCAATTGGGGGGTCGGCGAGATTTCGCCGATAAGCTTTGAGCCGAAGGAGGGTTTGAGATTGCCGGAGAGCGGCATTGGAGACGTCGGAATGGAGATCTTCACTTCTTACGTCTTCCCCTTTGAGATCCTGGCTCTGGTCCTAATCGCTGCCTTGGTCGGAGCAGTTTATGTCGCACGGAAGGAGGTTGCCTGAGGAGGGCGACAATAGATGACTAGGAGGGAGATTTACCGATGATACCGTTGGAGCTTAACATATTGCTGGCATCCACGATGTTCACCATCGGCTTGTACGGCCTCGTTACTCAAAGGAACGGAGTCAAGCTGATGATGTGCATCGAGCTCTTGCTCAATAGCGCCAACATCAATCTTGTTGCCTTCTCAGCCTACCAGCCTAATGTGAACGGCCAGGTCTTTGCCCTGTTCTCCATAGCGCTGGCAGCGGCTGAAGCAGGCGTTGGATTCGCCATACTGATTGCGCTGTACAGGTTGTACGGAACCATAGACCTGGACAACATCAACGCCATGAGGTGGTGACGAATGTACGCCGATTACGCTTATCTGATCGTAGCACTGCCAGTCTTGGCCTTCGTGCTATGCATCTTTGCAGGATGGCATCTTCCTAAGGGAGGCGGGTTCATCACGATCCTGGCGACCTTTGCAGGCTTCATTCTATCTTATGGGATCTTAACGGAGATCTATCCCGATAAGATAGTGCATCAATCGATGCCCTGGTTCGCCAACTTCAACGTAGGGATACTGATCGATCCCCTGGCGCTCGTGATGCTTTTGATGGTAACGTTCGTGTGTACCCTTATTCACACCTATGCGTTGGGTTACATGGACGGAGATCCTGGAGGGGCAAGGTACTTTTCCGAGGCAGGACTGTTCACAGCGGCCATGCTAGGTCTGGTTTATGCTGACAACCTGCTGCAGTTTTTCATATTCTGGGAACTGGTGGGAGTGTGCTCGTACCTGCTCATCGGATTCTGGTACAGGAAACCGTCCGCAGCAGCGGCCGCCAAGAAGGCCTTCTTGACGACCCGTGTGGGGGATGTTTTATTCCTGGCGGCCATAATTCTGCTCTACAACAACCTGGCCAGCCTGAACATCGCTCTGAAGCCGGGCGAGTACCTGCTTCAGTTTCCGGTGATCTATGCTCATATTGCTCAGATTCCGCCGGCTCAACTGACGCTCATTGCCCTGGGTCTCTTGGGCGGTGCTGTTGGAAAGTCAGGTCAGTTCCCCCTGCACGTCTGGCTTCCTGATGCCATGGAAGGTCCTACCACCGTCTCGGCCATGATCCATGCGGCGACGATGGTTACCGCTGGTGTATATCTTGTAGCCAGGATGTTCCCGCTCTTCTACGCCGCTCCTCACGGATTGACGGCCGTAGCCGCTGTGGGCGCATTCACAGCTCTGTTTGCAGCCACGATGGGCTTGACGGCCTTCGATATCAAGAGGGTGCTGGCTTTTTCGACTGTTTCGCAGCTGGGCTTCATGATGGCCGGCCTGGGAGCGGGCGCGGCTGTCGGCACTGTGGCCGTAGGCGTGTCGATATTCCACCTCATCGGCCATTCTTTCTTCAAGGCACTGCTCTTCCTCTGCGCCGGCTCTGTCATCCATGCGGTCAACACCAACGACCTGCGGGAGATGGGCGGCGTGGGGAAGTACATGAAGTGGACCATGTACACCATGCTCATAGGCTCCCTGTCCCTGGCCGGATTCCCCTTCTTCACGGGATTCTTCTCCAAGGATGAGATCATAGTAATCGCCTATGAATACGGTATGCTGATCAATTTCCTACCCTACATATTCCTGGTACTGGCAGCAGTTCTGACTGCTATCTATTCCTTCAGGATGTGGTTCTCGGTCTTTACCGGAACGGCCAGGTCTGACTATAGCAAGCACGAGTCGCCATGGGTCATGCTGGGACCGCTGGTCGTATTGGCCGTGTTCGCCTTTGGATTTGGTCTTGCCGCACAGGGAAGCTTCTATGAGTACCTGGATACCAACTTCGAACACTACAGCGTCAACTTCGAGGAGCTGGCCGCAATAGGAGGCCACGTCGTCGAGGGCGAGCATGGCGCTGGAGGAGCGGCTGAAGCAGAGAGCGGCGCCAAAGAAGGGCCCGGTGAGCCCTGGTACATCCAGATCCTGCCCATCATCATAGCTCTAGGCGGAATTCTGACGGCCGGGCTGTTCTACTGGGATAAGATCAAGAAGTTCGATCCCGACCAGGTCACAGGCGACAGAGATCCCATTCGCTGGATGCTGCTGAAGGGATACTACCAGCATGAGATCTTCACTGCCTGGTTCGCTGAGACTGTGGTCTACGGCACATCGCTGATCTGCAACATGATCGACATCAAGATCGTGGACGGTTGGCTGAACTGGCTCTCCGCCTGGGTGCTTGGCTTCGCCGGACACGTGAGAAAGGTTCAGACCGGTGTGATACAGAACTACGTCGCTGCTTTAGTGCTGGGGATAGTGATACTGGTGATTGTGATTACTCTTGCCAAGGAGGTGGGCCTGGCATGATCTCGAACGCGATCTCATTGATGATTGCCATTCCCCTCCTGGGAGCGGTGATCTCCTTCTTTGCGGGATCCAAGGCCAAATTTGTGGCCCTTATCGCCTCATTCATACCCCTGGTCCTCTCCTTGCAAATGTACCTGGAGTTCGACAAGACCTCTAAGATGATGCAGTTCGTAGAGAGCTACAATTGGGTTCCATCCTTGGGAGTAAAATATACTTTAGGCGTTGACGGCATAGGGTTCCCCCTGCTGCTGTTATCCACGATTGTATCCATATTAGTGATAATATACTCCTGGGGAGAGCACAATAAGCCCAACCAGTACTTTGCGCTGCTTCTCTTGAACGAGGTGGGAGTGCTGGGAGTCTTCTCTGCCCTGGACTTCTTCCTCTTCTACATCTTCTGGGAGATAGTGCTCATCCCCATGTACTTCCTGATTGGAGCCTGGGGTGGGCCGAGAAAGGACTATGCAGCCATCAAGTTCTTCATCTACACTCACGTGGCCAGCCTGGTGATGCTCCTGGCGATCTTCGCCCTGTACTTCACCTACCAGCTGCCGGATGGGTCCAGAACCTTCGATATGCTGACCCTGCTGCAGGCTACCTCGGACAAGACGGTGTTCCCCACAGGGCTGCTGAACATCATCTTCGCAGGGCTGCTTCTCGGATTCCTGGTGAAGATGCCCGCCTTCCCCTTCCATTCCTGGCTGCCGGATGCCCACGTCGAGGCGCCCACCGCAGGTTCGGTGGTTCTGGCGGCATTGCTGCTTAAGATGGGCAGCTACGGCATCTTCCGGATCATCCTGCCCATGCTGCCCAATGTGGACAAGGCCTTTGTAACCATCATCGCTGTCATCGCCGTGCTCTCCATCGTCTACGGAGCCTTGATGGCGCTGGCGCAAAAAGACATCAAGAAGCTGGTGGCTTACTCATCGGTCAGCCACATGGGATTCGTAACCCTAGGAGCCGTCGCCTTCACCTGGATGTCCATCCAGGGAGCCATGTTCCAGCAGTTCTCCCACGGCATCATCACCTGCGTCCTGTTCATGTCCGCCGGTACCATCCAGCACGTGGCCGGGACCAGGATCATAGCCGATCTTGGAGGCCTTGCGGACCGCATGCCAAAGTTCGCGGTCATCATGATGGCGGGCTTCATGGCCTCGCTGGGACTGCCGGGCATGAGCGGCTTCGTGGCCGAGTTCATGGTCCTGACCGGGTCCTATGCTACGCTGCCGACCTACACCATGATAGTAGTCTTCCTGAGCATCGTCATCACTGCCGCCTATCATCTCTGGGCCATGCAGAAGGCCATGTTTGGGCCGATACTGAAGAAGTATATGGATGTTCATGATCCGCATGCCTACGAGCTGTTCTCCATGAGCATGATCATCGTGCTCACTTTGATCTTTGGCCTGCAGCCTGGCCTCATAACGGATATCATGGGCACGGCCGCCTATCAGGTCATGGAGCCGGTCATGACCCTTTCCCAGATGGGGGTGATCTGAAGTGGACTTTGGACACTACGCGCCCCTCTGGGGAGAGGCGCTTCTCACGGTCCTGGCAGTGCTGGTTGTGCTGCTGGGCTCCCTGATGAAGAATAGCGGCAGGCTCATGGGCTACTTGAGCCTGGCCGGGCTGGCAGTGGCCTTTGGGCTGGTGGCAAGCAACTTAACCCTCGCCAAGCCTGCCATCTTCTTCTTCGATACGATCTCGGTTGACGGCCTCTCCCAGTTCTTCAAGGCCGTCTTCCTCATCGTCTCGCTGCTGGTAGTGATCGCCTCCCTGTCGAAGTATATAGGAAAGGGTGCGGAGGATTACTACGCTCTGCTCCTGTTCGCCACAGTGGGCATGATGGTGGTCGCCAGCTCCATAGATCTCGTCACCCTCTTTGTGGGATTTGAGCTGGCCAGCCTATCCACCTATGCTCTGGCGGCGTTCGACAAGAGCAAGAAGAACTTGGAGGCAGCCATGAAGTACTTCATCTTCGGATCTGTCTCCTCTGCGTTCATGCTCTTCGGCTTCTCGCTGCTCTACGGAATGGCGGGATCGACCAGGCTGGCAGATATTGCCGCTGCCTCTTTGGCCAACTTCGGGCCGGCCACCTTAGTGGCTCTGCTCTTCGTGATCGCAGGATTTGCCTTCAAGATGGCCCTGGTGCCCTTCCACATGTGGGCTCCCGATACCTACGAGGGCGCACCGGCGCTGGTTTCAGCGCTTCTGGCGGCAGGCTCCAAGAAGATGGGCTTTGCAGCCGCCTTCAGGGTGATGCTCATAGCGCTCATCGCTCTGCGCATGGAGTGGTATCTGGCCTTTGCCATCCTGGCGGCCATAACCATGACCTTGGGGAACTTGGCGGCCTGCTGGCAGAACAATGTCCGGCGCATCCTGGCCTACTCCTCCATTGCTCAGGCGGGCTACATAGCCATCGGCTTCGTAGTAGTAGGAGCGGCCTATGGAGCGGCACCGGTTACGACCTTCAACGGCGTCGCTGTCCCGGCAGCTCAGCTAGGAATAGCTGGTGCACTGCTCCTCGTTCTGGGACATGCCCTGATGAAGACCGGAGCCTTCATCGGCACAGCTCTGGTGGCCTCAACGGTGTCCGGCAAAGGACAGGATAACGACCCGGATGACATATCCAACTATGCAGGTCTGGCCCGCAGGGCGCCCATCACAGCGTTCTGCATGCTGATCTTCATGTTCGCCCTGGCGGGCATACCGCCTACGGCGGGGTACATCGGCAAGTTCGTCCTGTTCAGCTCGGCCATCTACTCCGGGCTGGTCTGGCTGGCAGTGCTGGCCATTCTCAACAGCGCCCTGTCGCTGGTCTACTACCTGAGGATCATCAGCTACATGTATCTGAAGGAGCCGGCAGGTCCGAAGATCTCTGAGCCGAAAGGGTATGTTGCAGCCCTGGTCCTGGCGCTCATTGCCGTGGTCTGGATAGGCGTCTTCCCGCAAGGATTCATCGATTGGGCACTGCAGGCAGCGGCGGTTCTGCTGCCGCAGTAAAACATTTTTTTAACATTATACCTTGAAGTTCCCAGACGCCGTTTCCGAGGGCTAAAGCTAAATGCCTCTATTGAAGCACTCTATAGCTTTCTCATTCTCAATCATGTGATGAGGAAGAAGCAAAGATAATAATACTAGTATGTGAGCACCAGGCAAAGGTGATTCATCCTTGAGCATGTGCGAGTCCAGGACCCTCTGGTGGGACGACGGCCTCTGGCTGATCGACCAGAATAAGCTTCCGGGGGAGCTTGTGCTCATCCGGATGAAGAATGTCAGGCAGCTCATTGAGGCCATCAAGACTCTCCGCGTCCGCGGCGCGCCTGCGCTTGGTGCAGCTGGAGCCTACGGCATAGCCCTGGCTGCGCAGCTTTCTCATGCTGCCAACGCCTTCGATATGATCCAAGAGCTGGAGATGGCCGGAAATATGATTAAGAGCTCAAGGCCTACGGCGGTCAATCTCTCCTGGGGCGTGGAGAGAGCTCTTCGGGCAGCAACCAGCCAGGAGACTGTGGAGGACATTCGAGAGTCAGCCCTGCGTGAAGCAGAGGAGATCGCAGAGGAAGATATCCGCATAAACAAAGCCCTCGGAAAGAACGGGGCCAAGCTCCTGGAGGATGGAGATAACGTTCTCACCCACTGCAACGCCGGCCGACTGGCCTGCGTTGCTTGGGGAACCGCCCTGGGAGTGATTCGTTCCGCCACCGCGGCTGGCAAGCAGATCCATGTCTATGCCTGCGAGACCCGGCCGCTCCATCAGGGCTCGCGCCTGACGGCCTGGGAGCTGGCCAGGGACGGTATTCCCGTCACCCTCATCTGTGAGAGCATGTCCGGCAGCCTGATGCGCAAAGGGAGAATCGACAAGGCCATCGTGGGAGCGGACCGCATCACGAAGGACGTCGTCTTCAACAAGATCGGAACCTACAACCACGCCGTTTTGGCGAAGTACCACAAGATCCCGTTTTATGTGGCTGCGCCGCTATCCTCGTTTGACCTGAGGCATGAGGAGCAGGATATCACCGTGGAGGAGCGCGATCCTGAGGAGATCTGCGCCCTGGCGGGCGTTAGGCTCGCGCCAGAAGACATTGACGTGTACAATCCGGCCTTCGACGCCACGCCCCTGGAGTTGGTCACGGGCCTGATCACCGAGAAGGGCATATTCAGGCCGCCGCTGATGCCACCGGTTTGATCTAGAAGGGAAAAGAGATTAAAGGTTCCATACATCTCTCCTCCCATGAACGCTGAGCTGGCAGTGATCGGTGGATTGGGCTTCTGCCTGGAGGGGCTGGCGGATGAGATCGAGACGCCTTACGGAAAGATTCTTGTCGCCTACACCAGGATGAAGGGACAAAGGGTCGTCTTCATATCCCGGCATGGCGATGGCCATCTGCCTCCCCACAAAGCCAACTATCGGGCCATCATCTCCGCAGCCAAGAAGTGTGGTGCCACTCGGATCATCTCCACCAATACCGTGGGCACCATGGCTGGCCATGCCGTGGGCAGCTTCTTTCTTCCTGCCGATTTCGTGGAGTTCACCAAATCCAGACCGAACACCTTCCACGAGGACAAGGCCGTTCATGTGGACATGAGCCAGCCCTACTGCCCCGAGCTGCGCTCCTGCCTTTCGGAGGCTGCGCAGGCGTTGGGCCTGCAGGTCTCTGAGGGCGTTTACGTCTGCTCTGAGGGGCCGCACCTGGAGTCGCCTGCTCAGATCAGAATGATGCGCCAGTTCGGGGACGTGGTGGGCATGACCGGCTACCCGGAGGTGGCCCTGGCCAAGGAAGCAGCCCTCTGCTACGCCTCACTTTGCATTGTGACCAATCCCGCCTGCGGAATGACAGGCGGAAGACCTCTAACCATTTCAGAGATTATCGATCTAATGAATAGGTGCAATGAGAATGTGCGGGAAATAATCTACAGGGCGGCGCAAAGAATTCCTGAGCAGAGGTCCTGCCGCTGCCAGGATGCGCTCCGAGGTGCTGCGCCCTAGTGTCTCGTCAACTCTTTAATGTCGGATAAAGGCGAGATAGTTTTACCCTGGCACCCTCGGTTGTGAATTGCCAATTTACCTTTGCTTTTTTGTTGTCCCTGAATTTCTGCCACGCTGCAAC
>Ga0315280_10003845_pt1 | contig 22673 bp, 17 predicted proteins | sample YL17G06_40_MG_FD_203697 | JGI IMG/M metagenome (GOLD analysis project Ga0315280, IMG submission 203697) | Sediment microbial communities from Yellowstone Lake, YNP, Wyoming, USA - YL17G06_40 | ecosystem: Environmental > Aquatic > Freshwater > Lake > Sediment | place: USA: Wyoming | collected... | reverse complement strand
AAGCACCCAGCAGGCGCGCCAGCCGGACGAGCGTGATCGTTTCGTCGATCTGGTTGCCGAGGAGCTGTTCGGCGTTCCGCTGCGATCGCTCGACGAACACCCCGAAGCGGCGCAGATCGCCCCGGGCGAGCGCATCACCCGCCTGCGGCACAATCACCGTGCTCTCGTCGAGGAACTGGTCAAGACGGTCGCGCAAGAAGCTCGCCGAGAACCGGCCGTCGTCCGAGTCGCGCAGGACGTCGCGCAGGCGTTCCGGCGCGTGAGGAGTCGCAACCGCGATGGCCAGCGACGCATCCTGGCGCCCCGTCGCGCGCCCCCACTGCACGAGCACCTCCTGCACGGCCAGCGACGCGCGGTTGTAGCGGTCGCGCGCCGCCTGCGTCTTCTCGGCGGCCACCCCGCTCACCCCGACGACGAACGTCCAGCCGGCGGGCATCGGGATCGCGCGCTCGTAGCGAACCGGGCAGAAACTGTACTGACGCAGGCAGCCAGGCTCGGCGCAGAGGATGGAGGTGTGATCCTCGCTGCCACCGAACGTCCCGACCCCGGGGTCGCCTTGGAGCGAGCCGAACGTCTGCCCGTTCTCAACCGTCCCCAGGTAGCCGGCCAGATCCTCGGCACTCCGGATCTCGCGACCGTACGTCTCGTCCTCCTCCAGCCGGTTGACGTGGGCCAGCACGAGAAAGATCGCCACGATGAAGGCGCTCGAGCTGCTGAGGCCGGCCGCCTGCGGCAGATCGCTCAGGAAGGCGATGTCGGCCCCGCGCCGCGCGCCCGGGAAGTTGCGCGCAAGCCGGCGCGCGGTCGCCCCCGGATAGCCGGCCCACGCCAGCGCGGGCGGAGGGAGCTGAGGATCCAGCGCCAGGTCCGCACGCTCGCCCAGCGCCACGTCCAGCACGCGCACGCACTGGTCGTCTCGCGCAGCCGCGACGAGGATGAAGCCGCGCTCGACGTTGCACAGCAGGCTGCGGCCACCGGCGTAGTCGGTGTGCTTGCCAAGCACCTCGATGCGGCCCGGCACGAACAGCCGGACGGCCGGCTGCTCCCCGCTTACCGCATGCAGCGCCTCGGTCGCGCGACCCAGCATGGTTGCCTTGGTCGCCGATTCAACCGGGCTCATGCCAGCCGCTTCGAGGGTGGCGGCGTAGGAATCGCTCATCGTCCGATCTGGTCGAAATCACACGTCGCAGGGGTCAGTTCTTGGTCCTTCGTCCCTGGTTCTTGGTGGGGTTCAGAGTTCCTGGTTCTTCGCACTGATCCCCCACCGCTCGGCGCACAAGGAACATCGAACCACGCACTCGCACCAAGGACCAAGAACAAGGAGCCAGGCACTGACAGGCCAGCTTGTTCACAGTCGCACTTCGACGTCCCGCAGCCGCCGCGCCACCTCGGCAACGTCCGATCGCCGCGACAGGTCGAGCACGCCGGCTCTCAGCTTCAGCGCCTTGAACCGCTCGCCGAGCGACGAGACGGCAACTTGCACCGCGTCGGCCAGCTCCAGCTCGCCGCGCGGCGATGGACGGATGTTCCGGCACGCGCGGAAGATCGCCGGTCCGAACAGCCAGCAGTTCATGCTGACGAAGATCTCCGGCCCCATGGAGGCGAACGACGCCTGGTCCGGCTTCTCGATGATGCGCTGGAGGTAGCCGTCGCCATCGATCTCGAGGATTGCGTACTGCCGGACCCGCTCGTCGGGGATGTTGCTGTCGCCGACCAGGCTCTCGCACTCGAACGCGGCAAGCCCAGGGCCTTCGAGCTCGCGAAGAGCGCGGCAGACCTCGGCGGGATAGTAGTTGTCGGAGTTGATGACGAGGAAGAGATCCTCGGCCGCGAAGACCTCCGCGGCCGCCACGGCGTCTGCCGTGCCGAGCGGACGCTCCTGGATGGCGAACTGCACGGTGACGCGCCTCGGCCTGCACGTCTCGGTGTAGTAGCGGCGAATGGCCTCGTGCTCCGGGCCGATCACCAGGCAGACCTGGCGGTAGCCGGCGTCGGCAAGGGCGCTGAGCACGTAGTCGAGGAAGGCGCGGCCGACGGGGATCATCGCCTTGATTCCCGCATCCGCCGCCCGTGCCTGGTCCGGGTCGAGCGCCGCGCCGGCGGCGTCCTGGCGCATGCGCGTGCCCAGCCCGCGTGCGAGGACGACCGCCTTCACGGTCTTGTTGGCCATCAGCGTGCCAGAAAGCGCAGAGAGCGCAGAGGTCGCAGAGCACGCTCTGGGGTCAGTTGGTCGCTTTCCGCGCGGCGCCGAGCGTGACCGGCGTCGCGCCCGCATAGTAGATCCCGTTGAACAGAAGCTTGAAGGTGCCGTGCGGCTGGCCGCGGAACGTGATCTCCGGACCGAACAGGAGCACCTTCCCCTTGCCGAGCGTCGCCTCAACGGCCGCCACGCCGTCCTGCAGGTAGTGCTGCCCCCACGCCCAGCCGCTCCGCAGCGACTCCGCCGTCGGGAACCAGGCGACGGCGCGCACTCTCTTGAGCGCGGCGTCCGGGTCGAGGTGGAAGACCGGGCTGTTGTCGAAGAAGACGTCCACCTTCTCGCCCATGCCGTAGGCCACCGGGGTCGTGTTGTCGACGCTCGCCTGGAGCACCGATCCCGGGATGAAGAACTTCTCCGACGGCAGCTTCTTCTCGGTCCCGTCCGGCGCCCGGTCGTAGTACTTCAGGGGAATCGGCCGCCGGAACCCGAAGTACTCGCGCGATCCGGCCACGCCGCCGGCTGCCTCGGGCTTCTCGTCCTTCGCGATCGCCGCCTGCACCGCGGCGATGCGCTTCGGCGTCAGGGTCCAGTTGTCCTTGCTGCCCCGCTCGATCGAGTTCTTCCCCTCGGTGATGAACCGGTTGTGCATCGAGGCGGCGACCAGCTCCAGCCCCATCGGCACGAGCGGGTCAAAGTTGTAGGTGAAGGGATCACGGAACGGCGGGGCGAACAGCACCGTGCCGGCCGGCCCCGTCTGGTGCTGGTTGTACATGATCTGCGGGAACCATTCGATGAACATCTGCCGGGCGATGTTCTCGGTCTCGGGCTGGTTGAAGATGTACGAGTCGCGGTTGTTGTCGTGGCCGACGTACTTCTGATAGAGCCGCGGCAGCCCGCCCATCGTCCGCTTGGTCGGCTCCGGCTCGCGCATGTACCAGTTCGAGACCAGCTCCATCCCGTCCGGGTTGACGGGCACGAGGAGCAGAATGTCGTCGTTCAGAAAGCGCAGCGTCTCCGGGTCATTCCTGCCGACCATCTGGTAGGCCATCTCGAGCAGGCCCTGCGCGTTCACGCACTCGGTCGCGTGCAGCCCCCCGTCGATCCAGACGGCCGCCTTCCCCTCGGCCGCGAGCTGGCGCGCCTGGTCGTCGGTCAGCCCCTGGGCCGTCCCCCCTTTCAGCTCACGAGAGCAACAAGTGCCGAGCTATGTGTTGATGTGGTATTTCCTGATTTGATCTCTCCGCGGCCTCTGCGTCCTCTGCGCTGAATAGTCATCCGCGCGGCCCGCGCCGCACACGCTCGGGGTTGCGCGGCATACGATAGCCCCTTTGCCCACCGACCTCAACCGGACGGACCGTCGCTCACACGCGCGCGGACGACGGGCATATACTCGTCAGGCTTCGGCCCCTGGGGCGCACCAGGAACGAAGCACCAGGAGCTCCACCAGGGACCAAGGACGAAGGACCAAGGACTGACTGGTTCTCAGGCACCAGGCCTCGGGTTTTTTGGCTTCGGGCCGGGACGAGGAGGATTCATGAACAGACCGAAGGGTCGGATCACGCGTCAGTTGGTTGGGCTGTCTGTCTTGCTGGTGCTGGCCGCCACGGTCCGGCCGTCGGTCGCCGCCGATATCGGACCGTCCCGGGGCTCGCTCGTCATCGTCGGCGGGGCGATGAAAGATCCCGCGATCGTACGCCGGTTCCTGCAGCTCGCCGGCGGGGCGGACCAACCCATCGTCGTCATTCCCACAGCCGGCGAGGACGACCAGTACGATCAGTCGTGGTCCGGGCTGCAGCAGTTTCGCGACGCGGGTGCCACGCACCTCACCGTCGTGCACACCCGTGATCACGCGGTCGCCGACACCGAGGCATTCGTCAGGCCGATCCGGGAAGCGCGCGGCGTGTTCTTCCCGGGAGGCCGCCACTGGCGGATCGCCGACGCCTACCTGAACACGAGGACGCACCGGGAGTTGCGCGCGCTGCTCGACCGCGGAGGCGTGATTGGCGGCTCCTCGGCAGGGGCCACGATCCAGGGGTCCTTCATGGTGCGCGGCGACACCAAGGGCAACGAGATCATGGTGGGCGACCACACCGAGGGCCTGGGCTTCCTCAAGGGCGTCACGATCGATCAGCACCTGCTGAAGCGCAACCGGCAGTTCGACCTGGTGCCCGTCATCACGACCCGTCCCGAGCTGCTCGGCATCGGGATTGACGAGGACACGGCCATCGTCGTCACGGGCGACGAGTTCGAGGTGATCGGGCGCAGTTACGTAGTGATCTACGACAACCAGCGCCAGATCCCGCCCGACGGCCGGTTCTACTTCCTCGCGCCCGGCGATCACTACAACCTCAAGACGCGCGCCGCCACGCGGCCGACCGAGGTGATGCGGCCCATCGACAGGGTCAAGGAGGGAAAATGGATCAAGTAGTCCTTGGTCCTTCGTCCGTGGTCCTCGCGTCCGCTACCGACGATCTCATCGCCAATTCACCCGAGCAGATTGTCGTGGCGCTCGAGAACATGGTCTGCGAGGCGAAGTCGGCAAGGGTGCTCTCGATGGTCGCCACGATTCCGCCGCAACGGCCGGGCGGGCCGCGCGATCGCGTGGCGAAACGCCGCTCACCGCGGAAGCAGCAAGGTCTCTTCGCGGCCTGTTTCCGCCTCGGTAACGCCCCGCCTGCGCGCGATTAGGGTCACCAGTACGCCGAGGCTGATGGCCTCGCCGGCAACGGTCGCCACCGACGCGCCCAGCATGCCGTAGGCCGGGATCAGGGCCAGGTTGAGTAGCACGTTGGCGAGGCACCCGATGGTCGCGGTCACCAGGAGCGACCGTTCGGCGTTAATGGAGATCGCGACGGCGTGCAACACCGCCAGAGGGAACACGACCACGAAGCCCGCGACGAGGACGCGGAGGACGCCTGCAGCCGGCAGATACTGATCGCCGAAGCACAGGTAGATCAACTCGGGCGCCAGCAGAATGCCGGGAGCGGTGGCGGCGACGCCGGCGGCCACCGATCCTGTCACGCCTATTCTGGCCAGGCGATGGTGCCGGCGACGGTCCGTCACGAAATAGCGGGCCAGTCTGGGGGTGATCGCGAAGCCGATGATGGAAGGGATGTGTGAGAAGCCTTCGTAGATCCGGTAGGCGGCGTTGTACCAGCCGGTCTCGACATCGCCCCGCATCACGCCCAGCATGACGGTGTCGATGTAGTTGTACGCGTTCAGCACGATGAAGAAGGCTGCGAACGGCAGGGCGCGGGCCTGGAGGTCGCACCAGGTCCTGACGTCGAACAACAGGCCGAACTGACCGACCTCCCGCCGCGCGAGCAGCCAGGTCACCGCGAGGGCCACCACCCGCGCGCCGACGAAGGCGGCCGCCAATCCCAGCAGCCCGTAGCCGCCGGAGAGCGCCAGGGCGCCGCAGCCGAGCAGCAGAATCCGATCGGTGAGCATCACGCTTGTTTCGAGATCAAAGCGCTCCAGCCCCGAGAATACGCTCCGCACCGTCGTCATGTAGGAACGCAGCACCGCGGCGAAGGCCAGCAGGTACCCGGCCAGCCGTACGTCCGCCTCGGACCTGAGGAGGCGCAGCGCCATGACGAGCAGCGTCATGGTGACGGCGGCCCAAAGCAGCTTGAGGGCGAAGGTGTGGCCCAGCAGCAGGCGGGCGAGGCGGCGATCACGCGCCACCGCGCGGGTCGTGACGTCCTTCAAGCCGAAGTCCATCAGCGCCTCGGCGATGACGGTCAGGGCCAGCACAAAGGAGAACTTCCCGAAGTCGGCATCGCCAAGCGCGCGGCCGGCGAGGATGAGCAGGACGAGCAGCAGGACGCCGCTCGCCGACGACACGCTGGCGAAGAAGAAATTGCGCAGGAGACCGTGCGGAGCGGCGGAGGTGTTGGCGTCGGTCACGGCCGATCAGCTCCGCGCCGCGGCGATCGCAGCAAACAGACTCCGGTACCGCTCGTACAGCGCGGGGGCGTGGAAGTCGCGCTCGACGGTCTCGCGGGCGCGCGAGCCCAGGGCGCGACGCAAGTCGGGTTCGTCGAGCAGGCGCCGAAGGGGCCACCCACGCGCGCGCCCGGGCGCCCGCGTCGAGTGGATGGCCCGGCATATCGGGTCCGACCAGCACCAGGTAGGCGCTGGGATGTTCAACCAGTTGCCAGGCTTCGAGTGAATCCAGAATGCCCTTCTCGACACTCAGGCGCGCCAGACATACGCAGATGAGCCGCTCGGCGGGCCACCCCTCTTCGCGCCGGATGCGCGCCTTCTCACCGGCGCTGGGCGGGCGGAACCGCGCCGCGTCGAGCCGTAGTACACCCACTCGACGCGCGAGACACGATCGATCCAGGTGGCCAGGGCGAATCCGGGAACCAGCTCCCGTACCGTCGATCCGTCCCAGTCGACGACAAAGACTTTGCGCGCGTGGCGATCCGAGAAGACGATGCGGTCGCCCCGCCGGGTGAGGAGCGGCTTCGCGTAGCTGCCCGGCTCGCCGAGAATCGGGCGCTCGCCCAGGCCGTCCTCAGTGTCGATGCCCATCGGCACGAGCTGCCGTCCGCGCGCGATCACGTCGGTGCCGTCCCCGTGATCCTGCACCCAGACCACGCGCGTGCGGGCACCGGTGAACCCGCCGAGCGGCGAGAGGGCGGAGGCCGGCGCCCGTCCGGCGGCCGCGGCATTCCGAACGTTCGCACGCGGCGCCGGGGGCGAATCCCCTTCGAAGGATCCGCAGGCGACTCCCGTTCCGCCGAGAAGGACCGCGATCAAGAGGGTGGACAGTCGGCGCACGGTCGTGCTCAGAAGGCCGTCATCGAGACCTATCCGGGCATTATCGCAGATCGGCCGCGGGCGCCGAGGCGGCGTCTCGCCGGAGGACCTCGAAGGCGTGATACAGATTCTCGTGGTCGAGGGGCACAAGGCGCAGATCCGTGGCCGACCAGATCCAGCTTGGGGTCAGATGGTCGAGCAGCTGGCGGCGCTCGTCGACCGGCGCCAGCCCGGCGAGGCCCAGTGAGGCTAGGCGATTCTTCAACCGCACCACCGTCGGGTTGTAGCTCCACCCGACGTAGATCCAGGGACGCGGCAGCTTGTCCAGTGACGCCGCCGAACCGGCGTAGCGCTCCGGACCTACCCAGCGGAGGAATTGCGCCGTCTCGAAGACCTTGCCTGTGCCGTAGGTCTCGGACATGACCAACACGACCCGCCGCTCGGGAAAGGCAAATGAGAAATAACAGTAGTCCGAGAGCCAGGGCGCCAGGTACGTGGCTGTCACCTCGCGCGCCGCGAGGCGCGCCATGAGCCGGTTGTAGTCCCCCTCGCTCAGTTCGACGGGCATGAGCGGCGCCAGCCACAGGCGATTGACGAGGACGATGGCGGAAAAGAGCGCGCCGAAGGCCACGTCGAACTTGAGCGGGAGCCGCCGGGCCATCTGACACAGTCCATCGTGCGCCAGAATGGCCAGGGGCACAATGCTTGCGGCGAAATAGCGCGGTTCGGCGTACTCACCCAACAGGAGGAACGGCGCCAGGCACACGCCCAGCCAGACCAGAGCCCAGCGGGTCGCGCGGAGGACCGCAGGGCGGCAGGCGACGAGCGCCGGCAGCAGAAAGAGCTGGGCGAAGAGCGCGACCCCGTACAGGCGCACCGCCGGCGTCCACTGGCGGTCGGTCACGCTGGCGACGAGCCCGCGAAGGCGATCCACAGGGAAGAGGCCCACGGCGAGAAAGCCCACCGCGACGAGCAGGAGGTGTGCCAAGAGCACGAGCGTGCCGCGCCGGATCAGCTGCCGCCGCGGAACGGGGTCGCCTGCCCGTGCGAGCAGGGCCGCCATGAGGCCGACGAACAGCAGCAGGCTCGAAACGCGACAGAAGGTCCCGAGGGCGAGCCAGAGAGTCGCGGCCAGCAGCCGTCGCCGCTGGGCCCCGGCGCTCTCGGTTCGGAAGCTCGCCACAAACTGCCACCCGGCGAGCGTGCCCAGCACGAGCGCCGGCGTTTCTGACAGCGTCTTGAAGCCGAGATAGAGCGGCAGCGGCAGCGCGAGGGTCACGAGCGCGATCTGGGCAGCTTTTTGGCGAGCCAGGAGACTTTCGAGAAGCTTGAAGGTCGCGGCGCCGAAGGCGAGCACGAGCCCGGCAAAGATCAGCCGCACGACAAAGAGGGCCCGCTGGCCGTCGCCCAACGCGCCCACGAGCGCCCAGAGCACCGCGACGAAGCCAATCTTGCCTGCAAAAAACCCGTACGGAAGAACGCCCTCGGCGAGCGCGCCTTCGAGCGCAACGAGCACAGCCGGGGAGTGCTGGCGGACCGAGAACAGGTAGAAATACTCGTCCCAGTAGTGGTCCCGGCTGAAGCTCAGTCCCAGGAACACCGCCGCGACGATGACGAGCCACCACCGTGAGCGCGTCCGCGGGGAGCTGGAGCTCGTCGTCGGCAGCATGACGTCCCTTCAGCGTGGCAGCACGGTCCGCGTGAGGAGCCGCCAGTAGGCGGCCAGCGCCCGCTCGTAGGCCGCCTTCGCCCGACGCATCCGTGGGCTCCCGACGAGATCGTCGCGGGCCACCATGGGGTCCGTCCGCAGGAGGGTGGCATCGTGGACGACGCGGATCCGTCGGACGAGCGCGCGGTCGGCCGGCAACGCCGGCAGCATGCGCACGAGCCCCGCGACGGCCCTGAGATACATCCGCCCGTGTCCTTTCCAGATGAGCACGACACATTGCAGGGCCTCGTGCACGACGAGGACGGGCAGGATCGAGATGAGCGTCCGCCACTCGTAATTCTTTAGCATGAAATGCCAGCGGTTTCGAATCTGGTAGTAGAACAGCCAGGCGCTGCGCGGCCGGCTCTGATGCCGCACGCGCGCCCACGGGAGTTCGACAATGCGATACCCGGCGAGCCGGATACGATGCGTGAAGTCGCCGTCTTCCTTCCCGATGAAGTACCGTTCGTCGAAGAGCCCGACGCGGATGGCTGCGTTGCGCGCGATGAGCAGGGCGCACGTCGACGCGCAGCCGATCTCCTGCGGCTCCGAGCCGCGATCGGCCAGGGGCCGATCGCACCACGGGTTGACCGCCTCGCAGATGAAGTGCAGGCCTGTGCCGGCGTACTGAATGACGTCGGGCCGGCCCGCATGGACGACGATGGGGCTGGCGACCGCGATGGCCGGATCCCGCGCCATGGCCGCGCGGAGGTGCTGGACGATGTCAGGCTCGACGGCGACGTCGGCATCCATCAAGAGCACATATGGGCTCGACGCCTCGCGGATGCCAACGTTGCGGCCCGGGCCGGGACCGCGGTTGTCGTCGAGACGGCGGACGCGGACTTCCGGAAAGCGCTCCGCCAGCCACTGGGCCGTGCCGTCCGTGCTGGCCACGTCGACGAGCGTGATGCGGGAGAACGGACAGCCGGCCGCGCTCAGGGCGTCGAGCGTGGCCGGCAGCGTGCTGCGGGCGTTGTGGGCGACAATGACGACGGAGACGTCTCCGGGGAACTCCAGCATCGCGACGCAGTTCCATTATGGCAGGCCGCGCGGCGCCCTCCGCGCCGCGCGCGCTCACGGCCAGCGCACGAGCACGATATTGGTCCGCTCGTTCACGCTGCGAACCGGGATGCGGTTCGACGAGGGCGTGCTAACAAGAAACCCGTAGACCTCGCCCGAACGGGGACCTGGCCACGTGCGATCAAGAGGCGCCACGCGGATCTGGTCACGGCCGTACTCTTCCGGGGCCAGCTCCTTGCACTCCCGGCCCGCTCCGAACCAATCGAACCCCGCGCCGTACCACTTCCCACCGATGTTGACCACAATCATCGGGTTGCCCTCGATGTTGGGCGGGTTGTCATCGATGGACACGAGCGGCCAACGGCCCGCCTTCGTATGGCGGAGGCAGACGCGGCACCCCACGATCTCCACGTTGTAGAGATGCGAACTCACCGTCCAACCGCTCACGTTGGTGGAAGCAGGGTCCAGCCAGGTGATCGTGGAGGGATCGATCATGTCCACCCCCGGCACGGGCGTGCCGGGCGGCGGCTGGGGAGGTTCTTCCTGGACGCGCACCACCAACTGCGCTTCGGTGACGGTGCCGTCTTCGTAGGTGAACCGCGCCGTTGCCGTAAAGCTGCCTGCCCGGGTGTAGGTATGCGTCACAATGGCCGACCCGGTGACCTGTCCCAGATCCCGGCTCTGCCCATTCCCGAACAGTATCTCGAGCGTGCCCGTCGCCGGCTTGTTGGCTTCGAGGGTGGCCGCGGCGGTAAACGTGGCCGGCGAGTTCACGGTCGGTTCGGTGGGCGAGACCGCCAGGGTCAGGCGCACCGGCGCGCGCAGGCGAACGGCGAGTTCCTCCGACACCAGCTCGAGCGCCCGTGCGCTTACCGTGGCCGGCGCCGTCGTTGTCAACGTGGCCTGCGCCCGCCCGTTTTCGTCCGTGTAAACCGTGTCGGCCGGCTTCAGCGTGCCGGCGCTGGTCTTGAACACGACCGGCGCTCCCGCCACCGGGTCACTGCCGGCGGTGCGAGCCGAGGCGACGAGGGTCGCGGTGCCGCCGGCCGCGGGCAACACCGGCGGATCGACCGCCAGCTCGACCCGGGCGACCTCGCCCGATCCGACGGCGATGGTGAGTTCGGCCCGCAGGGTGCCCGACGTCGCCACGACGCGGTCCCGGGCGACCCGATTGCCCGCTCGATACGTGGCGGTTGCGCTGCCCCCGTGGGTCCGAACCTTGCGCGACTCGAGCTGACCGACGTCGGCCGTGAAGAGAATCTCGGTGCCGTCCTCGACCGGCGATCCGTCCAGGCCCGTGACCCGGACCGTGAGGACGGTGGACTGGTTGGCGGCCAGGTAGGTCCGGGCCGCCGAGAGGGCGAGCAACGCGTCGGTGGGCGCGAGCAACTGGCCTTTGTCAACGTCACAGCCGGCGGCCAGCGCCAGGCTGGCCAGCAGGCTCGCCCTGACGAGGCGAGCGGGGTGTGTACCTCTTCCGCGTCCAGTCTCGTTCCGCATGAAGTCGCTCCTGGTGCCACTCAACGCGATGTCAACAGGCACCGCGGGTGGGTCCCGCCTGTGCGGCAGTCCTGTACAAGCCTCAATGCCTTATCGGCCGCGGGTGCCGTCAACACTAGGCTGGAGAACTTGACTGCGGCAGGGGCTGGGGAGACCGCCGGTAAGCCAACCCTCGTATGATACCATGCGCCGAGTGGCATGCGCATCCTCTTGTTGGCTCCGCATCCCTTCTTCCAAGACCGCGGGACACCTCTCGCCGAAAAAGCGGTGCTCGAGTTCCTGGCGGATCAGGGCCACTGGATCGACGTGCTCACGTTCCATGAAGGCGACCCGGTCGACGTTCCGAACTGCCGCATTCATCGGATTCCAGCGCTCCCCGGCGTGCGGCGCGTGCGGCCGGGATTCTCGCTGAAGAAGCTGTTCTCTGACGTGGTGATGCTCGGCGCCGCCCTGCGCCTCATGCGCACCACGCGCTACGACCTCATCCACGCCGCCGAGGAGGGGGTGTACATGGCGGCACTGCTGAAGCGGGTGTTCGGCGTGCCGTACGTCTACGACATGGACTCGTCGCTGGCCGACCAGTTGACCGAGCGATATGCGTCGCTGCAGATCGCCCGGCGCCTGCTGAAGGCTTGCGAAGGCGCCGCGGTGCGCCGCAGTCTCGGCGTGCTGGCTGTGTGTCGCGCGCTCGGGGATCTCGCCCTGTCGCACGCCCCCGGCCACCTGGTGGCGTGCGTCGAAGACACGACGCTGCTCGCCGTGGACGACGCTGGGCCCGCGCCACTTGCAATCCTGCCGCCCGGCGGGCCGATCGTCATGTACGTGGGCAACCTCGAGCCGTATCAGGGGGTGGGGCTGCTCCTCGCCGGGTTCGCCCGCGCGGTCGAGGAGGTTGCCGACCTGCGGCTGGCGGTGATTGGCGGCACGCCCGAGCACATCGCTCACTACCAGGAGACCGCGCGCCGGCTCGGCGTCGCCGGCCGCGTGCACTTTCTGGGGCCACGCCCCGTTGCCCAGCTGCGCGGGTACCTGCAGCAGGCAGACGTGCTGGTGTCGCCGCGGCTCCGCGGGTACAACACGCCGATGAAGCTCTACTCTTATCTGGATTCGGGGCGTCCCGTCGTGGCCACGCGCCTGCCGACGCACACGCAGGTCGTCGACGACGAGGTGGTTCGCCTGGTGGACCCCGAGCCCGACGCGCTGGCGGCAGGCATCGTGGAGCTCATTCGAAAACCGGAACGCGCGCGCGAGCTCGCCTGCCGCGCCAAGGCCCGAGTGCAGGAACGCCACACGCCGGCCGTGGCACGAGCCAAGCTCGCTGCCTTCTACGCCGAGATCGCCGCCCGCCTCCACGCTTCGACTGCGCCCGCATGACACATCCGAGTGCCACCTGGCCCCTCGCCCTGTTCCGGCGGTCCGTGCTGAAGCAGGCCAAGCTGAAGGCCATCGTCGCGCTCGTGGGCGACATCGAGGGCAAGACGTGTTTGGATCTGGGCGGCGACAATGGGGTCATCAGCCATCTGCTGCGTTGTCGGGGTGGCGAATGGTCCAGCGCCGATCTGGGGGCGGACCATGTCGCGTCCATCCGCGAGCTGGTCGGCGAGCGGGTGTGGGAGCTCGACGGCGCGTCGCTCCCGTTTCCCGACGGCGCCTTCGACGTGGTCGTGGTCGTCGATCTGCTCGAGCACATCGAGGCCGACCTCGCGTTCGCCGGCGAACTCGGACGTGTTCTCAAGCCGGGCGGTCTCCTGGTGGTCAATGTGCCGCATGTGAAGAGGCGATCGCTCATCAACCGGATCCGCACGGCCGTCGGACTGACCGACGCGTGGCACGGGCATGTGCGGCCGGGCTACACTATCGAGGACCTGGCGCGCCTGCTGCATCCGCTGTTCCGTCTTGAGCGGAGCCAGACCTACTCCAAGGCGTTCTCGGAAGCCATCGACGTCGCGCTGAACGTGCTGTACGGCGGGCTGGCCCACGCGCGGCGGGGGCCTGCCGGCGGCCCGTCGAAAGGCACCGTGCTGATGCGGCGTGACGTGGAGAAGCGGCGGCGCCAGTTCTGGCTGCTGTCGTTGGGGTATCCGTTTCTTTGGGCTGTCAGTCGGCTCGATGGGGTGCTCTTCTGGCAGACGGGCTATCGACTGATCGTCAGAGCCAGGCGGGTCGACGAGACGGCTGCCGGCGAAGGAGGACCGACGTGAGCGAGCGGGTGCTCGTGACCGGCGCCACGGGCTTCACCGGATCGCACCTGGTCCGGGCGCTGGTCGACACCGGCGAGACCGTGCGCGTGCTGGCGCGCTCGGCGGACAAGGCCAGGCGAATGCTGCTGCGCGAGGTGGAGATCGTCGAGGGCGACCTCACCGACCATACGACGGTCGCGCGGGCGGTCCGCGGCCGCGACGTCGTCTACCACCTGGCGGCGGCGTACCGCGAGGCCGGTCTTCCGGCACGCCGCTATCACGAGGTGCACGTCGTCGCCACCACAGACCTGCTCGAGGCTGCACGCGCGGAAGGCGTGCGGCGCTTCGTGCACTGCAGCACCGTCGGAGTTCTCGGCCATATCGCTGACCCGCCGGCCGACGAGACGTGGCCGCATCGACCCGGCGACGTCTATCAGGCGACCAAGGGCGAGGGCGAGCGCGCGGCGCTGGCGTTCTGCCGGCGGTACGACTTTCCGCTGGCGGTTGCCCGGCCCACGGCCATTTACGGACCCGGCGACCTGCGGCTGCTCAAGCTCTTTCGGCTGATCGCGCGGCGCCGCTTCGTCATGCTGGGGAGCGGCCAGGTGTTCTACCACATGGTGTATGTGGACGATCTCGTGCGCGGGTTGCGGTTGCTGGCCGAGCGACCCGAGGCGGTGGGCGAGGTCTTCATTCTGGGCGGTCCCGAGTATCGGACCTTGAACGAGCTGGCCGCGCTCATCGCCGAGGCTGTCGCCTGCCCGCCGCCGCGCCGGCACATGCCGCTCGCTCCGGTCTGGTGGGCGGCGGCGCTCTGCGAAGCCGTCTGCGTGCCCTTGCGCATCGAGCCGCCGCTCTACCGGCGGCGCGTCGATTTCTTTGCCAAGAGCCGCGCGTTTTCCATCGAGAAGGCCCGGCGACTGCTCGGCTACCAACCTCAGGTGGATCTGACCAGTGGGGTGCGCCGCACGGCCGAGTGGTACCGGGCGCAGGGTTATCTATGACCGCGCGCGCCGAGGCGGGACCGGTCGAGGCCGGCAGGCGCCTGTACGCCGATGTCGAAAGCTCGACCGAGGAGTATGCCCGCCGCTTTGCCGGACCCGTGGGCGAGTGGTTTCTCGAAACCCAGTGGCTGGCCGCGCGCCGCCTCCTGGCGGGCGTAGGGCCGGGCGCCCGCGTGCTTGACGTGGGCGGCGGCCACGCGCAGCTCGTTCCGGGCCTGGTGGCCGCGGGGTTCGACGTCACCGTCGTGGGCAGCGACGTCTCGTGCGCCGCGCGGCTGGCGCCGTGGCTGGTGGCCGGTCGATGTCGCTTTCAGGGCGGGGACCTGCTCGCGCTGCCCTTTGCGGGCGGAGACTTCGAGGCCGCCCTGAGTGTTCGCCTCCTCCCGCATCTCGACGACTGGGAGCGCCTCATCGCTGAACTGTGTCGGGTGGCGGCCCGCATGGTCATCGTGGACTATCCGTCGCGCCGCAGCGTCAACGCGTGGGCTGATCGCCTGTTCGCCCTCAAGAGCCGTGTCGAGGGCAATACGCGGCCGTTTCGCGTCTTCCACCCGGCGCAGATCGCGGAGGCGTTCGCCCGGCACGGATTTCGCGCGACCGCGTCGGTGCCCCAGTTCCTGCTGCCGATGGCGCTTCACCGATTCCTGACGTGGCGCGGGCTCAGCCAGGCGCTGGAGGGGCTCGGCGAGACAGCCGGCCTGCGCGGCCGGTTCGGCTCGCCCGTCATCGTCCGCGCCGAGCGCCTCGACCCGTCCGGCTCGCTCGAGGCGTGATGCGGCCGGAAACCGGTCGGCGCCGTGAGCCGAAGGGTTCTGAGCACGCGCCGACGAGCGTGCCCGCAAGGCGAGGCGGGGAGCTGGACGAGCGTGACTACATGAAAGTGCATCGGGGGGTACAGATCGAACCAGCCCTGAGAAAACCGTCGCCCGGCCGCCTCGAACACGCCGAGCGGGTTGAACTCGTCGGGTGCCCACGATTCAGGGAGATTCGGCAGGCCCCACCAGAGGCCGTAGGTGCTGAGGAAAAGGCTCAGCGCGAGGATCCCGATGAGGCGCGCGCTCGGAATGCCAGCGACAATGGGCAGGCCGAATCTGGCAATCAGCCGAGGGAACGGTGACTTAGACGTACTCCGGCCGAACATCAACGAATCACCCGGAGCGCGGCCGTCATCACTGGAGACCATGGGTATAATATACGGGGATGCGGTCGTCTTGGTCAGCTGACGTTCCTCAGGCGCCGCTCTCGCCAGAGGAGCGCGCCCAGGCCGCCCCACGTGCGCCCGGCGTGATCGCCGCGTTAGTGCTGGTGGTCTTCGCGGGCGGGGCCGCGCTCACCCTCGATGTGCCCCGCGATACCTACGGCGTCAAAGGCGACGAAGCGACGTACGTCGGGATGGCCTTGAGCGTGGCCTACGACAGAGATTTCCGCTTCGACCGTCGCGATCTGGAGCGCTTCTGGCAGACGTATCAGACCGGCCCCGAGGGCTTGTTCCTCAAGCGCCGCTGGGAAACCCACATCGGGCTGCGTGGCCGGTGGCCTTTCCTCGAGACGACGCGCCACCGCAATCCACAGCGCGAGCGCCTGTATTTTGCCAAGGCGCTGCTCTACGGGGTGGTGGCCGCGCCTTTTGCGGCGCTGGCCGGTCTCAACGGCCTCCTGCTGCTGAACGTCCTGCTTCTGGCCGGCGTGCTGCTCGCGGGGTATACGTTTCTCGCGGCGCGGTCGCCCGCGCCCGTGGCGCTGCTGCTCTCGACCGCCTTCGTCGGCGGATCCGTCGCGTGGCTCTACGCCGTCTGGCTGACCCACGAGATCCTGAACTTCGCCCTGGTGTTCTTCGCGTACTTCCTGTGGCTGTTCAAGGAAGTCGCTCCGCAAGGGACGTGGCGCGGGACGCGCTGGTTCACCGGGCATGCGACAAACGTCGTGGCCGCCGCCCTGCTCGGTCTCGCCACGTACTCGAAACCCCCGAATCTGTTGCTGATCGGACCGCTGGTCGCGCTCCTCTGGTGGCGGCGACGCGTGCGCGCGGGGCTGACGGTGGCAGTGGTCTTTGTCGGCGTCGTGGCGGCATGTTTTGCCTTGACGGCCCTGATTACCGGCGACGCCAACTACCAGGGTGGTGACAGAAAGACCTTCTACGGCGCGTTTCCCTACGACACCGCCGACGCCACGTTCGAGAACCGCGGCGTGGCCATGGCGACCAACGAGGTCGACGTCGAGGAGCCCCTCGAGCGAGCGGTGTTCTGGCCGCGACTTTGGGTGAATGCCGGCTACTTTCTCGTCGGGCGCCACTTTGGGTTCATCCCCTATTTTTTCCCCGGGGCGTGGGCCTTGTGCCTGGCCGTGTGGTGGCGCCGGGCGTGGCGGCCGTGGCAGCTCATGATCGCCGGCACGGTCGCCTTGACGGTTCTGGTCCTGCTCATCAACATGCCGTTTTCGTGGTCGGGCGGCGGTGGTCCGCCAGGGAACCGCTATTTTCTGAGCGTGTATCCCGCACTGTTTTTCCTGGTGCCACCGACGCGATCGCTCCTCTCCGGCGTCGTGGCGTGGGCGGGCGGCGCGCTCTTTGTCGGCCACCTCCTGTTCAACCCGTTCGTGGCGGCCAAGAGCCCGTGGCTGACGACCCAGCGAGGCGCGTTGCGCGCGCTGCCAGTCGAGCTCACGATGATCAACGACCTGCCCATCCAGTTGAACCAGGCGCGGTCGCGAATACCCAACCCGGATGAGCGTGGGGTCCTGCTGTACCTGCTGGACAGCAACGCCTTCGACCTCGAGCCGATGGGCCTCTGGGTGGCCGGCCGCGCGCGGGCCGATATCATCGTGCGCACGGGTGAGCCGCGCCCCTACTTGCGTGTTGCACTCCATTGCCCGGTCCCGAACACCGTCACGCTGAGCGCGGGCGGCCCGACACGGCGGGTCACCCTGAAGCCGGGCCCGACCGTGGACGTCCTGGTGCCGGCGCGGTGGGTCCACGCGCGGGTGGGCAGCTCGGCGTGCCTGTTGTCGGTCCGGACGAGCAGCGGCTTTGTGCCGCATCTTGTAACCCCCCCCTCGGGTGACCCGCGGTTTCTCGGCGTGCAGATCCGGATCGCCACGGCAGCAGAGGAACGACCGTGACGAACGCACCGACAACCGAGGTGGAGGAGCATTCCGGCGGACACGTTCGCCCCTGGGCCGAGGCCGGGCTCGTCGTCTTGTTTGGCGTCGTGCTGACCGTCTGGTTCACCTGGCCCCTCGCCGCACGGATGGGCAGCCTGGGGCGCGCAGACAACGGCGACGGTCAGTTCAGTATCTGGAACGTGGCCTGGGTCGCCCGGGCGCTCGTCAGGCAGCCGCTTCGTGTCTTCGATGCCAACATCTTTCATCCCCACCGCTCGACGCTGGCATTCTCCGAAGCGAACCTCGGGGCTGGGGCGCTGGCGGTGCCGGCGTACTGGGCGACAGGCGACCCGGTCGTCGCGCACAGCTTTGCCTTCCTCCTCAGCTTCGCCCTGACCATCGTCACGACGTATTACTTAGCACGCTACTTGACCCGCAGCCGGTGCGCTGCGCTGACGAGCGCGGTGCTCTTCGCCTTCTGTCCCTACCTATTCGGCCGGACCTCCCACATCCAGTTGCTGATGGTCTTCGGCCTGCCGCTGTGCCTGCTCGCGATGCATCGGCTCATCGACCGGCCGACGGTGCCGCGGATGGGCGTGCTCGGGTTCGCGGTGGCCCTGCAGGGCCTGTTCTGCGCGTACTACGGGGTGCTGGCCGGCCTGCTCGTCGGGTTGGGCGTCCTCTCCTACGCCAGCCTCGATGGCCGCTGGCGGCAGCTGCGTTACTGGACCCTTGCAACTGGGGCCGCACTGGTGGCGGTGCTGATCGTGCTGCCTTTCTTTCTCCCGTACCGCGAGCTGCAGGTGACGACGGGGTTCGGGCGCTCGTTGGCCGATGCCGCCACGTATTCCGCCGACTGGGGCGCGTACTTCGCGTCGAACAGCCGGCTGCACGCCTGGATGCTCGCGCTGCTCCATCGACGGAATGACGTCCTGTTTCCCGGGTTTCTGGCGATGGGCCTCGGCGTGGCGGGCCTCCTCGTCGGCTGGCGCCAGACGGGGACCCGGCGGCACGCGATCTATTACACGTTGGTGCTCGGGCTGGCGCTGTGGAGCTCCTTTGGCCCGAAGGCCGGTCTCTACAGGGCGCTCTATCACGCCGTCCCGGTGTTTTCACTCCTGCGCGCGCCGGCGCGGTTCGGCGTGGCGGTGACCCTGGCGCTCGCCGTCCTGTCGGGCTTCGCGGTGGCTCGCGTCCTGCGCGCGCAGGCCCCGCGTCGCGCGGGGTTCGTCAGCGCGGCGTTGATCGTCGCCGCCCTCGCCGATCTGCACCTGTCGGAGATGCCGTTCCGCGACGTGCCGCCGCCGGCTCGCATCTATCGCTTCCTGCGCGACCTGCCGCCGGGCGCCGTCGTGGAGTTTCCGTTCTTCTATCTGCGCGAGATGTTTCACCGGCACAGCTGGTACATGCTGCAGTCCACCTACCACTGGAAGCCGCTGGTCAACGGCTACAGCGACTATATTCCGCAGGACTTCCGCGACATGGCCGTGCCGCTGTCGTCGTTTCCGAATATGGCGGGGTTCCGCATTCTCGAGCCACGGGGTACCCGCTACGTGGTCTTTCATCTGGACTGGTACAACCGGAAGAACCGCGACGCGCTCGTCGAGCGGCTGTATCGGTATCGTGAGTTCTTGCGCCCGCTGAACTGCGGCCGCGACACGCTGCTGTACGAGATCGTCGGGTGGCCCCAGCACGAGAACGAGAGGAAGAAGCCCGGTCCTTGAAAGGGGCCATGAGATCAACATAGAGCGCGCCGCGCGCGACGAGATCACGCAGGTCCTTGGCCGTCTGCGACCCCAGGCTCTGCACCGTCGTGAAGCCCGCCATCAGCGTGTCGTAGGCCATGGCGATGCCGAAGATGGCCGACTGCGCCGGCGTCTCTTCGCGCGCCGTGAACGGCCACGCCCGGCCGTTGACGGCGATGTGATGGTCGACGTGCACGTGAGTGTCGATCCAGCCGGGCATGACCGCCAGCCCGGTCAGGTCGTAGGTCACTCCCTGCGCCTTCGGATCGATGCGCGCGATCTTCGACCCCTGGACGACGATCGTGGTGTTCTGCACCACGCCGCCCTTGCCGTCCAGCATCGTGCCGACCGTGAGGACAATCGGCTGGTCCGCCGTCATGGCCTGCGGACAGGTCAGGACCAGGCGTGCAGCCGCCACCAGCAGGCACCGCAGAAGCGTCATCATGACGCTTGCCCGAAGGCTGCCGCCTCGTCCCGAGGGGCACCGAAACGGCGAAGTGGCAGCGGGGGGGGCGACCAGGCGCCCTGCGCTGCCACTTCCCATTGCGCACGCGTGCGGACGTGCGACCGGCACGCCCCGAACTAGAACTTCACCTGGACGCCGAACCGCAGGAGCCGGCCGTCCACGATCTCCGACGGCCTGCCGAGCGAGGATCCTACCGCCTCGACCTCACCCGTCGTCGAGTTGTTGTTCAGGACGTTGAAGAGATCTGCGATGCCCTCCACCGTCGCCCCACCGAAGCGGAAGATCTTCGAGAACCGGAGGTCCAGGATGTCGTAGCGATCCAGCCGGTACGTGCCGCGCGGCACGAGCCGGACAACCTGCGACACCTGGGTGAGGTTCGGCACGATCGTCCTGCCCACGGTGTAGTTGCGGTTGAGCGGCAAGCCCGTGGCCGTGCGCAGCGCTCCGCTGATCTGCACATCGTAGGGCAGGATGTAGGCACCACCCGTGCGGATCTGGTGCGGCGAGTCGTAGCCGACGTAGCCCTCGTCGTTGATGAGGTTGTTCGGGTTGTTGCGATCGCCAGAACAGCCGCCGGCACAGGCGGTCACGGTACCCTTGTTGCGACCGGCGGTGTACCCGAAGAAGACGTTCCCCTTGGTGAACCGCTTGGTGAGCTTCGCCTCGAAGCCGTGATACGACTCGAAGAGGTCGTCGAAGTTCGTGAGCAGCTCATCGATCAGGCCCAGCGTGGCCGGGTTCTGGTTGTAGACGGTCAACGGCTGGCTCGTGAGCGGGTTCGTGATCGTAACCGGCGTGTAGGACTCGGGTGGCACCGCCAGGTTCTTGATGCTGTACATGTCGTAGTACTTGCGGCCGTAGTACCCGAGGCTCAAGGCCAGTTGCGGCAGCAGCTCGTGGTCGACGACGACGGACCATTCCCACTGATAGGGGCGCTTGATGTCCGGGTCGATCCGCCGGTTGAGCCCGCCCGTGAAGGGCGTGCCCGCCCCGACCTCGTTTGGCTGCGCCAGCAGATCGCCGTTCAGGTCCGTCCACGGACGGGTCGAGGAGCTGCGCTGGTTCGGGTTCACGTTTCCGATGAACCCGGTCCCTTCCATCCGCACGTACTTGCTGATGCTGCCCTTGAGGGCCGTCTTGCCGTTCCCGAGCAGGTCGTACGCCATCCCGAAGCGCGGCACGACGTTGTTCCACGTGAGGACGCTCCAGTTCGCCGGAAACTCGCGCGCGCCCACGTACACGCCGCCCGGGCCGCCCTGCGCAGGCCACCCCATGTTCAGGTGGTCGAAACGCACGCCGGGGTTGAGCGTGAGGCGCTTGAGGGTCCACGAATCCTGCAGGTACACGCCGACGTCCCAGCGCACGTCCTCGCGGTGCGTGAGCGGGGTGTTGTAGACGACCACCGTATCGGGCACGCCGTTCCGATAGCGAAGCAGGATGTCACCGTTGACCCAGAACTTCTCCTGGAAGAAGCCCGACCGCGCCTGGATCCCCGCCTTGAGGTTGTGCGTGCCCGTCACGTACGACATCGAACCCGAATACGTCACCATCGTGCCGGTGACGTCGGTGTCCCACGGCGCGGCGTTGTACAGGAGGCCCGTGATGATGTCCAGCTTCGCGAGGTCGTTCGGGCCCACGCTTTTCTGGTAGTCCAGGTTGTAGTCGACCGGCATCGCCGCCCAGCCTGCCTCCAGCAGGAACCGGTTCGTCAGCGTCCCGAACCACTTGACCTGCGCGATCAGGTTGCGGGGGTTGATCTGCTCGACGGTGGCCTCGGGATTGAAGAACACGGTACCGCTGGGCGCGTTTGCGCGGCGATGGCCGCGCCACTTGGCGCCCCGGTTGTAGACGACATTGAACTTGTTCTTCCGCGTCGCCTGCCACGTGAGCCTCATCGCGCCGTTCGTCAGCCGGTTGTCGTCGAGGGCCTGGCTGCCGTCCTGGTTGAAGGTGTTGGCCACGTACGTGTCAGCGCCCCAGCGACGGAACGTCCCGAAGAACCACACCTTGTCCCGCAGGATGCGGCCACCAACCGACGCATTGACATCGTAGACGCGCCAGATGTGGTTCCGCGCGGTCAGCCCCCGCTGCCTCAAGCTGTCGCTGCTGTTGTCCGACTGCAGGCTGCTGTTTGCCCCCGTGGCAAAGAAGGCGCCGTGGAACTCGTTGCCGCCTTCCCGCGGGACCATGTTGATCTGCACGCCACCAAAGGCGTTCTCGGCCGGAAGCGCGCTCGTGCGGTACACCACCTCCGACATGTCGCCGTCGTTGTAATAGAAACCCGTCTGGTTTCCATTGAACGCAACGTGCTGGAGCGTCATCCCGTCCTGCTGGTAGGTGATGTCCGCGCTGGACGACCCATGGATCTGAAGCGTCGGCTGCTGCATCCCCTTCGTGCCGCCAACGTCCGGACTCTGGGTCGTGACGCCCGGGATCAGCTGCCCGATGGCGAATACGTCGCGCCCGGTGGGAATCGTGTCGATGACGCTACGGCTCATCACCGACTGGGCCACCGACTCCTTGGTGTCGACAACCGGCGAGGCGCCCGTCACAGTCAAGGTCTCTTGGATGGTCCCCACCTTCATGTCGGCGCTCACGGTCGCCGTGAAGCCGGCCGGCAGGTCGATGCCTTCGCGCTTCACCGTGCTGAATCCGGTCAGAGTGAACGTGACCGTGTAGATGCCGGGCCGAAGCTCGACGACCCGGTACTGGCCGCTGCCATCGGTCGTCGCCGTCCTCACGCCCTCAATCAGTGCAGGGCTCGACACCTCGACCGTGACTCCCGGCAGGACTGCGCCCGACGAGTCCTTGACCACACCCGCAATTGCGCTCTGTGCCCGCGCGAGGGAACTCATCCCGCCGAGCACAAGCAGCAAGACGAGTGTTCCGCGAATGACCCAACGCATAGCTCTTCCTTCCTCTGAGAATCCCCCCGCTGTCTCCCCTGAAGGCCGCACTATGGCCGAAGCGTACGCCTCGCTCAG
>Ga0315280_10003844_pt1 | contig 22673 bp, 24 predicted proteins | sample YL17G06_40_MG_FD_203697 | JGI IMG/M metagenome (GOLD analysis project Ga0315280, IMG submission 203697) | Sediment microbial communities from Yellowstone Lake, YNP, Wyoming, USA - YL17G06_40 | ecosystem: Environmental > Aquatic > Freshwater > Lake > Sediment | place: USA: Wyoming | collected... | reverse complement strand
GGTATCGCCACCGGATATACGGTCAGGATGCTGCGATAGAGTTTGCCGATGTTGGCGAATTTGGTCTCGAAGTTATGAACCGACAGAATCAGCCGGCCCTTCAGGCTTCCCGACAGCGCTACCTTGATTCGCTCCTGGGTCTGGACAATAAGGAAATTCTCATATTCAAAGTCGATAAATTCAGCCCCTGCTTTCAGGGCGGTCGTAAGCACGTCGAGCCGCAACTGCAGCGGATAAGCGATAGCACCCCCCTGCCGGCTGTCCCTGCAGGTAACGGTAAGAGGCAGCCGTTTGCCGCCGGCATCTTTCGCAGCAGCAATTAATTCTCTGACCAAATCGACGGTGAGGTTTTCGAGGTAGTCTGTCCGCAGCTCGAGCATCTCTGCGCCTGCCGCGATGGCCGTTTGGATTTGCTGCCGAGCCTGGTCAGGATTTTTCGCTGCTATGGGAACCGCCAAGTATGTCATAGTAGTCCAAACATATAACAGCAATCGGCCTCCAGAGCAAGAGCAAAAGCTTAACGCATCATTCGGGGGTATCAACCATTCGCGGAGGCAACAATGCAGCTTGCCGGCCATCAGCGGCAGCGAATCAGTTGGTTGCTGTCTATCTGGATATGAGGGAGATGGGTCTTTAAGTCCTGGATGAAGCGCAGGCCGTCTTTCCAGTAGCCGGCGGTTGGCCGCAGGTCAGGATGGAGACTGGTGAAGTAGCGGTTCATACTGGCGACCAGAAGTTCCCGCAGATATTTGCTGACCATTGACGCCAGTGACACCGGCAAATACTGCGCATCCGCGCCGACCACGAAGTGCAGCCGCATACGTTTGCCGTTTGCCTGCAGTTCGTAGCTGCTGACGTTTGGGTTCTCGCGGAGAATTGTCAGCTCCATATCGGGGAACATTAGCTGCAGCGCCTTGCGATAGCGGACCCGCCCCCCCTGCCTGTCGATTATTATTTGCAGGTCGTCGCCGGCGAAGTTATCGAGGGCGTTCTTTATAAGGACCGAGGCGGTGGTGAACAGCACGCTGGCTTTGTTTTTCACGGTGCTGACCATTTTGTTGTATCGCTCGACCTCAAGATAGTAACTTTTCAGCTCCAGCAGCTCTATGCCGTTTGATGTAAAGTCGTCGGCGAGCACCGATGAGGCGATGGCTCTATCGGAGGACTCTGACGGAAGACGGGAGCTTGCCGCATCTTTATACCAGGGATAATCGCTTAACTGCTCCAGGCAATCAGGACATAATAGCTCCATAAATTCGCTTAGTGTGGCCGGCTCTTTGCCGAGGTGTCGGAGGCAGGAAAGAACAGTCCGCTCAAGGTGCTTTATGCCGAGCGATTTACTGTAAACTTTTTTGCTGTCGGCGATAAGCAGCCGGCCCGCGAGGTGTTTCCGTTTATCGCCTATGCTTTTCCTCAAGACCTGCCAGAGGTTTGCGGTCAGGAGATGATGCGGGAGCGAAAACGTGCTCGATGAAACAACAAGCGGACCCAAAATAGGTCCGAAGCCGGCTTCGTCAATCCCTACGAGAATTACCATATTCCGCAATCCTTTGCAAAACGCACAAGACCATAAGAACACAAGTCATTTTCACTTTTGGACTTGTGCTCCTTTCTACTATCCCCGGTGCGATTCGAACGCACAACCTTTGGCTCCGGAGGCCAACGCTCTGTCCAGTTGAGCTACGGGGACAGAAAACAGAACTTACTATTGCGCGAAAAGGGCCGATAAGTCAAGAATATACCGCTACTTGTTCACTTTTTCGTTTTTCTGCGCAAAAATCCGCCCAAAATATGTTATAATGAAATGTGTAGAAATGGCAGGAAAGATGACAAATATGTGCCCGCAAAGGTCGGTTCGAGCCTGGACTATTCTGGCGGCTGTCGCCATCGGGTGCTGGGCCGCCGCCGCGTGGGCTGGTCGTCCGGATTGGCAGCGCCAGGAGGTCAATTGGCGCATAACTGGTGGGGGCAGCATCAGAGTTGTTCATTATCCCAGCGGAAGACCCCTGCCGCTTCTGACCAGGCAAAGTAGCCGTCAAGCCGGTCCTATGTCTAAGAAAATCATTCTGGGTAAATCCGCTCCTGGGTCTGCTTCGTTCAGCGTCGAATCCGCCGCCCCCGTTGTCGCCACAGTTATTGACTCGCCTCCTATAGCCGGATTTACTCCTTGGGTTGCAATTGCCGTTACCGATGAGCGTTTGGGAGAACTCGAAATTGACGCTGTGCCCGAAGGTTCGGTTGTCGGCAACTATCTAACTCTCACTCCCGAGACCGACTACGCTATCGGCATCTTCGATACCGGTGCTGGTGCTCACATAATAGGCAACTCTGACGCCATAAGGGCGGGGCTGTTCAGCCATTACCCAGGCCTTATCACTTCAAGTCAAATCGAGCTACAAGGCGTAATCGGCTCAGTTTATGCCCTGGTGAGCCAGCCAATCGGCCTTTTTATTGACGGCCTCGGCGCAATCGAACCTGACGGCCTAATTTTAGACGACTCCTGGATGGTCGGCGAAACTAATGTCTCCATCTGTGTCGGCGATGAGGTTGAATCACCAAATTTGCCTACGGTCATAGGCACGCCTCTATCAGTGTATTCTACGGCGGTCATTTACAATGACCAGCAGGTAACTATTGTCCGCGACAGCAACGAATTCAGCGGCCCGGATGTGTTCTTCTACGAGAGTTTCGACCCCTGTATTCCGGACTTTGGCAACGTTATACCGCTGGAGCTACGCCCTACCGGAGGGGTCTCCGTCCAATACTTCCCCAACATATTCGACCCAGAGGACCCGGAATGGGGTGCGCCCATGAGCCCCTCGGTAATATCATCATTTCTGCCGACCCAGAGTCTCTTTTTTGTCTCAAGCGTTGACCTAATCGAAGGAACCAGAAGTGCCATTGACAAAGATGGCTTTATGCTCGATACAGGCGCTCAGGTCAGCGTCGTTAGCACAGCCATTGGTTCCCGGCTGAGTCTCAACCCTAATAACCCTGACTTCGAGGTTGAAATCTGGGACGTCACTGGTGAATCTGATATGATACCCGGCTTTTATATCGACTCTCTGGAAATTACTGCCACGCCGGAGTGGCTAAGCTTTACGAATGTCCCCGTCGTTATGTTTGATATTGCCTCGCCGGAAGGTGGTACACTTGACGGCGTAATAGGTATGAACCTTTTTACCGAGTTTAATTTGGTGCTCCGCAGCGGCGGCCTGCCCGACCAAGGCGGACACAGGCTTGAATTCGAGCCTATCCCCTATCGTATTGTCGCCGACATCGCTCCCGAAGGAGGCGATGGCTCGGTCGATTATCTTGACCTGACTGCCTTTGCTGATGCCTGGCTTGCCACGCCGCAATCGCAAAACTGGAATGCACGAGCGGACTTGGCCCCGCCGACTCCTGATGAGCTTATTAATTTTCTCGACTTTGCAATTCTCGCAGAACACTGGCTCGAAAACGCCGCCCCGTAGCACAAATCAAATTGCCCTCAAGTGAACCCATTTTGAACTCCCCGCTGTGTCACATCCAGCACGTCAAAAAATTCAAGTATCAAAGTGCAAAAATCAAAATTAGAGTGTAAAATACAGCATTTCCCAAAGCTTATTTTTGGATTTTTATTTGTCATTTTGAATTGCCTGCTCCGCCGTAGTCAGCCGAGGGCCGCGAAGGCGGATTGCATCTTGATTTTTGATTCCTCTGCTTGCAGAGATTGCTGTAACTGGTTTTATCTTTCAGGGATATGTAAATGAGATTTGTTGTGGATTTGCTGTATTTACTGGCCGGCGCCGTATTAAGCCCGATGGTTTTGTATCGGGTCATCAGGCACAATCGCTACCGGACCGGCTGGGCGCAGCGATTCGGTAAAATCACGCGCAAAAATCCCCGGAAGAAATGCATCTGGCTGCACGCGGTAAGTGTCGGCGAGGTCAACGCGGCCAAAACGATTGTCAAAGAGCTTGGAAATAAATTCCCTGATTTTGAAATCATTTTGAGCACAACGACCGACACCGGCTTTGCGCAGGCGAACGCCCTATTCGGCAAAAACCTGCAGGTGTTTTATTTTCCATTCGATATCTCGTGGATGATGCGGCGCGCTTTTGAGAATATCAGGCCGACGATGTGCCTCTTGATGGAATTGGAGGTCTGGCCGAATTTTGTGCAGATTGCCCGCAGTTTGAACGTCCCTGTAATTGTAATCAACGGGCGAATAAGCGAGAGGAGCTTTGCGCGATATAAAAGGATAAGGCCGATTGCAAAAGCGGTCTTTGGCAGGGTCAGCCTGGTTCTTGCGCAGACGAGTGAATATGCTCAGCGGTTTAGAGAAATTGGCTGTCCGGAGGAAAAGGTAATTGTCACCGGCTCACTGAAATACGACACCGCCCAGGTCGCCGACAAGGTTGAAGGCGCTGATATTCTTGCGGCTCAACTAAAACTTGGCGATAAAAGATTGTGGGTTGCAGGCGCTACCGGAAATGATGAGGAAAAGATACTGCTTGAGGTGTATCAAAGTCTTATGCAGCAGGAGCAGTTTAGCGATTTGCGATTGGCGATTGTGCCTCGTAATCCCGAGAGATTCGACGAGGTCGCGGAATTGATAAGACAGCAGGGTTTCGATTTGGTCCGATACAGCGAGGTGAAAGGACTGACCGCAGAGGCCGCAGAGAAATTGCAAATCGAAAATCACAAATCGAAAATCGCAAATCGACAATCGAAAATTGGTACCGTCGTTCTCGGCGATACGATGGGGGACCTGCGGAAATTTTACTCGCTTGCGACTGTAATCTTTGTCGGCAGGTCGCTTGTGCCGATGGGCGGCTCAGATATGATGGAGGCAGTGGCGCTCGGCAAGTGCACGATATTCGGCCCACACGCCTTTAATTTTAAGCAGGCCGTTGATGCGCTTTTAGACGACAACGGCGCCATTATGGTAAATAACAAAGACGAGCTTCTTGCGGCTGTCAGGAAATGCCTTGACGAGCCGGAGTACGCCGACAAAATTGCGCGAAATGGCAGGGAAGTCATCCGAAAGAACCAGGGGGCAACTGCCAGAACAATAGAAGCTCTGGCCAGGTTGCTTAAAACATAAGACAAACCCAAAGTGAGGGGATGCAATTACAGGGCCAATGGCACCAGCAGATGAGAATATCCACATTAGGGACTCCGAGCACGATAGGCAATATTACGTCGATTGGCTCAGGGTTCTGGGGATGCTGGTGGTCTTTTTGTATCATTGTGGCAGGTTCTTCAATGACGAGGATTGGCACGTAAAAAACCCTCAGACAAGTTACGGTGTAACGATTGTCCTCGCAATTGTTGGCCAATGGATGATGCCGCTGTTCTTCGTGCTCTCCGGTATGAGCTCATATTATGCTCTGACTTACCATGATGCGGCAAAATACATCCGCTCAAGGACCAAACGACTTTTCGTACCGCTGGTGTTTGGCATATTCGTTCTCATTGCTCCGCTGGAGGTTTATCTTGAGCGGCTGAGCCACCAGCAATTTACCGGCTCATTTTGGCAGTTTTACCCATACTATTTTGACGGCTGGTATGGCTACGGCGGCAATTTCGCCTGGATGGGCATACACCTGTGGTATCTGGAAGTACTCTTCGTCTTTTCTCTCATTATGTTGCCCCTGTTCATCTATCTAAAGAGCAATACCGCCACCGCCCTGTTTTCAAAAACTACCATGTTCCTAAGAAAACCGGGATGTATCTTCCTGTTAGCTATCCCCATCGCCGCAATGGAATACATCGTCAACCTACCCGCAGTAAGTCACACCACTCTTGGCACAAGAGCATTTGGCGGCTGGAGCATCCTCCCCTATTTGGTCTTTTTTACCCTGGGTTACATCATCGCATCCGATTTGAAATTTGGACCGGTCATCGAAAAACAACGCATATCCGCCCTGATGATAGGTATATGCATCACCGCCCTCGGCTTCTTTTTAGTCGAATCAGGCTACCCACTTCCGGGCTGGCTTCTTGCACTTCTGCGCGTTTTTAACGCGTGGGCCTGGCTTATCGCGATATGCGGATTTGGGCGGAGGTATCTCGGCTTCAGCAGCGGTTTCTTGAAATATGCCAACGAGGCGGTCCTGCCGTTCTACATACTGCACCAGACAGTGATACTGACAATCGGCTTTTACGTAGTGCGGCTGAATATGAGTATGGCGGCAAAGTATCCCGCAATCGTGTGCACTTCGTTCATTATCATCGTGGGAATATACGAGCTGCTTGTGAAAAGGATAAACATCCTCCGCATACTTTTTGGAATGAAGGCGAAACGCTACGTGTTCAATGACGTCAACTAATGCTTGAGGGCATTAGCCACAGTGTGTATATGTTCTGGTCCCGTGCCGCAGCAGCCGCCAACGATATTTACACCTGCTGAATATATCTTCTCCGCCGCTGCTGCAAAATCTCCGGGCGAAACGTTATAGACTGCTCGTCCATCAACAAGTTCAGGCTTGCCGGCGTTAGGTTCTGCGCATACGGCAATGTCTTTTGACGAAGCTCTTGCTGCCGAGACAAATTTCTTTGCCAGCTCGACATATTCATCGAGTGACACTGTTCCGCAGTTGAATCCTACCGCATCGACGCCGAGTGGAATCATTTTTGAAACCGCTGCATCGACGCTGACACCCATCATCGTTCTAAAATCACTACCGGCACGGTCAAAACCAAACGATATAAGCACAGGCAATCGACTAACCGATTTGACCGCTTCGACAGCAACCGTTGCCTCATCGAGCGCCGTCATTGTCTCGATTATAAATCCATCGACGCCGCCATCCAAGAGCGTCTGGGCCTGCTGTGCGAATGCCGCCTTCAGGTGCTGTGGTTTTATGTTACCGAGGGGTTCCAGGAAATCGCCGCTCGGCCCGATATCGCCGAGGACATACTTTTCGTCCCCTGCCGCCAGGCGCGCGATTTTGGCAGCGGCTGCATTCAGGGTGATAACTTGACTGTCAAGTCCGTGTCGCACCAGGGTAAATTTATTGGCGCCGAATGTGTTGGTAAGGATTGCATCGCAGCCGGCCTGCAGATAGGCCCGGTGGATGTCGGACACGATGTCGGGCGACTCGACATTTAGATATTCATTGCACTTGCCCGGTTCGATTCCGCGGGCAATCAGCTCGGTCCCCATCGCTCCATCTAAGAGAAACAGGCCTTGCTTGATTCTCCGGCTTAAATTGATTCTGGTCATAAGTGGACCTTTACGAAATCTTGTTTCTTCCCGGCCCCTTTTTATTTTTGCCTTTTTACTTTTCAGGGTTGTTCGATAATGCTGCCGCCGATGACTCTGTAAATATGCTTGAAGCCTTGATAGTCAGGGCGAATAAAAAGCCGGCTGCGCAGCTTCTCGGAAAACTCCGCTGTCTTTATGGACTGGAGAGTGATTGCGACCGAGTCGCCTTTGTTGGCGCCGGCAACGTTGGCAACCTTTATCTTCGCAGGAACAAAGACGTCCGGGGCGAATTCTTTGTAGTTTTGCAGCTCTGCCACAACTGTAGTTGTGCCGTTTATGAGCTGCTCGATTTTGCGAACCAGGTAATCGCAGGTGTCTATATATATCTTTTTGACGGGTCGCCCTTCGTCATCGGATTTTGTGAGGACATCAAAGCTGCGTTCTTTCGAGAGTGACCAGTTCGCCTCGCTATCCCGGCTGCTGTCCGGTGCCACGATTCCGAGGGCTTCAAGGACTATTTTGGGGCTAATCATTAGTCTCTCGTTATAGCTTTCTTCGGACCACAGGCCCCACCAGTAGCTGCTGATTTCATCGGGTTTTACGGCCAGCCAGAACTCGGATTCGTTTGAGCCGAGCACAAGGCCACGCAGGTCGAAGGCCACCTCGCCTTGCAGGTAAGCCTCGACCGGCGGGCTGACCCACAGCTTGATGGGGAAGTTTTCTCTGTGTTTTTTCCCCTCAACATAATATTCGAGGAGGCACTGACCTGTCGCCTTCAGCGGGACCGCTTTCCGGGCTTGTGAGCTTAAAGCGGATAGAGCATCGGCTGCCGCGGACTTGCCCGGACAGACCGGCGCTTTCTTTTGTTGCGGCGGCTGGCAGCCCGCGACAATCAATAACGTCGCGACCAGATACAAGAATAATAAATGTCTGTGCCGATGAGTCACTGTCTATAAATCCGTTTGCAATATCTGGCCTATTTGCGCAGACAATTGCGCGATTTGTTCCTGGTCGAGATGTGGATTTATCACATCCACGATATGTTTATCTCCCGCTACTCTCAAGCACCAGATTTCTTTGCCGTCTTCTGTTTTGGACGACTCGTATTTGAGGCGCCTTTTTCGCATCAGAACCAGGGCCAGGACGAATCTGAAATTTATCTTCTCCTGCTCGGTTTCGCACGCCAGCCGTTCAAAAAACGCCATTAACATTTCGTCATCGACGAAGACCTGTTTCTTTTGGTCGGGGTGCGGCAGGCGGGTTTTCCAGTAGCAGAATACCTGCGGCTTTTCTTTCTCCCAGTGCTCGACGGAGAAATCCCGCCTCTGTAGTCCCTGCTCGGTCTCTACCAGGGCACCGTAGTATTCTTCGCCGTATTTAATCTTTCTGCCGCTGCCGCAGCACTGTCCAAGCGGCTTATTGATTTCCCACTCGTCCATTATCTACTTTTCCCGGAGTGTTACGACCTATTCGAATTTTATCCATTCAGTTATATTTTTTACTGTTTTTGGCCCTATGCCTTTGACTTTTTGCAAATCATCGCAATCCCTAAAGGGCCGAGCTTCATTACCACGGAAATTTTCACGATAAGCTATTATCGCCTCAGCACGAACCAAACCTATACCCGGCAGTCTGGCTAAACTTGCCCGCGGCGCATCATTTGGATTTATCCGGCTGTCCAGCTCAATTCTGTGTGGCTGCTCGACGCTGACGGGACGCCGGATAAAGCTCAGGCAGAGCAGAGCGCCGATGCAGACGCTGATAATAAAAGAGAACGAGCGAATTCTATTTTGTCCGGTCTCTGCTTGTTGGTTAGAGTTGAGAATCTCCATAACCTCTTGTATATCCGACATCCTTTGTCGGCTATCCGGTAACTATCTGCCGACCGAAGATAGAATCGTGCAGCTTTTTCAGGGTCTTGAACGATTCTTTGGGTTCGAACTGTTCGGTCAACAGGCCGCTATTAGCGATGGGGCCGTCCTCGATGTCGGCCAGGTTCGAATAGACAACCGAATCGACAAACGGTTTGCTAAGGGCAATTTCATAAAACTGTTCAATCCACTGCCCCTGCTGCGACTGGTCCCATTCCTGGTGCCAGATACCTGCGACCTTCCCGTCGTATGAGCTGTCACTGCTGTGGCTTGGCACCGCCACATCGGTTATGTACAGGGGTTTGCCTATGGAGCTGAACAAGTCCAGAATTGCCGAGACCTGCATCATATCTCTGATGTGCATACCGGACTCGTTCTTGCCGAAGTGCATTTGAAGCCCGAACCCGTCGAAATTAATGCCGCTCTGCACGACCATATCCATATAGACCAGCGGCGGGATGCTGTTTGGCGAGGTGGTATAATATTCGCCCCAAGGGTTGCTGATTTCTATTATTTTTAATGCCCTGTCACTTGCCGCCTTGACAGCCATATTGGCCGCTCGCGTCATCTCCAGGACCTGTTCGAACCTGAAGCCGAATTGGTTGAACACGTTCAGGCCGCTTACAACACACCAGGCGCGAACGATAGCTGCGTAACGTGCGACTGTCTGCGAGATAAATTGATAGGCGGTTTCGCGAATCTTCTCAAATTCTACTCCGCCGCGAAGCAGCCATTTCGGCAGAGACTTTTTCGAGAAGCAAAGCAGCGGTCCCGCACCGATTGCAAGTTTTCTTTTAGCGAGCACATCGAGACAGGCATCGACTGCCGAGAAATCGTAAGTGCCCCTGTGTGGTTCTATCTCGGCCCAGTTTATCGGGACCATTACCGAGCCGAACAGTTCCAGCAGCCTTTCCATATACCCGGGATTATTAATCTGCTGCGGGTCTATTCTGCAGCCCAGGCAACCCCTGCCGAAACCGTGGCTTTTGCCTCTGGTGTTGAAGGAGGATTCTGCCTGCTTTATTGCCAGCTTCTCGGAGAATACTATCGCCTTTTTAAGCGACTCATCCGCCAGCCTCGATGCCAGTGGGCCGTCGGAGATATTCTGGATTGCCCGGACAAATAGCTGCTGGGCCTCTTCGGAGATTTCCCGCAGGCCCTCCAGGCCGTTGAAGAACGACCAGTCCTCGCGTTTATTGATTATTTGCATCAGGCGTGCGCGGGCCATCTCGACATTCAAGTTATAAGGCCGCTCTCTTTCCGGCAGGCACGTTGTCGGCATCAACACCTTGCCGAAGCCGTCCACCCGCCACAGTAAAGCCAGACCCGCCGTTTCCAGATTCGGCTTTTTGCATTCGATTAGACCGTTTTTGAAGGCAATCTGGGCCCGGCGGATACCGATGCCGTCGGTTCCGAACAGATACGCGCCGCACAATGCAAATTTATCAACAGGTTCGCCGTTCTTGAAAACCTGGAACTTCATCTCTTTCCCACACCTTTTAGCCTTGGGTTTTACCGGCTGACGAACACCGGCTGTCATTTCTGGCGATAATTATAGCAGTTGCATTTCCAAAGGCAACTCAAACTTCCTGCTCGTTGATTTTGGCCGCCGCCCTGCCGAACCGATACAAGGTGGACCCAAATGCGATTGTCCTACAGTATAAGACGTTTCAGAATCGAAATTTTAGCTGAATTTAGTGTCTGCGGCGGTTAAAATCTTCTCTACGGATTTTGTCGGATTTTTGGTTTTATAGGCGGTTAAATAAGGAAAGGAGCAAAAATGACTCACAAGAAAGAATTGATGACACGGCGTCTCTTTATAAAAAATTCTGTGTTTGGTGCTGGTTTGTCGGTTTGCGCCGGGGCGATTAAGTTACCTGCTACGGAAACAGATACCTCGCCGATACGGTTGGGCGGCCCCATTTTTGAAAAATTTGACGGCCCGGACGGCTGGGTCGCAGGGCTAAAGCGGCTTGGCTACAGCGCCGCTTATTGTCCGGTTGGGGCCGATGCAAAGGATGATATTGTAAATGCTTATGCTGATGCCGCTAAGAAGGCCGATATAATCATCGCGGAGGTTGGGGTGTGGAACAACCCTCTCAGCGCCGATGAGAAAGCACGCGGGGCAGCTCTGGCAAAGTGCCGTCAGCAGTTAGCTCTGGCGGACCGCATTGGCGCCAGGTGCTGTGTAAATATCAGCGGCTCTCGCGGTCAGCAGTGGGATGGGCCCTCGCCGCTGAACCTCACCGATGAGACATTCGATATGATTGTTCAGACGACCCGCGCAATCATTGACGACGTAAAGCCCAGCCGTACATATTTTGCGCTGGAAACTATGCCGTGGGCCTATCCGGACAGTCCCGATTCGTATGTTCGGCTGCTGAAGGCCATTGACCGCAAACATTTCGGTGTACATTTGGACCCTGTGAATTTAATCTGCAGCCCACAGCGGTATTTCAACAGCGGGGAATTAATTCGCGAGTGCTTCAAAAAACTTGGCCCGCATATCAAAAGCTGCCATGCAAAAGACATTCTTTTGAGCTTGAAACTTACAACGCATCTCGATGAAATTCGGCCTGGATTGGGAGGATTGGATTACACTGCATATCTGCAGGAGCTTGGCAAACTGCCCGATACGCCGCTTATGCTGGAGCATCTGCCGAATGCGGAAGAATACCGCCTGGCGGCGGAACATATTCGCTCGGTTGCACGGAAAGCCGAGTTGCGATTTGTCTGAAAATGAGCGGGTGGAAAATAAAAGTGCGGTGTCCTCGATTGACCTTGTTGTGATTGTTAATTGGAACCTACCTCGCTTTTGCCGAAGGTGCTGAAGTGCTTCATCTGAAGCTCGTAGAGGATGTTGTTTTTTTCAATCAGCTTTGCTATCAGACAGACTTGATTAAGCAATATTTCAATAAGGTCGATGTTGGGCAGGTTCGACTGGGGGCCGGATTGTGGGACCGCCACGAGCACGTAGCCGCAGTTGGTGTGCTCTGCGGATAGCTGCGCAGCGATAATACTGTGGTCGGCGTGCTGTGTTACAAGCGGTTCTGTTCCATCGTCGATTTTGGCGCAGAGCTCTTTCAAGAATGATTCGCTGATGTTTAGGCCGGCGAATCTTTCCGAATCGCTGGGCCAGTAATTGCCGTCTTTGTCCGCAATTACCATAATAGGCCCGTTCTCCGGCAGGATGTCGAAAACCTGCCGAGCAATCTGCTCATTCAGCACACTTTTCTGAGAGAATAATGACCCATACATACCCATTTGGTTTGTTTCCTGCTTTGTTTTCAGATAGCCGTGTCAGATAAAACTTTCGGTATAACAACGTGGTGACTTTTCTCAGCGTGCTGTTTTGCCCCAATTCTGCCCAAAAAGCCCTATCGCCGATTTTGAAGGTAATCTTATAGGACGCAGCGGTCGATTGCCGGCTGTGCGAGGCTGGTCATGGCTGGATTTGGTCCGGGGTTTTTGTTAAAGGCGGTTTTTCTTTGTATCTGACCATATAGACGCAGTTGCCGCGTTCGTTGTATCTGACCACGTCCATATATGACTTCATTAGAAACAGTCCCCTGCCGTCGGGTTTGTAGAGGTTTTCGCCGCACCGCGGGTCCGGCACCTCCTCAGGGTTGAAGCCGTCCCCCTCATCGGTCATGGAAATTTCGATTTTGTCCGGGCTTACCACGTATTCGATTTTGACCCTTTTGGCGGGGTCCATTTTATTGCCGTGCTTGACGGCGTTGATGAAGGCCTCCCCCACGGCAAGGTTCACGGCGAAGATGTCGTCTTTGCTGAAGCCGCTGCCCGCAATTTCGGAGAGAATCAGGTCATATACGTCGGCTATAGCAGATGTTTTGCTGTCAACGATTACTGAATGTGCCTGCTTTTCAAGAGGTCCTTTTGATGCCATAAAGTTGTATCCTGCCGATGCCGTTACTGAGCTGGCAGTCGATGTAGAGTAATATTACCTTGTTGTGTTGCGTCGCCGAGTTTCGATTGTTGACCTATCTTGGCCTGCGTGGGCAAGATAAGAGAGTTTCTCTCTAATGCTTTTTCGACAAACCTTCGACCGCACTTTCGACATCTTTGTAAATATCGAATGTCTTGGTCAGTCGGGTTATTTTGAAAATCTCATATATTTTGGGGTTTATATTACAAAGCTTTAGCTGGCCGCCGTGTTCATAAATCCGTTTGCTGATGCGTATCAATAGTCCCAGGACGGCAGAGGACAGAAACTGCACGTTTCCAAAATCCAAAATCAGATTTATTCGCTCGGCCTGCTCAATTACGGACATAATCGATTCCTGAAGCGCCTTAATGTCCGTCTCCTCGAGGATTTTTTCATCGGTAAAGGCGACTATCGTCGCGTCCCTGGCATACTCGACGCTTATTCTCGGCTTAATTTCAGCCATATCGGTCTCCTAAAAGATCTTAAATTTGGATGGAAATCCTATGTCAGAATGCATCTGATGTCAAGTTTTTTGCGATTTTGGAGAAAAATTCAATGCTTTCGGGAGGAAGCCAATTGTGGTTTAAGAACGCATCTGCGGGAAATCGCCAAAATTTTGTGCATTCTGGAGAGAAAATTTCTTGCATTTTGGGGTGCAAAATAGATAATAAGCAAAAATAGTCTCTGGGGCGTTTAAGCATAAGGGTATTCTACTACCCGCACAGGAGACACAAAATTTTTCTGGTTGTCGGCTTATTTTGAAGGAGATTAAAATGAAGATTAGTAGGTCAACTGCTTATGCGCTGCTGGCAGTAGGTTACGTTGCACGGCATCATGACAAAAAGGTCACGCTGTCACAGGATATATCGAAAGAGTACGACATACCTTTGGAATACCTTCTCAAGATACTCCAGCAGCTTGTCAGAGCGAACGTTTTGCGAAGCAAAAGAGGGCCTCACGGGGGCTTTTCTCTGGCCAAGGCGGCAAACAAGCTTACGATGCTTCAGGTTCTCGAAGCCGTCGATGGACCTATGGCGGGCCAGTTGAAATTGGGCGGCTCAAAGTTCGGTGCGAGGGCTGAACGGGCCTACGAAAAAGCGGTGGCGCAGGCCCAGGCTGTTCTGGCAAAGACGAGACTTTCGGATTTGGTATGAGGCCGAAGCAGCACGGTCGGGTGCTGATTTTAGCTTGTGTATGTTTGAACGGCCGGCTGTCGCTGTGCGCAAAAAATGCACATCAGTAAATTTCAACAATTAATCTCCGAAAAGTATAAAAAACGGGACATCCAAAGGGGTGTGCCGGGGACGTTTATGTGGTTTATCGAAGAGGTCGGAGAGCTCGCGACCGCATTGGCATCAAACGACCGGCAAAATAAACAAGAGGAATTTGCGGATGTCTTCGCGTGGCTTTGCACGCTGGCGAATATAACGGACGTGGATTTGGAAAAGGCCTGCAAAAAATACACAGCCAATGGCACCAAAGGGTTTAAGTAGGGATATTGCAGGGTATTATTTGTCGTTATTATTTTGGTCTTTATTATTTTTATGCTGGAGGGTGCGCACCATACAATACGCAAAAAGCGAGAGGATTGCGCCCCAGCTTATAGCGATAAAAATCCAGCCTTCCGGTCGCATTCTATAAGCTCCTGACTTTTTTTCGCCGCCAGACCACCCACACCAGAAACGCCAGAACCGCAAACAGTCCTACCAGCATAAGGCGTATGCCTATAAGATACGGCACGTTCTCGGCGGGCACGTTCCTGAGCAAAATTACGGGCGTCCATTCCTGCCAGAACCAGAAACTCAGGATAAAGAGCAAAAAGGCGGGAGTGATATATTTTATGATAAACCGGTAAATCCGCGGTATCGTGATATCCGAGCCGGTGTGCATCTCGGTCCAGGCCTTTTCCATACCAAAAACCCAGCCGAAAAGAATCGTTTCTATCGTGGCGAACACGACGAGGCAAAAAGTCCCGCCCCAGAAATGCAATTCATCCACAATGCCTCTGGCCAGCAGGAAAATAACCGGCTGGGTCAATACAAAGGTCACCGTTCCAAAAACCAGACTGGCCTTTCCTTTCGAGAAATTAAATTCATCCTCCAGAAAAACGACAGCCGGCAGAGCAAGCGAGATGGAGCTGGTCACGCCGGCGATGAAGAGCAGCATAAACCACATAAAGCCGAGGATTTCACCGAAGGCAACTTTCTGCAGCACAAGCGGCATAGTAACAAACCCGAGGTTAAAAGCTCCACCTTTGGCGATTTTGGCAATACCTGTGGGGCCGAAAAACGCAACCGCAGCAGGTATTACAATGCTGCCGCCAAGAATCACCTCGGCCACCTCGTTGGTGGCCGCCGCCGTCAGGCCGGACAGCGCCACATCATCATTTTTGGTCAGGTAGCTTGCATAAGTAAGTATGACACCTATGCCGCAGCTCAACGTAAAGAATATCTGCCCCGATGCAGCCAGCCAGACCTTTGCGCTCGCCAGGGCCGACCAATCCGGATTCCACAGGAACCCGAGCCCGTTTGCGACGTTATAGTCCGGCTTGGCGGTGTCAGGTGTGCCGAGAGTGAGGACCCGGACCACCAACACCGCAGCAAATATAAACAGTACCATCAGACCATATTTGCATACCCGCTCGATGCCCTTGCTGATGCCGCAGTGGACAACCAGGACGTTAAGAAGAAAGGTAACCAGAAAGAAAAAGTAGCTTGGGGCTATGCTGCTGAAGAACTCGTTTTTCACCACGCCCTGGTAGCCCTGCAGAAATGCCACCATAGCTTCTTCTGTGGTGCACGCCTTGTATTTGCCCAAAAGCGCAAAGAAGCTGTACCCCAGAAGCCATGACTCAACATAGATGTAATAGATGAAAATGACGGTAGGTCCAAAGATGCCTATTACGCCGAAGTATTTGATGAATTTATTTTTGTTCCAGATGGTGTGAAAGATTCCCGGTGCGGTGCTGTGCCCGAATCCGCCGCCGAATCTGCCTATCGTCCACTCAATCCACATCAGCGGCAGGCCCAGCAGAAACAGCGCCACGAAGTAGGGAATCATAAATGCCCCGCCTCCGTTTCGCGCAGCCTGGGCGGGAAATACCAAGAAGTTGCCGAGCCCTACGGCGCTGCCTGCGACTGCAAGTATTACGCCGAGCTTACTTCCCCATCTTTCTCTCGCCATACTCTCTGGTGTCAACCGTCCTTAGTTTTTCAGCCCGGTCTTTTTTTATTCCGAGCACCCCCGGCACATCGCGTTCGATGATGTCGCGAATATTGCCTCGCGGGACCGTGGGCAGATTTGTGTCGGCCAGAAGCATATTGAAGCCCAGCAGCGTCTCCATACACTCCTGCGTATTGCCGAACGGGAAGCCGCTGCCGAAAAGCAGTTTGTTCATCACGCCCCGCCCGTAAGCGCTGACCACCATATTATAGACCTGCCAGACGTTGCTTGGCCGTACCGTCAGGTCCGCATAGACGTTTTTGTGTTTGCCCGCCATTTCCAGCGTCTGCTCAACAAAGGGAACACCCATACCGCCGATTACAATCTTCAGGGCGGGAAACATCCTTGCAACCTCGTCTATAAGATATGGCTGGGCAAAATCCAGAATCGCATCTGGGCCGAGATGGCCGCTGTTGTGAAAGAAGACAGGCACCCGCAATTCCTCTGCGGATTCATAGAAGCGCATCGCCCTGGTGTGGGCCGGATGAAAACCGCAGGCCGAACAATACAGAACCACACCGTCAAACCCCAGCTTTTCGACCAGAGACTTGAGATTGCCGGCGCCGATTTTGTCCTTTGTAGGTTCGATAACTGCAAAGCCGATGAGCTTTTCTTTGTGCCTGTTCACGTAGTCCGAGAGCCTCTTGTTGGTCTCTTCGCTCGGTCCGTTTGCGGCGGCCAGGACTATGCAGGCGTCCACCGCCTCTGCGGCGGCCAAGTGCTCGGCGGCCTCGACCTCGTCGGCTGCAAAGCTGATATGTGTGTGGCAGTCAACAATCATAGTTCGGCCTCTTAAATTTTTTAGCCGCCCTTCACAGCGGCTTTCAGAACTGGGTTTTATAATAGCCATACCCATTTTTACCGTCAAGAACAAATATTCCTACCCTATTTTCCGATTATCGGCATATTGCCGGACAAATCTTGTGCTCTGGCTTACAGGGATTTAATCAAAAATGGCGTGCAACAGCGGCTGGTTTGGCTTCCTGATTAAATTGGGTAACAAAGAGTGCAGCAGGACTTTTTACCCTTTTTCTCTGCAACGAACTATGAAGAATTCTGCATTTTGACCACAACATTAGTGTTCGCCTTTTGATATTTGCACCGGCCTATTGACCTCTTATGCCCACTACTGTAATATAGCCGCAATTATTTTCGGGTTGGCAGCATCTTACAGAAGAGAAACAGAGCCAGGAAGACAAAAATGGGTCTTTTGGCAAAGAATTTTTCATTTTGCACCGCAATTTTGCTATTTGCTTTTTGATATTTGCAGTTCTTTGGGGTAGCTTCTTTAGAGGTTTATTATGGATTGTCCGGTTTGCAAAAATGCGATGATTACTCTGGAGCTGGAGGATGTCGAAATCGACCACTGCACCGATTGCGGCGGCATCTGGCTCGACACAGGCGAGCTGGAACTGCTGATGGGTGAGCCGGCCAGGGCCAGGGAGCTGCTCAGTTCTTTCAAAGTAGATATAAGCTGTCCGGAAAAACCGCGTAAGTGCCCTATCTGCGATAAGAAAATGAATAAAATTGTCGTCGGCGTATCTACACCGGCAATACTTATAGATAAGTGCCCGAGGGGAGACGGCCTGTGGTTCGACAAGGGAGAGCTGCAAAATATCTTCGACAAAGCGAGACTGGATGAGGATAATAAAATCCAGAAGCTGCTGGCCGATATGTTCGGTCAGGCCCGGAAGGATTAGAATTTGGAATTTTTTGTAAAAGGAGCCGCTATATTATAAGACTACCACGCAAAAGTGGACCGGACTGGAAAATTCCTCGCTAAACAAAAAAATATGGTGACTTGAAGGGCAAAATAGGTATAATACCGTAAAAACAGGCGTAATTAAACGGATTTAATGAAAGGAGAGAACTATGAGCACACTGAGCATTGTATGTATCGTCGTCGCAGTCGTGGCTATTATTGCAGTGCTGATTATCAAGAAGCGCTCAACGTAGCACAAAAGCAAAACACATCAGCGAGGGGCAGATAATGGTAGTACTATTTATTATTGTTGCTATTGGTGTTGTTTTGCTTGTCCTCTTTGTGATAGGCATCTACAACTCCCTGGTCGGGCTTCGCAATCAGGTCGATAACGCATGGTCGCAGATAGATGTGCAGTTGAAGCGGCGGCACGATCTGATTCCCAACCTTGTCGAGACCGCCAAGGGCTATATGCAGCACGAACGCGGGACCTTTGAGAGCATAACAAAGGCCCGAAGCCAGGCTATGGGAGCCAGGACCGTCGCAGAGGCGGCGAAAGCCGAAGGTGCACTGAGCGAGGCACTGAGCAAGTTTATGCTGGTTGTTGAGAACTATCCTGACCTGAAGGCCAATCAGAATTTCCTGGCGCTTCAGGAAGAGCTTACCAGCACCGAGAACAAAGTCGGGTTTGCCCGGCAGAATTACAACGACCAGGTTATGTTCTTCAACAACAAGATTCAGATGTTACCATCGAACATCGTTGCCGGTATGTTCAGCTTCAGCAAGCGCGATTTCTTCCAGCTTGAGAGTGCCGCCGAACGCGAAGTTCCGAAGGTCAGTTTCACATAAGAGCAGTAATCGCCTCATCCGTAGTGTAATCAAGCTGTGTGGTATAAGCGCGGCATACGGGCCGCCGATAACACTGCGGAAGCGGGAATCTAATCTGCCTTTATCTTGCCGGCGGGTGTTGATTGTCACCATACGCCAGAGGCGAGCGGAGTTGGGGTACGCCGGGCGAGGCGCCTCTGAGCACTAACCACTAAACATTAAAGACTAAATCGATGTGGGAGCTAATCCGAGCCAACAAGAGAAACTCCATCCTTCTGATGGTGATAATGGCAGTGGTTTTATTACTGCTGGGTTATGTCATTGGCCTGGCAGCAGTGGGCCCGGAGGGCGGTCTGTTCGGCGTGATAATCGCAACGGTAATCTACCTGCTGCTTATGCTGGTAAGTCTGGCAAGCGGCGACCAAATCCTGTTGGCTGCAAGCAAGGCCGTTCCCATCACCCATGATGTCCATCCGCAGCTTTTCAATATCGTTGAGGAAATGAAAATCGCTGCGGCCCTGCCCGCAATGCCGAAAATCTACATCATTAACGACCCCGCTCCAAATGCCTTCGCAACAGGCCGAAGTCCCCAGTCCGCTTCGGTCGCCGTGACCGCAGGGCTTTTGGCCCGGCTGAATCGCGATGAGCTCCAGGGCGTGGTCGCTCACGAAATAAGCCATATCCTGCATCGTGACATCCTCTTTGTAACGATAGCGGGCGTAATGCTCGGCGCAATTGTCCTGCTTTCGGATGTGTTTTTGCGGGGGATGTTTTATAGCTCAGGCGGCTCGCGGCGGAGATATTCATCGGGCGGCAAAGGCGGCGGACAAGCCCAGTTGGTTCTGCTGCTGGTTGCGATAATCGCCGCAATCCTTGCGCCTATAATGGCGTATCTATTATATTTTGCCCTCTCGCGCAGACGCGAGTACCTCGCCGATGCCGGGGGCGCAAGACTGACGAGATACCCCGAGGGTCTTGCGAACGCATTGGAGAAGATTGCCAACGACCCTTCGCCGCAGCTCGCCACGGCGAACAAAGTCACCGCACCGATGTACATCGTCAATCCTTTTAAGAAACGGGGACGGATGACGCTGGCGGACCTGACCAGCACGCACCCGCCGATTTCAGAAAGGATAAGAATCCTCCGCAGTATGAGCGGGGCGTCTTTGCGGGATTACTCGGACGCCTTTACGAAAGTGACCCACACGAGAACGGTTGTCCCCCCTGCCGCTTTGACGAAGGAGCAAATCACCCTGCGGGAGGCCGAAGCCGGGGCCGAAAAAGAAGAGCGAATGAAAGCCCAGGTGCACCAGGTCGGTGACATTATACGAAGGGTGAACAGGTTTTTGTTTTTAACCTGCCTGTGTGGCCTGAAATTAAAAATTCCGCCAAATTTCAAGAGCGACAAAGTCAAATGCCCCCGTTGCGGCAGGCAACTTAACTTACCTGCGCGAACAATAGTTTAATACGACGGTTCCTAAACCGTTCACCTTGAGCAATAACTTTGCCACTTGCAAGATAGCAAAATGCCGGTTATCCTGCTTCTACAGATTACCTGAACGAAATGAATCGAATCTTTTTTAGCAGAAGGAGTAGCTATGGAAGATAATCAGGAACATCTCCACGGAGAACTCAATGATTTGAAAGAGGAACTGGAGCACTTTCAACAAGAAAAAGAACGCGTCAGAGCCATAGTAGGCAAGATCGGCGGCTTACCAAAATTTCGCACAAAGCTCGTCAACACCCTGTTTATTACCGTGATTGTGGTTTCAGTAACGGTCTCGATATTCAGCAAGGGGAAATTACGGCCGCTGATGATCGAGCTGGCAATGGTGACATTATCATTGAAAATTATCTATCTCCTACATTGCCAGATGCGCATCAATCACTTTCAGTTCTGGATACTTTCATCGCTCGAGTGGAGAATTAACGAAATTATGAAACTGATAAAGCAGTCCAGAAAAGATTAGACCTTACCAGATACCAGACATCTTTTACGTTAGCTGCCCACCCATTAGTTTTGCCTGTTTATCACTTACCGCCCACTAATGGATACGGGCTATTCAATAGACAGCGTCTCGCCCGGTTTCAAAATCTTCACCTCGCAGCCGGCCAGCTTGGCGAACCTGTCGGCGTCGCTTCGGCTGCCCACAATGTCACCATAGTGGCAGGGAATCGCCATTTTGGGCTTTATGGTCTTTGCGGCCTCGGCGGCTTCATCGGCGTTCATTGTGTATCTGCCGCCAATCGGAAGTAACGCCACATCGATATTTTTGAGCGTCTTCATTTCATTTGTAATGTCGGTGTCGCCGGCGTAATAAATCCGCTTGCCGCCCATTTCGATTACGAAGCCGACCCAGTTGTTGGACTTCGGGTGAAATTGCTTGGCGGGATTGTAAGCGGGGACGCCCGTTATCCGCACACTGCCAACTTCAATAGTTACGCCCGGCGTAATTGCTTCTCCGCCTCTTTCGGTTGCAATTACATCAGCCGATGCGATAAGTTTGGTCTGCGGGCCGCTCACCTTTTCAATATCCTCCGCGGAGTAATGGTCGTGGTGACTGTGCGAGACGAGCACCAGTGTCGCCTCATCTGCCGGCTCTTTTAATTTCCACGGGTCGATGTATATGACGGTCTTGTCGCAGCGAATCTTGAAGCTTGCGTGCCCCAGCCACTGTAAACTGACGCCCATAGCGGCCTCCTTTCCTGTTTGTTTCTGGTTAGGTTCTTCGGATTTTTCCGGGGGCTGTACCTGTTCGACCTGCGGCTTTTCTTTTTCGCAACCCCAGACAAAAAACGCCGACACTAAGGCAAAGACTAATACCTTTAAACCTCGCATATTTTGTCTCCTTATACATATATGCACAATCCCGTATTTCAATCCTCCTTATACATTACCTAAAGCTGCACTCAGAGTCAAAAGAAAAAAATGCCATTGGGTTCGATAGGGAAGCAGTAACCGTCGTTAATAAGAATTTGACATCTACGGACAAACCTCTGTGGTGGAAACCTTAGGCAGGGATTCTAATGCTGTTTATGAATATGCGGTATTTGCGCCAGCTCAAGAGGCCCACCAGGAACGTCAACAATACTGATGCCGCCATTATTGATAAGAATGATTACGAAAGGTAAATGGCCTTGAGTTCAAAAGGCTGTAAAAATAAACAAGCCCCACAATTTTGTGGGGCCTGTGTTTTAGCGAGCCAGCTACGCAGAATGCACATCAGGAGGGGCGAACGTTGGTCGCTTCGGGGCCTTTCTTGCCCTGTGCAACATCGTACTCCACCTCTTGGCCGTCGCGGAGAGGCCGCGCATCCTGTGATGTGATGTTAGAGTGATGGACGAACAACTCTGAACCGCCATCATCCGGGATAATAAACCCGTAGCCTTTTCTCTCGTTAAACCATTTTACCTTACCCTTTGCCACAATTGTCTCCTTGGGCTCATCACGAGCCTCAAACCAAAACCGCCCTCATATCTTGTTCGCGGGGTATTCTTTTGAGGGCTTATTAAAAAGGATACTCCTTAACAAAAACCGGCGCAGATATTGCCACGCCAACCGCTTTATGTCAAGAAAATAACAAAAAAAGTTTCAAATTCAGGAGTTTTCTTGGAAAAAGTCACGGTGTGCACCAAAAAAGCGGGCGTTCCTCCTCTCCTTTTCCCGGAGAACGCCCCTAATAGCCAAAACAGGACCCACAGAGTTTACAATCGCGTTTTAAGGCAATCAACCCTGAAGCAGCACTCCATATAGGGGCACTGGCCGTTTGACCTTCCATAGCAGGGGTTATATCCTTCCGCCACCTGCATAGTGTGGATGAGCTCGACTTTGTTCATTTTTCCAGGGTTAATCCCCAGTTGCTTCGCTTTTGTCCTTATCCCTGCTATTGTCATACTTTTCTCTGCAAC
>Ga0315280_10003843_pt1 | contig 22683 bp, 28 predicted proteins | sample YL17G06_40_MG_FD_203697 | JGI IMG/M metagenome (GOLD analysis project Ga0315280, IMG submission 203697) | Sediment microbial communities from Yellowstone Lake, YNP, Wyoming, USA - YL17G06_40 | ecosystem: Environmental > Aquatic > Freshwater > Lake > Sediment | place: USA: Wyoming | collected... | reverse complement strand
TGTTTTATCTTCCGGGCTATCGGCCGGACTTGAATCCGGACGAGTATCTGAATCAGGACGTCAAAAGCAATGCGGTGGGGCGACGGCGGCCGGCCAACGAGCCGGAGATGCGAAAAGACATTTCCGGCTACCTGAGAAGTCGACAACGGCAGCCGCGCATCGTCAGAAATTATTTCAAGCATGAAAGCGTCCGTTATGCCGCCTAAATGCAATCAATTTATCGCTCCCGGTAATAATATAAAACGAATACGGTAATGATGAAGGATATGCTCCCATTTTTCGAACCACTTTTGGGGATCATTTTTGCTAACATCTTTTGAGGGGCAGTCCGAAGAACTATATAACCTTTCGCTTCGTGTGAGCAAGTTTCTCGTAGAGCTGCTCCAATTCTGCAATCGTTGTATTCCAGTCATAATCCCGGTGTATCAATTCCCGTCCGGCTTGAGCCAACCGCATCCATAAAGCATCATCCAGGAGCAGGCGAGTTACAGCGAGCGCAAACTCTTGCGCAGTGTCGGCAATAAGCACCTCACGATCGTGATGCACTTCTATTCCTTCAATCCCAATTGTTGTTGCAACAACCGGGCAAGCCAGAGCCAGAGCATCAAGTGCTTTCTTGATGATCCCCCCCCCAACAAATAAGGGAACAACAGATAGCCGACAACTACGATAGAAATCTTCAATATGGTCGACTCTTCCTGTCACAACCACGTTTTCATCGGTGGTCAGGGACCGTAAAGCAGCACTCGGTGCGTCACCAACAATGCAGAACCGAGCCTCAGGCACCTTCTCACGCACAAGAGGGAAAACCTGATGATAAAACCAGAGCACGGCGTCCACATTCAGTGGTCTCTGCAAATTCCCCACAAAAAGAATATCCTTGCTCCGGTTGAGTTCTATAGGATGCTGAAATACCTCTTCATCCACCCAGGGGAGCAATGTACTTGATTGGATACGAGGAATTTTCTTTACAAGATATTTCCGATCCTTTTCCGACAACGTCAATACATGATCAAACCGTGGGTAAACTCTCGATTCGTACCATTCTGCGTTTTTCCAAAACCAGTAGAGCCATAACTTTCGTAAGGGATTTCGCTCTTTTATGAAATACCGCTCAATCGTCAGCGCAATTACATCAATTGCTACCAGCAGGCTAGGCAATCTATTTTTCAATATGGCCAGATATTGCCCCATCTCGCCCCAAAAAAACTGCACGACATCAAATTCCGTTTCTGCAATCATACGGCCCAGCGCACCGGAAAACTCTGGATGCCAAACCTGAAAAGCTACCGGCTGTAGAAGATGCCTAAGTATATTCTTCGGCGATTTACAAAAGGAAGGATCAACAGGCACAGTGACTAACCGGTGGCAGATTCGCTCCATCTCCGCAATATGAACTGATTCCTCGCTCGTCACGGACGATAGTAGCGAGACACTATGATTTCGTTGCGCCAGAGCTTCGATCAAGCGAAATATATAGACGCCACCAGCCTGAGTCACAGATGGATAGGGGAAATAAGGTGAGACAAAAAGTATCCGCATGCCTTCTTTTCTCCAAGTATGATTATCTGGCTTCCAATCGCCCTGTAGTGTCGTAAGCGATCATAGAAATGATAAAGCGCCTTTCCCAGAAAAGGCAGCTTGGCAACCTGGAGCATCCCCCAATGATGCCAACGTTGAGAAGGCCGGGACAAAATCGGAACTATTCTAACATTCTGCAAGCCGGCCCTCGATAAAGCACGCCTATGTTCAGACTTCAAGTAACTATGTTCGTTCACCCCGAATTTCACCGCAGGATGGATTCGTCGAAACTGCTCATCACTACTCCACCAGGGGCGACAATGATCTCCATAAGCAAAGAATCTGCCTCCCGGTTTCAACACACGAACCAGATTTGAGGCCAGTTTTTTCAAATTAAAAGCGTGATGCAAAGCTTCAGGGCAGTAGACAATGTCAAACGCATCTGGTTCGAATGGGATATGCTCTCCATCTCCCACAACACTCTGTACATTTACGGCATATTGGTTAAAAATCTGACCTCTTTGCAATATTCCAAGTCCAACTTCTGGACTCGCATTTATGTCCATCGCTACTACGTTACACCCAAGGCAAGCAAAGGCGATAGATGCAATACAGCGTCCCGCTCCATAATCAAGGACTCTAACACCTGGTCTAGGCTTCAGCGCAACTACTGTGTCATGCCATTCCTGACTTTTACAGAATTGCTCTAACGCGAAATTTGCGTCTTCATACAAGAAGTTATCCTTAATTATAAACTCCCCATCAGGCAAAGCTCGAAGCGCTGCAATAACATCCGCATATCCTTTAACCTCACTTTGCTTGACTCTAATCTCCTCATGCCCTTGCATTCAAGACCTGCCTTTCCCAGCACATTCATCAAGAACTTTGGCGAGTACCTTGGTTAGGCTTCGCCTATGGTAGCGCGAATTCTTGGCCGAAGATGATGAAGAATTTGTTGGTGCTGCTTCAAAGCGATTTAACAAACTCAAAATCGCGGCGTAAGTCTCTTCGGGGGTGTCAGGACTTACAACAATTCCTGCATTTTCTTGCTGAATTAGCCTTGCTGCCTCCCCGGCCGAGGGAATAACTGCCAGTATCATTTTCCCACATCCTAAATAATCGAACAGCTTGTTCGAGTGAGACAACTCAAAATCAGGTATATCAGAAGGAAACTTCAACAAGACTATATCGGCTTTTCGGATCTCAACCAACGCCTCGCCATAGGGTACCGGCGGACGAGTAACCACAAAACCGTCAGAACACAATGGCACAAGCTCCTTCCGAACTGTGTCCGGGATATACCCTATGAACCTAAACTGAATGCGCTTCGACAGCTCGGCATCTGCGGCTAGTTTTTGCAGCACAGAAATGAACGGATCTTTGCCTGTTGACTCATACCACGTGCCGACATGAGTAATCGTAAACCTGTTGCTCATCCTTCCGCTAGCCAATTCTTCCAATTCACCGAAATCAAATCCATTGGTCAAAGTCAAGATTCTCGTTTCATCGATTCCGGGAAACTTGATCAAGGTCAATTGGCGAATGCCTTCGGTTACCACGAGTACTCGATCGGCACTTTGCAGACACTGCCGCTCTTGACGATAAGCGGTCTGATAAGACGATGTTCCCACAATGAAACGACTCTGGCTCCACAAATCCCGCAGATCCATAATCCACGGTAATTGTGGATAACGCCTTTTGAGCCAATGCCCAACCAACTGAACCGAATGAGGAGGAGAGGTAGTAAAGACAGCTTCTATTTGGTTACGTTCGATCAATTGGCAGGCACATCTATAGGAGAAAGGCGCCCAGGAAAGAATGTTGATGTCTGGAGCTAACATCCGCGTCAGAGCAGATTTGCTGACCGATTTAAGGCGCCGAAACACCTGGGGAGACTGTGAGGATATCTTTCGTGAAGATTCGGTATGCTCAATAACCCTAGAGAAGTCAGGAATGGATGTAACTACGCCCAGCCGCTGCAACATTAAGTAAAGGTCATAAGTCCGATGTACCTGCAAACCAAAAGGCAAATCATCAAGCAGACCTTGATCAAGATGAGTGATGAAGGATGTAGTGACCACAATCGCTTCCCAGCCAAATTCGGGCAGATACTTGCAAAACTTCGCTGCCCGAATTGTTCCTGAACCGCCCTGCGGTGGAAAGTGATAAGCCAAAACCAACACCTTGCGCATCTTCAAACCGCCTTCCACACCCGTAACCAAATTTCTAGATTAATCCACCGCCAGAGTGGGAGATCAGGCTTATTTTGGCTCCACTTAACCAGTTTCTCTCTAACAGATTGCAGGTCTAGGTAGAGTCCACTTTTGGCTTGATCTTCAAATATACACAAGCCTAAATTTATCCATTGACGCAGCCAATCCTGTTCCGGCGTCTCAAATCCAACCTTGTCTCTGCACCAGATAACTTCACTCGGAACAATGCCATTCATCGCCCGACGCAACACCCCTTTAGTCCAGCCCTGCCGCAGTCTCAATTGAGCGGCCTGGCTAAACGAATACTCAACTTCAGCTCACGATTATGTTCCGCGTCGAAAGGCCGAAATGGATGACGCGTGACGCAACGAAAACGCTCATGATTGGCATATCCCAAACTGTAATCATAGCTCAATCCCGCCTGTTCCCATAATCGCCAGGTGTTCGGAACACGTAACCGCAGGAAATGTTGTCGTCCGCCGAATTGAATCCCGCCTAAAAAAATTTTCATACTCTTCTTCTCGGCCATGAATCGTGCGGGATCATCTATAGCACGATAGCCTGCATGAAATCCTATCTCATGGCCTCGCCGGCGCAATTCATCTATACATCTTTGAACACACCGCGATTTAGGATCATAGCCGCTATCATATGCCCCTCGCTGAGCGGACATAAGATAAAAGGTGCTCCGGAAACCATGTTTCTCGGATAGATCGGCCAGGTTATAGATTCCAAGTAGATAGGGATCCTTTTCCGGCTCAAAAAGGGTGCGGAAAGTTTGGCATGCCTGTTTCAAGTTGCGTCGCTTTATAATGTCACAACAAAGCGTGCGAATTGAGCGCGATTGAACGGAGTCAATATCGTGGCTGAGTCTGACGGAGAATCGGGGCGGCTGCGATGTCCAGCCGGGCAGTAAGATTTTCGGCCATGCTTGGAGAATATCTGAACCAGTATGTCATTCGTCGTTCTGCCCTCTGCATATCAACTTAATTGTTATTCAATGCACCAGCGGCAAGCTTTCATGTCATCGTCTTGATCGCCTGGATTAGTATATCTGCGAAGTCTTTATAACTTCTTATTTTCTCTGTCGACAAACGATTCTGTATTTTCCCGTCTACAAGTTCAAAGAGCTTCATACTAAGATCATCATAATCTCTGAATATGATTCCAAAATTGGTATCTGCGATAACTCGTTCTACCTCCTTACTTGTTCCCGCTTGAACTAGGGGAGCAACATCTGCTATCTGATATTCATATATTCTATTGGGAATATTAATCTGCTGGAACCTTTGTAGCGACCTATTTCCTTCGGGGATTCGTGGATGCAAGATGCCTGCATCATATCTCTTGAGAATTCGATAGCCATCTGATCCTGCGGTAAGCTTTAGTGGCTTTTCTACATGAAAATGATTACTAGAACGAGCAATTTCCGCATAGAGATTTCTGCCAAGGTAATCTGTCACAATCCTTGCTGCATGTAGATGGACAGCTATACCACGCTCTATGAGTTCTTTTATAACTGGAATAAAGTAATATCGGTGGCCAGAGCGGAGCTCACTTGGGTCGGGCAATGCACGTCCAGTAAGGATACATACATGAGGCCTATGATCGTGTTCGGACAGTTTCTCCGTCTCAATACTCTTCACCCATCGGATTGTCCGAGAGTATCTCCAATCAAGATCAGCAAAGGAAGTTTTATCAAGATTTAAACCGTAAAGGTCTTTGAAAAAATCGAGATAAGTACGCGACGGGAAAATTACATGCCCGACTGTGCTCAGTGTGACGAATTCTTCCCAGCGTTTTATAAACCTGGTCTCCTTATAGCTCCGTATGATTGGAATCCCTTTTGGAAAGGAGGGCATCGTTGCAACAAATAAGTCGTTAGAATCATCAAAATCATTGTCGCCTATCCATACGGCATCAAAGCTATCACACCTCTTCAATTGGCTTGCCAAATTCAAATAAGCCATCCTCATCAAGAATCTCGAATGTACGCTCTTACCAGCTTTTCTCAATGCCTTTGACAACGCTCCTAGTTGTGAACATTTTCTTATGGAAAGCTTTTTCAGCAGATGTCCTACGCCGAAGAAAGAAGCTGTATCATAAAGATCAAGAATGTAATGAGCTTCCTTTTCATCTAGGAAGATGATCATCCGTTCTAGATCGTATTTCTCAATTAGATCGAGAAACCTCGATGTGGCAAGATTAAAGCCGCCTAACCTAAGTATTCTCATTTGGACTTGGTTTCCTCATTCAAGTTTTTTTTACAACCAACACGTGTCTTTATTGCTTACTACTACACTATTCCCCTCGTAATCCTGAGGCTGACTGACAAATTGTAACCCGCCTTTTCATCCCTTTCTGCCTCTATCCCGCCCTCTTTTCAAGGCAGCCTCTGTCGTTAATCCATCCCGTATCGAGTCCGCAATTCCTTGAAAAACCCACCGGCCATAGCGCCAGATTGGGAACACATTATATGCATCAAAAGAGTTTAACGCCCTTTCTATCCACCTAGAATCAGGCCGCGACCATGTATAAGCAACGTCAATCCACGTGGGATCTATAACTTCTTCTTCCTCAACCCATCCCCATTCTTGCAACTTCTTGATTGCATCACGACGCAAAGCTTTGATTTCGACTTCGCCTGCCTTTTGCCCCTCCGAATAAGCTTTCTCCACATAGATACTCACGTTTCCCCGACTCCCCCGAGCAGATGCTGGCAGAAAGGAAACATCCACATTGCTGTAAAAGCCGACCCTATGGAAGCCAGCTTTGCAGTGATCGATTCCACAATTATTATCACGTCCGGAAGCCCAACCGGTGCCTCACCGTGGCCGACCATGGAACCCGTTTTCCCGGAGTCCTCCGAAATCGACTTTGGCCGAATCCCCGTCGTCTGCCCTCCGGCTTTACTCTCGATCCTTACTTCGACGGCCGGGATCATCTGACCCCTCCCATTGTGCAAGGCTTGGTCTCTTGGATTCGAAAAGTCAACGCCCACGGTTGTATCAAGTTCAACGGCGCTGAATACTTCAACCGCCGGAAACTGGAAAGGCATTATGTCGTGGCGACGCTCTCCACGCATCACCGGAAGGTCTATATCAAGCATGATGGGAAACTCGTCAAATCGCTTCCGTTCCCCTTTACGGGGAAGACCATTGATCCCCTCTGCTGAACAATTACCTATCGATGTCCTTACGGTTCCAAGCATTAAGAATCACATATCGATGTTATTACCACATATCCGCTTATAAGATGATCCTGCTAACGCACAGATTGGTGGGATGCCCACCTGCACAAAGTCCGGTGGTAACTGTCGCTCTTGGAATAGGACTCTAAGAGGCGCAATCACGTATCTGTTTCGGTCCTCAAGGGAAACGTTTTCTTGATTGCCTGATATAATAGAGAGAATTGTTTTCCCCACGCTCGCCGTGGCGAATAAGGTATGCAAGTGATGCAACTGCGTCCAGCATCTGGGCTAGGGCAGATATTCAAACTCCCAGGTTGAATTAGGTTCATCTGAGGGAACATATGCCAGTAAATCCTGAAAGTGGATAATTTCCGGCCTAAACTCCAACAGTACTTGCTCAAAACGCTTCTCAATATGCCGATTACTCATTTCGTTGGTAGGATGATTGTATCCATAAGCAACATGCAGGTTGGGGCAGTTACGCAGGGAATACAGCATAACACCATCGTCACTGGTACTCCGCTTCAAGTAGGGCAACAGACGGAAATCGTACTCGCCAACATAGAATCAACCAACTTGTGCTCCTAAACGTGAAGGCTTCGAAGTAAGACTGTCCGTATATATGCCAACACCGCCGAACTTGGGCTTGTTAGATAATTGAAGTATTCCAATGTACTGAAAACCTCACGTTGGGAATTTTCTCTGAAACCAGTAGTGCGTACAATGCGTGAAGTCAAATAGCCAGAATGCGTCTGGCAAGCAAAATCGCCCTTCCAATAGCCTGGTCCATATCATAGTACTGGTACTCACCAAGTCGTCCACATATTAGCAATTTCGGTATAGAATCAGCCCGTGCTCTATAATGTCGATATAACAGGGTATTCTGGTGATCAGGAAAAGGATATTCGTCGCGATCCGGATTTGTTGGGGTCGTGGGAATCTCTTTGGTTAGTACAGTACCCCCTATCCGAGTCGCATACTCACGCGGCATCATATGTTTCCATTCCAGAGTACGAATGTGGGGGCCATTGGTATGGTCTGGGTTGTTCACCTGACCACATGGCAGCGCGTAGTCCGTATCCGGTAGGTATTGGTGCTCTCGGATCTGGCCGCGATAAGACAAACGTCCCAGGTTGAAGTCAAAATACTCGTCAATCGGTCCAGTGAAAACAAGGAGATTGCGGGCTCTGACCGCTTCTCGATTTTTCAGATAGTCAAAATTGAGCAACACCGGAATACCTGCCAGCATATTGCTCATGAAGGTTGCGTAGCCTTCCAATGGAATCCCCTGATGTTTGTGGCGCTTCAAGCGCGGCTCGTCATCTTCACGGACGTCAAAACGGCCTGCCAGCCCGGTGGACAGCGTATCGGCGGGCACTCCCCACTGCTTCTCCGTGTAGCCCTTGACGAATCGCTCATAGATCATACACGGCATCATTGCCATCGAAGCTTCCTCGAAGTTCTTCGGCCGCCCGCGAAAGGCTGGCTCCCAGCTTTCTCCGATTGCCCGTCGGATATAGCTGGCGGCGACTGGCCAGTTCTCGTAGTGCCCATCGACCAGCGTCTTGATCACCGCCTCAAACTTGTAGAATTGGTCGAAGCGGTTCACGAACTCCCAAACCTCTTGGGAGTTCGTGCGAAAGTAGTGCGGGCCATATGTGTGGATACGAATGCCGCTGGAATGAACATGATCATGAACGTTGCCTCCGACATGAGAACGACGCTCAAGAACAATGACCTCTCTGCCAGCATCGGCCAGCATCCGGGCAATCACAGCACCGGTTAGTCCCGAGCCGACAATTACGTAATCAACTTTCATTGTGCAATTCTCTGATGTAGCCATACGCCCAACTTCGCTCGAACCAAACGAGACTTATGACACAGACTATCGCACCACTGGCACCCCCTAGCCACCATGGCAAACCAGCACCCAGCAACTTACGAGCCAACAGAGCTGCGAGGATGGAAGTAACACCGGCCGGTCTAGGCCAGTGGAAAGACATTCCGTCGGACGTAGATGGCCATGATAAAAACAGCCAGTTCCGCCAGGATGGTTGTTGCTACGGCCCCGTATGCTCCGTATCGAGAAATCAGCAAGAAGTTGAGACTGAGATTGGCGACAGCGCCTACCAGCACGCAGCGGAAGACCAATCCTTGATGATGTCAGGTGTTGAGCGGCTTGTTCTACCCCGAATTGAAAAACATGAGCACCAAGTTCAGCAATAACCATTCGAAGATCAAACCGCTTTCGGCAAAGCTATCGCCTTAAAGAAGTACAATCAAATACCTGCCGACCGCCCAACCAAGAGCAGCCACCGGGAAATCGAGCCATATCATCAGGCGCAGTAAATCACCCAACATGTTTGCTGCTTGAACAGGCTCGTTATACGATCGCGAAAGGACTGGGAAATAGGTGGAAAACAGCGATGAACCTAACATCATAGCGATCAACATCATTGCAGAGTAGGCTGTACTGTACAAGCCTTCCACTTTATCCCCATGGGTAAAGCCCAAAAAGATCACATCAGAGTTGAAGTATATTAAGATAGCGAATTGCGACAGCCCCAGTGGGATAGCCATTTTCACCAACGACTTGGCTCCTGCTAGGCTGAGTCGCAACCCACATATGTAAAGGAACCCCTGCCGAACGGCATACCAGATCGTGAAGCTTGCCAGAACGAAGCGAAAGGGATAAGGCAATATCACATAGCAAGCGACGTCCTCTGGCCCGTTGATGAATAGAAAGAGTGCCCATCTGCGCAAGATGCAGCGCCACCCTCGCCCCGGCAAGTAAAGCCATCCGTTCGTGTGCGTGTAGCAACCAGCTCAAGTCGAGCGGTAGCAGAAACAGCGGGATGGTCTGTATTAATAACAGGAGACGAATCTCCGGCCCGCGCAGGCCCAACAAGAAGCACAACTCCACCAGGGAAAACGACGATATCGCCAACCCGATTTGAATAAGGAATAACAAAGAGACATACCGCGTCGCATCTTGAGGACTGCATGCTGTTTCTCGCTTGGCGATTGTGTTGAGCCCCGGGTTCACCAGCAGAGCAAAGTATGATATGATTGCTCCTTTCCAACTGACCTACCCAATTGCCGCCACCCCCAACACACGCCGACCATAGATACTTCTAAAAAGATGGATGAAACGTTCAGTTGAACTTGTGCCGATCAGAGATAGAAAGTTGCGGGCAATCAGCGGGCGGCTCAGCCTGGCGGTCGCCCCGCTCCGTGATTATGCAGCATCAACCATAATGCTTCCCTGTTTTTTCATGAAACAACGTGGGTAAGTTTTCCAACGGATCAGATGGTGGCACGACACCCAACTCCTTACGCATTCGCTTTGTGCTTGCCACAAAACGTACCATCTCGGCTTCTCGAACGGGCGCGATCTGCCAACCAGCTTTAGATCCGGCCAGATTGACAATGTGCTTTGCGAGGTCTTTTAATGCTGTACCACGTCCACTGCCGACGTTGATGGGCCCGGAAGGCTTCACGGTAGTCGCTCGCATGATAACTTCCACCACCAGATCTACCGGCACAAAGTCTATGATCTGATCGCCACCATACAGCAAAAGGGGCAGGCCCTGCTTTGCACGCTCAATAAAAATTGGGATAACTCTATCCCGATCTCCAATTCCATACACATTTGCCAAGCGTAAGACTACCACACGAAACTGTGGTGAATTAAATACTCGACAATACATCTCCGCCGCGACCTTGCTTGCCCCGTAAAGGTTTTTAGCCCCCAAGGGCGCATCTTCGTCTACTGGCAAACTATTTGGCTCACCATAAACCTCCCGCGATGATGTGAAAACCACACACTGGACTCCGGCCTTTTTCGCTTCTCTTAGGACGTTAAACGTACCCACCACATTAGTTTGAAAAGAATAGTCAATGTCAGCTATTGCACCCAGCACGTTAGATTGCGCTGCCAGATGGAAAACGGTGTGAGCACCCTGAAAAGTAGCAAGCAGCATCTTTGAGTCTCGAATGTCACCCTCCCTCAGTTCGAGCTTCCCGTCTTGCATGCAGTCACTCAGATTGTTCCATCTTCCACGAAACAGGTTATCCAGCCCAATGATTTTCTCTTGAGTGCAGTTTATTAGGCGTCTTACTAAATGGTGTCCGATGAATCCGGCTGCTCCAGTTACTACTATCATTGAATAGCAGTCTCCGGCGTTTGTTTGGAATAGACGCAGGTTTTCTGGTCAGTGCCTAGATTAATAAGCACAATTGGCTTATGTTCAATTGATACTAAAGCCTTTGCCGTATGAATACTGACAAAACCTGCCCCTCTTATGACCATTACTCGCATCAGTTAGCTTTCTCAGCATTAAGCATTAGTGAAGCTCAAAGCGCGACGGGGCATCTTCAGCGCAGCTTTAATTCAAGCTGCGCAGGCCCTTGCTTAAAATCACGGTGATGTGCAATATACCTCTCGATAATTTCACGAGTCATTCGGTCTCCAACCGTACGTGCAAAGTATCCGTCTTCCCACAACTCCGCCGACCACAACCTCTTCTTCAGACTTGGAAACTCGCGGAACAATCCTATCCCCCTTTTACTCTTGATGATCCTTACCACCTCACCAATCGACTTGCTTGGGGGAAACAAAATCAATATGTTAATATGCTCCCCCATAACTTCCAACTCGATGATCTCAAATCCATAGTCCTCGCATATACCTGCACCTAAAATAAAACTCTGATGCTTCGCTTTTCCACTCATTTCACTAATGGAAATGTTACTTCAGGGGATACTTTATTCAACGGGCTAAGAGAATGATGCCTCAGGTAGATGAACATTGTGACTGTGACAAACGTCTCGCTAATCAGTACAGCTGCTGCCATTCCCGCCGCCTGCCAAATAGGAGCGAGCCAGACCGCAAATACAATGTTAATGAGCCCGGCGCCCAGGAGAATAGTCATGAATGCCCTATCCTTACCAAAGGGTAGCATTATTTGGACTCCCAAGACATTGCTCATCCCGATGAGCAGAGGCAATCCTGCTAAGACTCGCATAACCACTATGGAGGGCTCATATTCTGAACCTAGGAGAATCCTAACAATCGTTGTTGCGCCAGCGAGCAGAGCTATGGATAAACCGCCGCCCAACGCACTTATCGCGACTAACATCCGCTTCCCCCATTCCAGTGCACGGCATCTTGACTCTAAGGCCAGCTTGCTAAACCTTGGATATGCTGCTTGCCCAACCGGACTCAAGATTCCTCGTACGGCTTTTACGATTTTCTCCGCAGCACTGTAGTATCCTACGACTATGGAATTTGTCAACAAGCCTAATATGAATGCGTTTCCTACGGTGTAAAGGCTAACCGAAGCTGTGGAAAGGAAGAGCAGCCAACCTTCAACCAGGGACTCCCAGATGTCCCTCATGGATGGGATAACGGCTTGCAACCTAAACTTATAAAAAGCCACTCCCATTCCGGTCAGTCCAGCGCCAACGGCCCCAAGGCTTATAAGCGCTGCGTATAGCAGGTAGTGCTCCGGCTGGCGAACCATTGTGAATATGCCGATCACCACTAAGAGACTCATGGCTAAGTTAATAACCGAAATGAAGACCATCTTCTCCATTCCTTGAAAAATCCAGACCGGGAACAATGCGTTGCCGACAACGGTGCCATACAGGATCAGGAGTAACGACGTTAATTCATTCAGCTTGGGAACAACTGTCACGAGCAGCAGAAGCACGGCCAATGCAGCGACACAAATCAGACCCTTCGCCGCCCATACGGTAGATGCTGTCCTGCTCACCGCCTTCATGTCATCGCGCTCAATCGATATCTTCCTTGTGGCTGATAGAGCAAATCCATAGTCCACAAACACTACGAAATAAGCGATCAAGCCTTGCCCGAAAGCAACTAGCCCGAAGTATTCGGGGCCGAGCACTCGCACCAAATAAGGGACGGTGATCAAGGGAAGAATGTAGTTGGCAAACTGTATTGTATACAATGAGGCAGCATTCTTGCCTACCCCGCTACGCCAAGCAGCCTGCGCGGTAAGATGTATCTCTCGTTTTAGGTATTGATGAAAATACACGATAAACCTAAATTTGCCACTATAGATTCATATATATTAAATTCCTTATATTCATATCTGGAGGGTGATCATTTGATAAGCGACAATTATAATTCCTGGTTGACGACAATAATAAGTTGATGTCAGACGATCATGAAACCTTTCGGATTCTCAGAGTTACTGGAGCATAGGCGCAAGGATACCATCTCGATTCTCCAGTACGTATTCCAGTCCCAGGAGATCGCCCACCAAGTTAGTGGGGATCGTCAAGGCGGGAAGCGGCCTTGTTTGCTCCTGAGCCACAATAATATCTTGATCAGCTAATATTTGCATTTTTTTCTATCCGTTCAACTATTCGTATTCCAGCCTTGCCATCCCCAAATAAGACTGGTTGTTCATCGGGTTCGCCAAATGATCGAACTGCCTCGTGAATCAAAGTTGTATCTGCACCGGCAACCCTGTTCCAACCAAACTCAACTGTTTCCAGCCACTCCGTTTCGGTGCGCAAAGTTATGCATGGCACACGAAAAAAGTAAGCCTCTTTTTGCATGCCGCCTGAGTCCGTGAGAATCATTCTGGCGTTCTCCTCAAGACATAGCATATCTAAATATCCTACCGGATCGAGCAATTCCGGATTGCCATTTTGGGATATTTCACACTCCAGCTTGAGTTCCTCAATTTTGTGGAGAGTGCTCGGATGAACTGGGAATACAATGGGTTACTGGATTTGGATAAAAGCATTTATAATGTTCCGCAAGTTTTCGGGGTTGTCAGTGTTGTAAGGGTGATGAACAGTTGCCAGCAAGTAGCTCTTCGCTATCAGTCCAAGGTCCTTAAGGATTGTGGAACATCGGCGTGCGATCTCGCCAAACTGTAACACTGCATCGTACATGGTATCGCCCACGAGATGTACACCCTCGGTGATTCCTTCCCTGGCCAGATTGTTCACTGCTGTTTGGGTGGGGCAAAAGAGGAGATCGGCGCAATGGTCGGTGAGCACTCGGTTTTGCTCTTCCGGCATCTCCCGATTGAAGGAACGCATACCTGCCTCAACGTGGGCTAGTGGGATGCGAAGTTTGCATACAGCCAAGGCGTCGGCAAGTGTGGAGTTTGTATCCCCATAAACCAACACCCAATCCGGCTTCTCGGCCAGAAGAACTTCCTCAATGCCCATAAGCATCTGCCCAGTCTGCCACCCGTGGGGACCGGAACCTACGCCCTGGTTATATTTCGGTTCCGGAAGTTCTAATTCCCTAAAGAAAACTGCGGACATCTCGTCATCATAGTGCTGCCCGGTATGAATCAGTAACTCTTCATGTCCTTTTTCATGCAGCGCTTTGCTCACAAGGGCCGCTTTTATGAATTGCGGTCGTGCCCCAAGGACCGTTGCGATCTTCATGATTCAATAGACAAGAACCAGGATATGTTACAAGTAATAGTTTTCATAGGGTGCTGAAAAAATCTGCGATTTTCTTCGAAATTATGCTTTTCTGTTCTTCCAAGAGTTCTGGATATATCGGAATGGAGAGAGCTTTCTCCGAGCATATTTCCGATACCGGCAAATCCCCTTTTTTATAGCCGAGGGGGGCAAAACATTCCTGGAGATGCAAGGGGACAGGATAATAGATCTCCGTTCCTATTCCGTTCTCCTTGAGATACTCCCGCAGACGATTGCGGGATTCGACAGTGAGGGTGTATTGGTTGTAAATGTGATGGTTTTTGTCCTCGCTGTATTTATAAATAGCTTTTGGAAGCTTTATCCAGCCGCTTTTCACGGCTTCGGTGCCGGCCAGATTCAAATCGTAAAAAGCCGCGTTCTCTCTTCGCTTTTGCGACCATTCTTCCAAATAACTGAACTTTACATTGAGGATGGCCGCCTGAAGGGTGTCCAACCGGAAGTTTCCTCCGATGATCTTATGATAATATTTGGGCTTGGAGCCGTGGACACGCATATTTTTTACTTTTTCATATAAGTCGGTATAATTGGTAACCACCATGCCGCCGTCGCCGAAACCGCCGAGGTTTTTCGAGGGAAAGAAAGAAAAGCATCCGAGATGGCCCATGGAACCGGCCCTTTTGCCTTTGTATTCTGCCCCCAAGGACTGAGCCGCATCCTCGATGATATAAAGGCCGTGTTTGCGGGCGATTTCCCTGATGGGATCCATATCCGCGCACTGACCGAAGAGATGGACGGGGATGATGGCCTTCGTTTTTTCGGTAATGGCAGACTCGATCTTCGACGGGTCGATGTTGAACGTGTCAGGGTCGACGTCAACAAACACGGGCGTTGCGAAGAGCCTGGCAACGACACCGGCCGTGGCAAAGAACGAATAGGTGGGGATGATGACTTCATCACCGGGCCCGACATCCAGGGCCATGAGAGAGACAAGAAGGGCATCTGTACCAGAAGAAACGCCGACAGCGTATTTAACGCCGCAATAGACGGCTATATTTTGTTCCAATACCTGCACGTCGGGACCGAGAATGAAATGCTGGGATTCGACGACGCGGCGGATCGCGGCGTCGATCTCATCCTTGATGGTCAGATATTGGGCTTTGAGATCAAGCAACGGTATCTTCATCTAAATGCTCTTCCACTTCTTTGACTGTGCCGTTTTCGAGTTTGTATCGTTTCCGGGATTTTTCGCAGAAAGCATAACCGTCTTTATCGAAATTGAGCTTTCGGCCTGCTTCGCTCATCCAGCCGACAATGCGGGCAGGGCTTCCGACGACAAGGGCGAAGTCCGGGACATCTTTGGTTACGACGGCCCCAGCTCCAACAAATGCAAAGCGTCCAATAGTGTGGCCGCAAATGATTGTGCAGTTAGCGCCAAGGGAAGCACCTTCCCTGACCAGGGTTTTTTTGTAAAATTTAGAGCCGACCTGGGGATATTTGCTTCGGGGGTCTGTGATGTTGGTGAAAACCATGGATGGGCCACAGAAAACGTAGTCTTCGAGCGTTACCCCTTCGTATACGGATACGTTGTTCTGGAACTTTACGAAGTTCCCGATGACGACATTGTTCCCGATGTTGACATTCTGACCGAGAACGCAGTTGCGGCCGATGCGGGCGCCGCTCTGGACGTGGGAAAAATGCCAGATTTTGGTGCCTTCGCCGATCTCGACATTGTCGTCGATGCAGGCGCTTTCATGAACAAAATATTTTTTCTTTTCTTGGAGGAGGATTATGAGCTTTTGGGGTTTTCCGTTTTCTTTCAGCGATTGCTGGCAGGCCTCAAGGATTTTGAGAACCCGGAGCCCGCTTTTTCCATCGGTCTTGGGAGTATTTCTGGTGACGAGGCAGTCAAGAAAATGGAAACATTCGGCTTTGAGGGGCTCGGCTTTTTCGATTTCTACGGGTTGAGCTTGTTCGGGATGCGGGATAGGGAGGCGATCAATCCAATCGATCTTGTGATTGAAGGCAAACAATTTATCCTGCGGGTTTACATCGTCGAACATCATCATTTTTTTGTCGCCGATGACGACGAGTTTCTGCTCTTTGTAGGGATGGAGCCAGGAGACAAAGATATGGGCTTTGGCTCCGGACGGGAAATCCATATTGGTGACGGTGACGTCGGTTATATTCGGGTTGAGATAATTTCCTCCGTGGCAGGAGACTTCATCGGGCATTTCATTGAGGAGATGGAGGATGATGGATATATCGTGAGGGGCGAAACTCCAGAGGATGTTTTCTTCCGTGCGGAATTTGCCTAAGTTGAGGCGATTAGAGTAGATGTACTGGATTTTGCCGAGCTCGCCGCTGTCGATGAGGTGCTTGAGCTTGATGATGGCCGAATGGTATTCGAGGATATGGCCGACCATGAGGATTCTTTTTCTGGATGCGGCGAGAGAGACGAGCTCTTCGCCTTCTTTATAGGCAAGGGCAATGGGTTTTTCGACAAAGACGTCTTTATCGGCAAGGAGCGATTCTTTAACCAGGGTGTAATGGGTGGCTGCGGGTGTGGATATGGCGACGGCTTTGACGTCTGGGTTAGCGAGCAATTCGGTATAGTCGCTGAAACCGGGGATATCCGGGTATTTCTCCTTGATGGATTGAAGCCTTTTTTCGTCATTGTCGCAGACAGCGTAGAGAGAGTCGAGCTCGTAGAAATTTCTGACAAGATTTTTTCCCCAGTAACCGCAGCCAATCACAGCGATTTTTTTGGACATTTTTTGAATTCCTTTTAAGCTTTTATGATTTTATGGCTATTCGATTTGTTCACATGCGCCATAACAGCTTTTTTTATGAATAATTCAGGCTAATAATTTCAAGATAGAAAGTCTTGAAAAATGTTCGCTATTATCAAAAAAAGAACCTTGAATTTAATGCCAGGGGATTCTATTTACCGTTTTTAGCATTTATGGCTTTTTGAGTTTTGAGGAAAAAAGCCAAGATCGTGAATACGAATACTCCCAAAACACCTGCGATCAGGACGTTCATTTTTTTTCTGGGGGATACTGGAGAGAGAGAGAAGATGTCGGTTCCTTGATAAGTTGGGCGTAATCTATCCTGGCCTTTTTATCCCCGAGGAGCCTGATATCGCTCTGCAGGACCTTGATATTGGTTTTGGATTTCCTGTATTTAAAAGCCATTTCAAATCCTGAACTGGCCGGTGTCAATCCATTCCTTTTTCAGCACTGACCAGAAGTCCTCAGCCAGGCCTCTCAGGATATATTCGTAGGGCACCCAGCCGTAGCCTTCTTCACCCCAGGAGCGTCCCCAGGAGTTTCTGATAAAGAGCGCGCCGACAGTTTCCTTATCGCCGTATCTGTTTTTGATTTTCATCCTGTCGTCATAGCCGACAGCCACGACCGCATGGCCTCCCTCAATCTTGTCGCGAAGCGAAGGAAAAGGAATTTTACCTGAGTCGGATGCCTGTTCGATGGAGCTGTAGACCGTAAACCCGAACATGGCCGGATGCCCCGCAGCAAGATACGTCTTCACCCTGTTTAAGATGGCATCAGGCGAAGCTGACGGAGGATCGTGCCTGTAGTACTTGAGGGTCTTATAATTCTGGGCAAATGAATAGCAAAAAGCAGGCGGTTCATCGTCGAAATCCTGCGCGCTATCTTTATATGGCCAGTATTCTTCCGGGGGGACGCCAAACAGGACCATGGCTCCGATGGTGGTGCGGAGGTAGGCGCCTGTGTCGCCCTTCATTTTCATCAGGTTGCGCGTGACTTTGTAGAGGAAGAGGCGGGAGGCGTCGATATGGCGGCCGAAGGATTTCCGCTCGTAGTATTCGATGATTCCGACTCCCGCGTGGGCGGTGCAGGAGCCGAGAAAGCCCTGGTTTTCGATGGGCGAGCACCATTCTCTCAGGTCCACAGAAGCGGGGAGAGGTTTCGCTTTTGGTGATTTTTTCCCGGCTACGGGAGGGGGGAGCCCGGAGGGCTTGAGGAGCTCTTTCACCTCATCTGTCTCTTCTGTGTAATCCCTGAAATCAGGATAGTCAGGAATCCAGCCCATGGCATATTTTCTATTTTCTGTCATGATTCTCACCTCGGGTCAAAAACGTCAAAAAAATGGGGACGGTCCTCAATTTGACTCTTGACGAGCCCCTCTTCAATTCCCTGGGGATTGGGAGCGCCCACCAGGCGCCGCGTGCCGCTAGTACTTGATCGTTTTATAGTTCAATGTGAGCGGACTTGTTTTTTGTATTTTCTCAGGAAAATCTCCATTTCTTTCAGGAATTTTTCAATATCACCCAGATCATTTTGTAGAATATCATAAAGCTCTTTATCTGTGATTTCTTTATAGAAATGGACCATCCTGTTTCTATATCCAGCCATTTTTATGAGTGTTTCAGAGTATTTTTTTGTTACTATTCCCTTCTCTCCCAATTCCTTGGCAATTTCTTTATATTCGAGACTTTTGATCGCAAAGCTTTTTGATAAGATATGTCTTCCAATATCAAATACGGCCTCAATGCATCTTCTTAGAAAACTTTCAGTCGCAGCTGGATTTCTTTCATCAGCGAGAAAATCCTCTCTTGATATTTTCGAAAGCTTTCTTAATTTTATAAGAAATTCGCCTATCAAATTGAGGTTTCTTTGTAATTTATTTAAGTTCAATTTCGAAATAACCATTCTTCAACGCCTCGAGGAAATCTTCTTCAAACATTTTTCTTTTAAAGGTAAGATCGGATGCAAATTTCATTACCTTCTCTTCATATTCATCTGCAAATTTTTCATCTGATGCATAGATGCGGTGACCTTTTATTATTTCAAATTTAAGAAGAAAGTTTGCCTCATGCAAAAAGACAATATCAATATTGAAAGGGTCAAAAATATTTGATAAATCATAGTACATATTTCCATATAATTTATACATATTAACAGGCGGTGCTTTCAACAGGATACCGATATCCAGGTCTGAGGTTTCTTCGATGATTACTTTTTTTTCATACAGATATTTCAATCCGGCTTCTTTCTGGGAGCCAAAGAGATAAGCCAGTATTATTCCGTTCTTTTTAAATACTCTGGCTAATTGACTTATTTTATCTGGCATTGCCAAGTGTGCAGCCTTCTTTAGGGCCTTTTGTTTGAAAAAATTGTATTTTATATCTTAAATGAGGTCAATAATCTATATCCTGAATTGGCCCGTGTCGATCCATTCCTTCTTCAAAACCGGCCAGAAATCCTCGGCCAGGCCTCATAATTTAGCTTATAAACTCTTTTGTCTTTTCTATGAAAGGTGGATAAAGTCTGGAAGCATCTTTAATAAACTCAGCTATCTTTTCCCATTTTATGTCTAAGTATTCGTGGGCTAATATATTTCTTAATTCGGCAACGCGGGAAAACCTCCGGGCAGAATCTTCGTCAAGACACCTTACAGCAAAGCGAAACAGAGTTTCCCGGTAGGTCTGCGGGATCTCCTTTTTTTCAGAAGCAAGGATTATTTTTTTAGAATTGACTTATCCTCTTCGGAAATGGATTCAGTCCTCTCGGATATCTCATAAAATTCTCTGGTAAAGCGCCACCAGTCCACAGCCTCGTAATGGGTTTTGAGCAAAAGGTTCAGGTATAACTTTCTGTCTTTAACCAAAAGAGGAGTGCCCGAGTTCAGAACAGAGAAGACTAAAGCAGGCCTGGCTCGATTAAGGACTAAAAAATCAACCTGGTTGGTTTTTAGCATATTCTCCAGCTCTGCCCAGATTGTGTGCTCTTCAGGGTAGTCTCTTTCTGTTTCCAATTCAGCATATTGATAGGGCTTAAAATAGACAGCAATATCCCAATCAGAAAAATATCTTGAGGTTCCTTTAGACTTTGAACCAAAGAGATACGCCAGAAGAACTGAATCTTTCCCTTCAAAATACTTCTTAAGCTGCTCAATCTTTTTCTGCCGGATGTTCATATTCACAAAATCATATCATAGATTCGAATATCTTCTTTTATTGCATTTTTTTCATCACTTTTCGAGACCAAATTTTTCAATTTGTCCCCAATCGTTAATCTGGCGATTGCAAAGCTTTGCTGAGTCTTTTCTTTAGTGAATTTTGAGTGAATTTTGGGGTCGGACCCTGGTAATTCCATTTTTATCAATAATATAGCTTGATTTTTACCCCGTTTTTGGGCTTAAAACCACAATTTCAAGGCCAAAATGCACTTTATTGCATTGTCCAGAATTTGAAGAGAGGTTCAGTTCACGTTTTCAGGAGAGAGAGGGCAAATTTAATGGCCGCATTGATTTGCTCGATCTTCTCTGCCCGGAGCAGGGAGATTCTTTCAACCAGCAAATCCTTTCGAATCGTAACGATAGTGTCCAGATTCACGACACATTTCTTCGGGAGACCATCTTCGGGGCCAAGAGGGACTTCGACAGGGATTTCTCTTATTCTTGTCGTCACTTCGGCTACAGTGACCGCATTTCTTACTTCATAAGCCTCATCCCGGGAGAGAAGCACGACAGGCCTGCGGCCAAGGGGAGAAGGCAGGTTTGCCCACCAGACTTCGCCCCGGCGCATCACCACTCTTCTTGAGAGAAAGAGGCAAGAGACGCCTTTTCCCAGGCTCTGATTTCCTGAGGGTTTTCGGGAACTCTTCGGTAACCATCTTCATAATTTTTTATCAATTTTTCCATCTCCCTGGATTTCTTCCAGAGGCTGATGGCTTCCTGGACCAAGCGGCTCCGGCTCATCCGATTTTTCTTCCTGTAAGCTTCAAGTTCTTTAAAATCTTCATTCGGAATGCTTATGGCGAATTTTACGGCTCGGCTCATTCGGCCTCCTTGGTATAATCAAAATCATACCAAAGTATAACTAAAATAAATTCATAAAGTCAAGCCCTTTTTTAAGACGGCATCAGGCGAAGCTGCCTATGATTTCTTTTTCTGCTCATAAGCTTCTAAAAATGACCCTATCTCTCTTACGAATCTCTCAAGGTCTTTATGGCAGAAAAGGGCTTCAGCTTCTGGAGGCAGGACATGAGAACAAGACCACTCCATCTGCAATCATCCGACCGATGACCCTCTTTAGTATTTCGTATTCATCCTCTGAATGCACATGGGGCTCAAGGAGGGGTATATCTAAGATCTTCTTTACCGTCGCAAAGGCATCTTTCCTCTCTTTGCCCTCATAGACAATGAGGAGGTCCACATCACTGGCTACCGTGTAGTTCCCCCTGGCATAAGAGCCGAACAATACCACGAATGAAAGGGGAAGCTCCCCTCGAAGCTCTTCTATTTTTCTATTTAGTTTCTGGATTAACTCTTCTTTATCAAATTTTGGATAGAAGACCCGAACAGAACTTGACGATTCTTTCCGCATATCCTATTAGCCTCCTCGCTTCTTCTTTTGTGTATCGGCTTCTGGGGGAGCCGGATGGATGGGCGTTGGGATATCTTGTGGGGATATACGCCTTATCCAGCTCCAATGCCCCATCCAGCAATTCCTCAGGAATGTCATGCTTTTTCGAAAGCTCCTTCAGTAGATCCGCCGCCGAATGGCCCCAGGCTTCTGCTCCCATCCTTTGAAAGACTGCCTTTATGGCTTTCTCAGCCGCTTGCTGAGCCGAAAAACAAGCCCAATTATAGAAACCACCATCTACATCGTTTCGGGCATGCTCCAAATCGCCCCTAGCCTCATCCAGCCAATCTTTACTCCGTTCCACTTTGACATCTCCTTTTAATGTAGTTATTTGGAAAGCGATACTTCGCTAATTCAATTTGATTTTCCTTAGCAGTCAAACAGATACTCCTTCCCTTTTTATGGTCTTATAAAGGGGGGATTCTGACATGGGACCTTCTTCTATCTCTTTCTTGCTAAAGATAGTGGTAAATGAGACTTTTTATTTTTTCTTCAAAGGAAAGTTTTGCCATTTCACATCGTGCCTTATGCTCTTCCTCAAAAAAATGACCTTATATCTGGAACTGTAAACCGTAAACCCGAACATGGCCGGATGCCCCGCAGCAAGATACGTCTTCACCCTGTTTAAGACGGCATCAGGCGAAGCTGCCTATGATTTCTTTTTCTGCTCATAATCTTCTATAAATGACCCTATCTCTCTTACGAAGCGCTCAAGGTCTTTAAGGTAGAAAAGGACCTCAACTCTTGAAGGGAGGATTCAATAAATCTGAGGAGCTCAAGAATACGGGCTGTATCCAAATTCGAAATAACCATCTTTTATGGCCTCAAGGATTTCTTTGATGAGAATCTTTTTTTTGAAAGCCAGATCCCCGGCTTTCTTCATGACCATCTCTTCAAACTCATCAGCAGAA
>Ga0315280_10003842_pt1 | contig 22685 bp, 20 predicted proteins | sample YL17G06_40_MG_FD_203697 | JGI IMG/M metagenome (GOLD analysis project Ga0315280, IMG submission 203697) | Sediment microbial communities from Yellowstone Lake, YNP, Wyoming, USA - YL17G06_40 | ecosystem: Environmental > Aquatic > Freshwater > Lake > Sediment | place: USA: Wyoming | collected... | reverse complement strand
GTGTGGTCAACCCGATCGGAGTACGAAGTTGCTATGATGAGGGAAAGCGTTTCGGTGAAGCCCTTTGCATGGCGTATCAGAGGAGCCACGGCCTCGACATCCGGATCGCCCGCATCTTCAACACCTTTGGCCCGAGAATCCGAGCGGACGGTGCATATGGTCGAGTTGTCTCACGCTTCATTCAGCAGGCATTGGCAAGGCATGACATCACCGTCTACGGTAATGGTGGGCAGACCAGATCGCTCTGCTACATCACTGACACATTGAGTGGTCTCTCAAAGATGGCTAGCACTGATAGTGCAAGGGGTGAGATCTTCAATATCGGCAATCCTCACGAGATATCAATCTCTGACCTAGCGCAGAGGATTCTTGAACTCACAGGAAGCGACTCCAAAATAGCCTATGAACACCTGCCGCCTGATGATCCAGTCAGAAGATGTCCAGACATATCGAAGGCAAAGCACGTGTTAGGCTGGGAACCAGAAGCCAGCCTTGACGATGCGCTAAAGAAGACCATAGAATGGTTTAGATTCAGACTCGGTTGATGCGAAATGTCAAGTCCTTCTATATCAGTTTGCGGCCTGGGCTATGTTGGTTTATCGACTGCCGTTTGCTTCGCCAGTCGCGGGTTCAAGGTGATAGGTGTAGACGTAGATGAACAGAAGGTCAAGTTGATCAATAGTGGCCAGCCCTTGATCTATGAGCCATCTCTAAGGGAACTACTGGCTGAGCCTATCGAAAAGGGGCTACTCAGTTGCACACTGGACTACAAGCACGCTATCTCTGAGTCCAGAACCACATTCATAACAGTCGGCACACCCGGTAGGAGTGATGGAAGCATAGATCTCAGAAATGTTGAGGACTCTTCCAGACAAATAGGTAGAGCACTGAGAGATCAAAGAGAATGGCACCTTGTGGTCGTCAGAAGCACGGTGACTCCCGGCACCACTAGTCAGTTGGTCAGACCAATTATCGAGACCACTTCAGGCAAGAAATGTGGTGTGGACTGGGGCCTTTGCATGAACCCTGAGTTTCTCAGAGAAGGCTCGGCTGTCAAAGACACTTTCGAACCAGATCGAATCGTAATTGGTGAGCATGATAGAACATCAGGAGATCGATTGGAGAATCTTTACAAGCAGTTCTACGGAGAGCAACAACCTCCAATTCTAAGGATGAGCCCCGTCAATGCAGAATTTGTCAAATATGCGAACAATGCCTTCTTGGCTATGAAGGTAAGCTACATCAACATGATAGCAAACCTTTGTCAGAAAATCTCAGGTGCAGACATTCTCCAGGTGGCCGAAGCGATCGGTCTCGACAAGAGAATCGGACCATTATTCCTTGAAGCGGGTCTAGGCTACGGAGGAAGCTGTTTTCCGAAAGACCTGAGAGCATTACTGGACTTCGCAAAGAAAAAAGGCATTGATGCACCGCTGATTGAGTCAACGATCAGAATCAATGAGTCACAGCCACTAAAAGCACTAGAAATGGCTGAACAAATACTGGTAGACTTAGAAGACAAGAGGATAGCAGTACTTGGATTGGCTTTCAAGCCAAATACAGATGATTTGAGAGAAGCGGTTTCAATCAGACTCATCGATGCCTTGCTGGAGAAGAGAGCCCAAGTTATTGCCTACGATCCTATCGCAACGGACAATGCTCGCAAGACCTTGGGAGACAAGGTTCTCTTTGCTTCGTCAGCCCTAGATTGCATAGACGGAGCAGATTCCTGCATAGTGGTCACGGAGTGGGATGAGTTCAGGAAACTCCGACCGAAAGACTTCGAAAGAATGAGAAACCCTGTCGTAATAGATGGAAGACGCATCTTCGATCCTCAAGAATTCAAGCGAGTGGTCAGATTCGAAGCCATAGGGCTAGGCGCGACATCGATGAGCCCGTCAGAATGATGGGAGTTCGTACAGTGCACAATACGCGCCGTCACGGTCAAGTGACGGTGCTACACGGCGCAGCTTAATGTTAGGCTGAGAATCCCTTTTATGGGTCTTGATCACGAATGTCAATCGTGGAATCAATGAGGATCGCAGTTGTACCAGCAGCGGGGAAAGGCACAAGGCTCGGAAGGATTGGTGCAGCTATTCCAAAGGCACTGGTTCCCATCGCAGGAAGGCCAGCGATAGACCACATCCTTCAAATGCTGCATGAAGCTTCGATAGAACAGATCATGCTGATTGTGGGCTACAAAAAAGAACAGCTCATATCTTACATAGACGACGGATCAGAATTCGGACTTAAAGTCGCCTACGTTACCCAACCCGATCCCAAAGGGATCGCCCATGCGCTGCTCTGGGCCGAACCTTTCGTGAACGAAGACTTCCTCTGTCTGCTGGGCGACACACTGCTTTTCCCAGCTCACTCATTGAAGAACCTTGTTCAGTTTCACGAGAGTAGGAAACCAGCAGCAACACTCTTCGTCAAGGATCTAGACGACATTACAGGCTACGGAGTGATCGAGCCAGACGGTGAGAAAGTAAAGAAGGTTGTTGAGAAGCCTAGAAAAGGACAAGCGCCAAGCAACCTAGCAATAGTCGGTTGCTACGCTTTTTCTCCCAGAATTTTCAAAGCAGCCCACGAGCTTCCACCGAACCCTAGGACGGGAGAAATGGAACTTACAGATGCTGTGCAGCGTCTCATAGATTGGGGAGAAGATGTTCTTTATGTGAAATTTAATGGCACATACATTGACACCGGGAAGTTAGACCAGGTTCGCAGTGCAGACAGACTGGTCAGAGGATTCGAGATATTCAACGGGCGATCCTTCAAGATCAGACTAGACAGAATCCCTAGAAACGCCGGGAAGACAGTGGCTCCCTTATTCAAAGGGCCAACATTAGAGAGCACGCTCACAGTTCTTCAGAAAGGTGAGAGCACGAGCGGGCACAGACACTTTGATGCTGAAGAGATATACATCTTCGTGGAAGGGGAATGTCTCATGCAAACAGGTAACGAGGAACATGATGTGAAGCCGGGGGATGCAGTGGTAATAGCTCCCGGAGACTTCCACAGAGTGTTCAACGTAGGAAACGGACCTATCTCTTTCGTTGCGGTATATCCAACTTCACCTCTCAGAGAGTGCAAGTGAGTCACCTCGATATTCCCTTGTCCAATCGTGACTGGTGAACAGCCAAAGATGCAACGAGTAGAAAAACAAATACCAATCATACAGGCACTTGGCAAAAGGAATGAAAGAATTCCGAGATTTGGCCTTTGATACGAGTGTCGAATCTCATGTCAGAACCCTCACAGTTTCAAGAACCTATATTATTTGCAGGCATTTGATAGACTACTAGGACTAAAGCAATAGGACGACATGGGGTTGTGCAAGCCGCTGGATACAGACCTCGATACGAAGCGTGGCATGCGTGCAAGTGGTACTGCAAATGTCAGGGTCGCAGTTCTTTGCAGACACAATCTGTCGATTCTGGAGCCAGGTGACAAGATTCACACATATGAAAAGATCATGGCACTCGCAAGACATGCAGAGGTGACTCTGTTCACTCCCTATGGATACGCGTCAAGAAAGATGCGATTGCACATGAGGATTGTTCATGTTTCTTCGTCAGGTCTCATATTCGTTTTGCTGTTGGCCTTTGCGTTGTTCCGACATCGCAAAGACTACGACTGCATCTACAGCCGTGATCCTCTACTCGTGGCTTTCGCAGTGCCACTGAAGGCCTTTGGGAAAGCATTGATCATCGAGATGAATGGAATCCCATCACGAGAGGCCAAGATTCAAAGACAAACCCATAGAATGCGCTTCCCGCAACTAACCCCTGTGATCTGTGCTGCAATCTGGTTGACTGAAGCCTTTGCAATTCGATCTGCCGATTTGGTTTTCCCAGTCACCGAAAAGATGAGGAGATACATTCTTAATGAGTACAGAGCGGACGCCGAACGGGCAATTGTTATTCCCAACTCTGTGGACACCACAGTTTTTCGCCCTCTAGAGAACAAGAGAACCGAAATCCGTCATCAGCTAGGTATCGAAAGAGGAATCGTGGTTCTGTATCTTAGCACGTTCTCAGCTCGATGGAGAGGCTCAGATCAACTTTTCCAAGTCGCCTATGATATCCAACGCAAGAGAAGGGACATCGTATTCCTTGTTGTAGGTTTTGGCCCATTGCTGGCAGAAATCAGATCAAAGGTTACGGAACACGGAATACAGAATCAGATGCTGTTTGTTGGAGCAGTTGATCATTGGCAGATTCCATTCTACTTCAGCGCTGCCGATTTCTATGTCTATGATGCCACTCCTACAGGATATGAGTTGGTCGGTGTGCATGGGCCTTGCCCCACGAAGATCCTAGAATCCATGTCTTGTTGTAGACCTGTCATTGCGCCAAATGAGGTTGAGATCCAGGATATGATGCGAAAGTCGAACGGAGGGTTCTGTGCTTCTTCTCTACGTGAGATGGAATATTTGATTGAGAGATTCGCTGACTCACCTGAGCTTGCTAGGTCAATGGGAATGAGCGCTAGACGATACGTAGAGGCAAACTATGACCTTACATGCTTGACCGAATTGTCGGTAAAGCTGATGAGCAAAGTGGTTCACCGATGGAATCTTGAGATGGATAATGACACTTGTGAGGGCATTACCGTTACGTAGCGAGATGGATGAGATGATCCGCAAGTCAATCGGCGCATCTTGGAACGATAGCCTCTACTGTGAAGAGAACTTCTCTCATGACATCCCTGCGATGGGATAAGTTTGGTCCCAGATTCGAGTTGCTCAAAGCTTTCCCTGCCTTGCAGGGCACTGGCAGAGCCTCCTCCACCTCCGTCGGATGGGATGGGATGGCCATGGGCCGGCGAAACTCCACGACTCCCAGCAAGCGTGTTTGGTCGCCATCCTTGGCCTCGCATCAGCATTGTCACGCCATCATACAACCAGGGTGCGTTCCTAGAGGAAACTATCCGGTCGGTGTTGCTTCAAGGCTACCCAAGTCTAGAATACATAGTGATTGACGGGGGAAGCAGCGATGACAGCGTGCGTATCATTCGAAAGTACGAAAGATGGCTGGACTATTGGGTGAGCGAAAGTGATCGCGGCCAGGCCGATGCGCTGAGAAAGGGATTTCGCAGGGCTCAAGGAGAACTGATTGGTTGGATCAACTCTGACGATCTACTGGCTCCAAACGCTTTGAGAGCAGTGGCAGAGGCTTATGTTCAGAATCCCTTCTTTGGAATCTACGCAGGTGTGGTCGAGAACTTCGAAGACGGGCACCTAGGAGAGGATCATGAGATCATAAGGCAGCAGAACATCACTTTCGACAACCTTCTTCGCTTAGGATCCGCTTCTAGTGTGGCTGAGACATACGTGGAGCCAACATGGCATCAGCCAGGGATCTTCTTTTCTGCCGATCTCTACCGAAGGTCAGGAGAGATCAATCCCAACTATTTCTACCGAATGGATTACGATTTGCTTCTTCGAATGTTGGAAAATGGTGGAAGAGTAATCTACCTGAATCAGACCCTTGCGTACTTTCGAAAATACCCTCAGTCCAAGATGGGAGGAGTGTACGAAAACCATCCGCACTTTGTGAGATACATGGGAGAGAAGTATGAGATAGCGAGCAGATACCTTGATCGCTTATCGGAAGAAGATCGCGCGAGAATTCGTCTGGAGTATCTCAAAGTGTTGTGGCGAGGGACGTATCTGAACTTGGTCCACGGACAACCGGCAAGAGCCGCAACATGTTTGAGTCTTGGTCTGCGTGTGGGAGGACTGGATGCGCATGGGGCTCTGTTTCTGATAGTCGGACACAGAATCTTCAGACGGCTAGCACATCTTTTGAGAAGTTGGCGATCCTGAGAATGCTGACGGACCAAGCTGTTCGTTTCCATAGGATCATTACGTTTTGAAGTTAGGAGACTTCATCTGTGTGCTGCAACCGATCTGTCTACGAGTGCCAAGATTCTTGGTGAGTGTATCTTCCTAAGTGTTCTCATTCTAGAGGGGTCCGCACCAAGCGCTCATGGTATGGACCGAGCGCTCTCGTCTAACAAACGTTCTTCCCATACCATCGCGCTAGAGAGAAGATGAGTTGTCAGCGCGCGGGGTTGTCCCGTTATTCGGCGGTTTAACACCGTTATGTGTATATGATAGGGAGCCAGCGGAGATTGGAGATCCTCATTCCTACCTTCCAGAGGGCGGACAAAACCAAAATCGACCTTTTCACCATGAGACACCCACGGACCGCCTACCGCCGCGATACCAGAAAATTGCGCAAACAAGCTGATTTCGGGACAGCCCAGCGCGCTCAAGGATAACAGGTAACGGCCTCAGGATCTTTCTGGTATGGAACGAAACGTGCTTCCTGAAACAGATTCCAAGCAACCTTTGCCCTTCTGCTACAACCGTCCCTTGCCAGCGACAAGCCAAGACTTGTATCTTCGGTCTGCTTCAATGGCCGCGGCAGGTATGACGCTGGCGCGCGATAACAAAGAGAAATATCGTGTGTCCTTCGGCAAGCAGTGCCCTCCTATGCCCTTTCTAGCTTCGACTATCTCTATATTCCACTTGGTGTTGCAGGCGTTTCTCACTTCGTCGAACTCTAGTCCAAGTTCTTCACATATCATCCTCAATTCTTCTGCGAAAGCTATCTGCAAGAATCTGTATGCGTTCTCAGTGATTTTGCACATCTCAGCTGTCTCAATTGAGGGAACTTTGTGTAGGGGAACATCTAGGACATCTGAATAGAAAGACAGGCCTGCCAGAATGCTCTTATGATTCACACCGCCTATTACTCGGCGTTGTCTTACACCATAGTTTTTTGTATCTCCCTCCCAGTATCTATGGGGAACATGCACCAACAAACCACGATTCCCTAGTATGTTCCCGAATGCTTCTCTACAAGTGCCAACAGGAATGGTGCTTTCAACTGACACAAGTGTCATATCAGTCAGTCTTTCGGCCACCTTGGCCAATGCATCATAGATGGCGGACAAATCCGGTTTGCCCCTATTCATCGAGGTTGATACGCATACTATGTAGATGTCACACTCTGCAACATCTTTCCATTCGCCATAGGATCTCACACCCTGTTTTCGGGCCCTCTCGATCGCATCACCATTGATGTCGTATCCAATTACCTCCAGACCTCTCTCTTTCACATATGAGGCTGTGGGCAGACCTACTTGCCCTAGTCCCAATATGCAAACCTTCATGTTCTCCATGCCTGACACAAACCTATGTCACCTGGTTCTATCACTAGAGGTATGTGCTGATGATGTCCATCAGCTGCTACATATGGTGATAATAAGTATGTTCCATTAATGGTGGCCGCTGACTGCGCGGGCGCTCTGTCCCTACCGCACTATGCCTATGTGAAGGTCTCTTTTCTATCTTGTGCTCCTCGCCTGGTCGTATTGAGGACAGGCGCCTGTTCGCCGACTGTTGCGGCACTATGGCTTCGCATCCAAGCTGTCCTCAATCGCGCTAACGTCCACCGGGAATGGGATATCCAGCTAACGAGGAATCTATCTAGGCCTGATCATAATACGATCGCTTGTATTTCAATACGGAGTAACAGCACATTAGGAGTCTTCTGGCGGCTGCGATGGTTGCTACCTGTTTGCCTCTTCGTTCAGCGATGAGGCGGTATGCTCTTGTGATGGCTGTGTCGTAGCGGCTTCAACCATGACCCATCTAAGCCATTTGCTTCCTCCGTGATGCCTTCGTGTCTAACTGTGACTCCGGAAGCATGGGTCGAGGGCACGAGACCTGCGTAGCTGCATAGCTTCTCGTCGTCGCTGAACCTGTTGATGTCTCCGATCTCGCTCGTGCGCGTCTAGCTGTCTCTTGATCAGGCATGGATGCGAATGGCAACGTATCCAATCTGACCAGCTCATTTATGGTCCTAGGATCGACTAGGTCACTTTTGATCTTCACTTCAGCTATGTAACGGGTCTTCTTCGGATACGAAATTGCCACAACGTATCCATTCTTTTCCAGCAGCCGATACAATGACGCCATCTGATTAGAGGCTTCTACGCCAATCCTATCTATCTTGTAGTCGGAGAGATACGAGAGAACTCGATCATTACCCATTCTTTGGTTAACTATCCTGCCATTACCATCTAGGATTGTGGCACAGGTCGAATCCCTATCTACATCTAATCCACAAACAAGGGCGCTCATGCAACGGCCTGAGCGCTGCCGCCTAACAAACGCTCTTCCCATACCATCGGCTACTCAAAGATCAAAAAGGTTAAGAGGCTAAGCTTGGCTTACAGAAATAAGGTGCTTTGAGAGAAGAAAATGGTTTGAACCAGCATTTGCCAGATGAATTGACTGGCCTCAGGATACTCGTCACAGGCGGAGCGGGCTTCATTGGAAGTGAGGTAACAGTACAGCTTTGTCGACGAGGATCTAAGGTTACAGTACTAGATGATTTCTCGTCGGGCAAGATCGAATACATCAGTTCACATGATGACATAACAGTAATCAGGGGTGACATATGCGATCGCGACAAAGTAGCGGATGCAGTCAAAGATCAGGATGTAGTTGTACATCTTGCTGCCCTACCATTCATACCGGACTCATACTACTACCCGGAGGAATTCTTCCGCGTCAACGCTATGGGGTCGATTAACGTTGTCTGGCAGTGCATCCAATCGAAGTCTGTCGAACGTTTTGTCCAAGTTTCATCGAGCGAGGTCTACGGAACCGCGCTCTATGAGCCGATGAACGAGAAGCATCCAACACTTCCCCATTCAACATACGCTGTGAGCAAACTTGCCGCTGACCGAGCCGTCTTCACGATGCACAAGGAGCATGGCTATCCCGTCGTCATAGTCAGACCTTTCAACAGTTATGGACCTAGAGTGACTCAGCCATACATTATTCCGGAGATTGCATCGCAGTTGCTAAGCGGACAGGATACTCTCACGCTAGGTAACCTTGACGCTGTGCGAGACTTCACATATGTTGAGGACACAGCGAGGGCCATTATTCTTGCAAGCATTGAGAAGCGCGCGTTGGGAGAAACCATTAATGTGGGCTCTGGACGAGGAGTGAGCATCAGAGACCTAGCTATTCTTATGGCCAAGATACTGGAAAGGACGGCTAACATCCGCATCGATAGGAACAGGTTCAGGCCGTATGATGTGAATAGACTTATTTGTGATTCCAAACAGGCGCGTGAAAGATTGAATTGGACACCGACGGTGCCACTTGAGCAAGGTTTGAGAATAACATTGGACTGGCTGAGGGCTCGTCCCATAGGCTACAGGAGTCCGTTCTTAGGTTGGCCGAGAGTTTATCGATCGGGACGAAGTTAAGGTGCGCGCTAGGCACGAAGGGATGCAGTGATCGATGACCGAGGGCTGGCCGAATAGTTCGAGATTTTGGCGAGACAAACGCGTCGTGGTGACCGGGGGAGCGGGCTTCTTGGGTTCATTTGTGGTCGAGAAGCTCAGAGAGCATGGTGCGACTGACATATTCATTCCACGTAGTAGAGATTTCGATCTGCGCGATCTAGAGGCAATTCAGCGCATGCTAAGTGATGCGAAACCTAGTATAGTCATTCACCTAGCCGCACGTGTTGGCGGAATTGGTGCTAACCGAGCACATCCAGCCGAGTTCTTCTACGACAATCTGAGGATGAGCATCCAGCTCTTTCATGAGTGTTGGCGCACTGGTGTCGAGAAGCTCGTGGCTATCGGTACAGTATGTGCCTACCCAAAGTTCGCATCAGTCCCTTTTTGTGAAGAGGATCTATGGAACGGATATCCAGAGGAGACCAACGCACCTTACGGGCTGGCCAAAAAGATGTTGCTGGTGCAGAGCCAAGCTTATCGTCATCAGTACGGGTTCAACTCCATCTTTCTGCTACCCGCAAACCTCTACGGCCCTAGGGACAATTTCGATCTAGAGTCATCTCACGTAATTCCAGCGCTCATCCGAAAGTGTGTAGAGGCGAACAAGAAAGGCCATGACCACATTTCTGCGTGGGGTACGGGAAACGTGACTCGGGAGTTCTTGTATGTGGAGGATGCCGCCGAAGGGATCTTGCTGGCGACTGAGCGGTACAACGAGAGTTGGCCAGTCAACCTAGGCTCAGGTGTGGAGATCACCATCAATGATCTGACGCATCTAATCGCTCAATTGACTCGGTTTGAAGGGCGCGTTGAGTGGGACACAAGAAAACCAGATGGCCAGCCTCGGCGGAACCTTGATACCACGAAGGCGGAGAACTTCTTTGGGTTCCGAGCCAGAATGCCTCTTGAAGAGGGACTGCGGCGGACGATTGAATGGTATTTGAAGAATAGATAATTGACTCGAACGCGAGCCATGTGAGAAACGTTTGCAGCACCATGCAGAATATAGAAACAGATCCAAGATGCGAATCTTTGATCTCAAGGCCAAGCCAAACCTTTGGAGAGAGATGCTAGGTGGCTTGATTTGAGAGTCGAGCGTTCGATACAGCATCTAACGATTCATCAAGCCCTGCCCTGGAACCAAGCTATTTCAAAGACTCGAGGAGTGACACAAATGCGATTTTCCGGAAGAGGTAGAGAACAAGTCAGTCAAACCTTGACGAACGGCCTAACAGAGGAGCAGATTTTACTATGAAAGTGAAAATCTTCTCAGACCGAAACTATCTCTCGGAAGGGATGGGGCACGTAGTGATGCTCTATCCCTTCTGGGGGAAGAACCCAAAAGACCATAGAGCTCCGGAAAGCGGACGATTTGACCGCTATTCAGAGATTGGTCGTTCTTTCTTTGAGATGACCTCGCTGGTGGAAGCTGAATTGGCAGTTTTGCCTGCTCCTTGGGAACTAGTCATACGCAATGAGATGGCACGAGACTTGGCGATGAAGTTTGTAGAGATGGCAAAGCAACAAGAAAGGCGGATAGCTGTGTTCTTTTGGAGCGACTCGGATGAAGACGTTCCTATCGATAATGCGGTAGTCTTCCGAACATCATTGTATCGTTCCAAAAGGAGACCTTACGAATTTGCAATGCCTGCTTGGAGCGAGGATTTCGTTGAGAAATACCTTCGTGGTAGGCTTCCAATACGCCCAAAACGCGCAAAGCCTGTCGTCGGGTTCTGCGGTCTTGCGCCGCCATTGGAACAGTCATTTGAGAGTAGAATGAGAAGTATTGCGCGTTGGGGGCTGAGTTTCATAGGCGTAGGTGAGAGGCTGAGAACGTTCTCCCGTTCAGGCGGTAATGTCATTCGGACTCATGCTTTGCGTTCTTTGCTCAAGAGTCCCATGATAGAAACAAACTTTGTGATCAGAGACAGCTTCCTTGGAGGGGCTTGGTTGCGAGATGGACGGACTGATCTCCTTCTTGCGCAGACAGCGAGGATGGAATTCCTGCAAAACATGGTAGACAGCGATTATGTTGTTTGCGCACGTGGAGGCGGAAACTTCTCGTATCGCCTCTATGAAACCTTGTGTTGTGGGCGAATTCCAGTTTTCATTGACACAGATTGTGTTCTGCCATATGATTTCGAAATCGATTGGAAAAGACATTGTGTTTGGGTGGACGAGAAGGAGGTCGATTGCGCAGGCCGTAAAGTGGCGGAGTTTCATGCTTCCTTAACTGAAAAAGACTTCCTCACCTTGCAAGAAGGATGTAGGAAGCTGTGGAATGACTGGCTCTCACCTGTAGGATTTTTCAGGAATCTCCACAGACATTTTGTTCGCATGAGGGATACATGAGCAGATATAGTGCGTAGAGATGGTAATGTAGTTGGATCAGCTCAGGCGTTCGCTCAGAGTTCCACATAGGTTGATACGACGTTTCTTTAACCCGGTCGCTTGTTCGCGTCGTGTGATCATGTCGACTCTTGAACATGGCAGGTACATACGGGACCTCCTGCGCTATTCACACATGGAGGGAGCAGAACCCATAGGTGTCTCAGATCTGCATCCCTGCCTGTACGAGAAGAGTTCGACTAGCCCACTCGACCCACATTACTTCTATCTTAATATCTGGGCTGCGAAACGGATCATCAAGAACGGCGCTGCTCTGCACGTGGATGTGGGATCGAAGGTAGACTTCGTTGGTTTCCTAACATGCTTCAAGAAGGTCATCTCCATAGACATAAGACCGATAGAAGCGCGCGTGGAGAACCTCGAATCGAGGCGAGGAAGCATCCTAGCCATGCCCTTTGAAAATAGCGCGCTGCAGTCGCTATCTTGCCTTCATGTCGCCGAACATGTTGGTTTGGGGCGATACGGTGACACTCTAGATCCTCACGGCACAGAGAAAGCGGCACGGGAGCTTTCCAGAGTGCTCGCAGTGAACGGGGATCTCTTCTTCGCGGTACCAATAGGCAAACCCAAGCTATGCTTTAATGCACATCGCATCCATTCCTCCCATCAAATCCTAGGCTATTTTCAAGACCTTGACCTTCTGGAGTTTTCAGGTGTAGATGATCACGGATTGTACCATGAGAATTTGCCTGTTGATGCCTTGAACAGTTCCAACTACGCTTGCGGCTTCTTCTGGTTCAAGAGGTGCTCAAATGAACACTCGTTCTTCGGCACGAAACCCACTCGAAAGGAGAAGCGGAATGTCTGAGATAGCTGTGCTGATCGTGTCTTGCGACAAGTATCAGGATCTTTGGCAGCCTTTCTTCACACTATTCTTCAAGTACTGGCCGGAGTGTCCCTATCCGGTGTATCTGCTTTCGAACTACAGCGTTTTCCCCGATCCGAGAGTGAAAATGATTACCGTCGGCGAGGACAAGGATTGGTCATCGGGTCTTGCCACAGCATTACAACAGATCCTTCAACCCTACGTGATCTTGCTGTTGGAGGACTATCTGTTAACGCGGCCTGTGGATACAGCCAAGATCCAAGCGCTGGCAACCTATATTAGGCAGAAAAAGGCGGGTTATCTGAGGCTTTTTCCTTGCCCAGGGCCGGACGCACCGTGTGCTGATAACCCTGACATGGGAGAGATTCTTAGAGGATCTCCTTATCGGCTGTCAACACAAGCTGCCATCTGGGATAGGCAGGTCCTATCTGGACTCTTACGGGAAGGTGAGACACCTGGGGAGCTCGAGGTGTTCGGCTCAAGGCGGACGGATACGTTAGATGTTCCTTTCCTGAGCGTCAAGAGAGATGATAGCAATATCTACCCAATCTCTTACTTCTGTACAGCTGTGGTTCGCGGCAAATGGGTGCCTGCTGCAGTAAGGTTATGCAGGAACGAGGGCATTCAAGTTGATCTAGGTATCCGACCATTGGAAACAAGACATGACCGTCTCAGACGATACAGAGTGCATAGATTGAGCGAGCGTGTACGCGCTAAGTGCATGTCCATAATTCGTCATGGGGGAGCCTAGATGAAAAATGAACTTCCCGATTTTCCACAGCGACTGTCCGGAGTTTCCCCGTTGGCGAGAATTTATCCTTCAACATGCCGCGGAATGTTTGGACCGAGGCTTTGAGGAGAAAGGTGTGAAGAAACGACCCATGAGATCGAAAAACTACTCGCGTCCAAACGGTAGGGTGGAAGTTTCAATCCGGGGGAGTTAACTATGCGCATCGGAATAGTTCCAACCCTTAACCCATCCTCCGGCGGGACCTATCAATACAGTCTGACCATGATGCGTGTACTTGACGAACTGAAACGAAGTGGCTGGGGTGATGAAGTTGTTGTGTTTGTTGCTGATGTGCATCACCCCACCATTACGGCGTTGGGCAGCGGTTGGGCTGTTAGACCCTTATGTCCACCCAGACCCAAGCTCTTGGATCTTCTGGGACGCATCGTTGGTGAGGGCCCACATCGTGAAGCATGGAGATGGCTTCGACGACAACTTCAAGAAAAAGCTCAAAGAAGAAGCTTGCCCAACCCAGATTTGGTGAGATTCCAATCGGAAATAAGCGATTGGTTCCGCGGCTTGGGTATTGAGCTTATGCTCTATCCTACTCCAAACGTGCTGTCCTTTGAAACAAAGATTCCGTATGTAATGGCGATCCATGATCTTCAGCACCGGCTCCACCCCGAGTTCCCGGAGGTCTCAGCCAAAGGGGAGTTGGAACGGAGAGAGTATATGTTCCGCAACGGGTGTCGCTACGCGACGCTGTTGCTGGCCGACTCAGAGGCAGGTAGAGAAGACATACTGAAATTCTATGGAACATATGGCGTGACTCAAGACCGAGTGAAGATACTGCCTTTTCTTCTACCGTGCTATCTAGCTGTGAATGTTTCAGAAAAGGAGCGGGAGCGGGTGAGAACAATTTACGATCTGCCAGAGCGATACTTGTTCTACCCGGCCCAGTTCTGGCCACACAAGAACCATGCACGCATCGTTCAAGCGTTGAGTTCGCTGAAACAAGCCTATCATCTCGAGATCCCAATGGTCTTTTGTGGCTCTCAGACCAATGGTATTCGAGAAGAAACGCTCCGCGAGGTCATCTCTCTTTCCCATCGACTGGGGCTTAAAAATCAAGTGTGCTATCTAGATTATGTGCCAGATGAAGATATGTCGGGGCTTTATGCGGAGGCGACGGCTTTGGTGATGCCAACGTTCTTCGGACCAACGAATATTCCCGTACTTGAAGCCTGGGCTTTCGGTTGTCCAGTAATCACTTCGGACATTCACGGTATTCGTGAACAGGTGGCCGATGCAGCGATCTTGGTCGATCCGCATTCAGTGGAATCCATCGCAGATGCAATCTATCGCGTTTGGACAGATGGGAGCTTGCGGCGCGACTTGGCCGATCGCGGTCGGCAGCGCCTAGCTAGTTACACGCCTGAAGATTATCGGAAGCGGTTGAGAGGGATCTTGGAAGAGGCAAGAGCGCGCAGGCGAGTGCGTTCTGAGAATCGTGGCGCAACGCAGAACCTGTCCCAAGAGGCGTCATGATGGAACCTGTTGAATATATCGCCTTGAACGACAAGATCCTAGCTCTTATCATAAGAGGTGAGGCAAACCCCAACACAACTGCCTTCTTCACGTCTCCCGAAGTGAATATGCAAGTAGGCTTCGTTGTCTATCCAGCTGGCGGAGAGATTACACGCCATATTCATCGGCCTCTAGATCGTCACATAGTAGGAACCTCGGAGGTTCTTGTTGTGAGGAGGGGAAGGTGCCGAATAGATATCTACGATGAAAAACGCAGGCCTGTCGCCACCCGTGAGCTGCGTACGGGAGACGTAGTGGTTATGTTTGCTGGTGGACATGGTTTCCATATGCTGGAGGACACCACCTTTGTAGAGATTAAGCAAGGCCCCTATACTGGTTTGGATGAGAAGGAGCGATTCTGAGTAATGATACCAGTTAATGAGCCATTGTTGGGTGATCGGGAGGTTGAATACGTCTCGCAATGTATTCGAGCTGGATGGGTTTCATCTGCAGGCAAGTTCGTCAGTGAATTCGAGGAACGTTGGGCAGCCTACTGCGGGAGGCGTTACGGAATTGCCGTAAGCAACGGCACCGCGGCACTGCAGTTGGCGGTGGCTACTATAGGATTACGGCCGGGCGATGAAGTCATCATACCTACGTTTACCATAATTTCCTGTCCCCTTGCTGTCATCTACAACGGCGGCATGCCAGTGTTGGTGGATTCTAACCCTCGCACTTGGTGCATGGACGTACGTAAAATAGAAGAGAAGATAACGTCTCGCACCCGTGCCATTATGCCGGTGCATATTTACGGGCATCCGGTGGACTTAGATCCAGTTATTGATCTGGCAAACAAACATGAACTTGCTGTCATCGAGGACGCAGCAGAAGCACACGGTGCTGAGTATTTGTCAAGACGCAACACTCCTAATGCGACTTGGCGGCGATGTGGAAGCCTTGGCACCTTGAGCTGCTTCAGCTTCTACGCAAACAAGCTGATCACCACGGGTGAAGGGGGCATGGTGCTCACCGACGATTCGAAGCTTTGTCAGAAGGCCCGTTCCTTGCGAGATCTGAGCTTTCAATCTGAGCGCCGCTACTACCACGAAGAGCTTGGTTTCAACTTTCGCTTGACGAATCTGCAGGCCGCGTTGGGCCTTGCCCAGTTGGAACGAATGGATGAGACTGTCGCCAGGAAACGGTGGATCGGTCAAGAGTACACAACTCGCTTGCGAGACATCCAGGGCCTGCAACTACCAGTGGAGGAGGCTTGGGCGCACAGTGTCTACTGGATGTATGGTTTGGTGCTTTCTGAGGAGACAGGCATCGATGGCCGACAGTTTGCTCAAAGGCTCAAGGAGCACGGTGTGGAGACGCGGCCCTTCTTCTTAGGAATGCATGAACAGCCTGTGTTCCAGCGGCGTGGCTATTTTCTCAACGAGCGCTATCCAGTAGCGGAACGACTTGCACGCCAAGGGCTGTATCTTCCATCAGGCCTAGCATTGACGAATCAACAGTTAGCGCGAGTCTGTAATGCGGTGCGTGAGGTGATCTAGAGCAACCTTTTGGTGGATTCTGCTGACTCTTTGTCGTATCTTCTAGTAGTTCGAATCTGCGTGAAGATTTTTGAGGCCTCAACCGAAATAAATCGTTCATTGGCTTTTTTGAAACCAAGCAAATCTGTCCGCTCCCTTCAACTTCTTCTACCTTGCGAAGAACATAGGGTTTCAGAGAATTCTACAACGATGCGAGACGCAGTAAAGCATATTACCGAGAGACCGTGACATTGCTTGAGCGCGTTAATATGGATGCATTCCAGATAACTGAATCGATATCTAGATTGACATTTAACGAGTGACAATTTCTTGCGCAGAAGGGCATTCTCATCACCAGCAAAGGGCGGAAGTCTGGGCACAGCACCCGCAAGAAGACTACTGGCAACCGGGGCGAGAAGAATTGTGGTCTTCGATACTAAGCAAACAAGACTGACGGAAATAGAGAGAATTGACTGACGATAGACTTCGCTTTTTCGTTGGAGATGTTAGAAACACGAGCCGACTCAGGCGAGGCACGGAGGACTTCAACGTGTTCAATCGTGTAGAGCCTAAGATAATACACAACTGCGAGTACAATTCTATCGAAGCAATCAAGACTAATATCTTGAGTACTGAGAACGTAATAGAGGGGGCAACTGATCCCGAACCCAAAAAAGCAAAAGGACCCAGTTCAGAGGAGGCTGGTGCAACTCAGTCAGTGAGCTGGATTCCAATATGAATGCTTTTGGAAAGAAGTACAGTAGCTACTATGACATGATCTATTTCGACAAGGACTACGAAGGAGAATGCGATTACCTTGAGGAGCTCTTCCGAAAGCATTTTGACGGGAAAGTGAGGCATATATTGGATGTTGCTTGTGGTACGGGAGGTCATGCTATACCTCTCGCCAGAAAAGGCTATTATGTGCACGCTGCTGATGCCTCTGAGCACATGCTCTCGCTAGCGAGATCGAAGGCGATTTCATGTGGTCTCGGCGATAAGGTCATTTTTGAATTGGGTGATATGAGGAGACTACGTACTGAGCAGGAATTCGACGCATGCATCTGCATGTTTGCGGCCATCGACTATCTTCTTGATTACGATGATGTGTCACTGGCTTTGCGTAACATATATGATCAGTTGCGTGATAGGGGGATATTGATTTTTGATTTTTGGAACGGGTTAGCTGTCCTTACAGTTCTTCCTTCTGAAAGGGTCAAGATCACCGAGAAAGGGAAGACGCGGCTCATCAGATTGGCTAAGCCTGCCCTTGATCCCATTAGGAACATTAATTCAACAGAATACGTATTAATTCTTATTGAAGACGGTTTGGTAAAGGACGAGGTCAAGGAGATGCATAGGGTAAGATACTTCTTTCCTGAGGAAATCCGATATTTCCTTAGCGTCAACGGGTTTGAACTACTGTCTCTTCATCCTTTTCTTCGTCCAGATGCGAAGATAACGGTAAGCGATTGGAATGTCACTGCCGTAGCTAGAAGGGTGTAGCGCGCGAGGCTATAGGCTATTGAGGACATGAAAAGGTCTCTTACCTAGCATGCACTGTTGTCGGGTAATGGTTGGCTGGCTCTAAAAACTGCTGGTCCGTAGAGACCTAGCTATTGAATGAGCCTTCTTCCCGAGCTGCTGTCCAAGTAGGCTTCGAGCCTTGATAGGTGCATGCAGCCTTCAAGCCAACCAAAACCCAAAGGAGGTGAATGAAACGAAGTACATAGGTATTGATGTGGGTAAGAGACGCTGCCAAGTATGTGTCATGGATGAGCGCGGGTCAATCATTGATGAATTCATCTTCGAGAACAACTTCGAAGGCATATCGTATCTTACTGGGAAAATAAAACGCAGCCCGACGAAGGCTGTTCTTGAATCAACAGGTAACCTGTGGCTGAGAATCTATGAAGCCTTGGAAGGTATTGGCGTGGAGGTGAAGCTTGCGAACCCGTTCAAAACCAAGGCGATTGCGTCAGCGCGAATCAAAACAGACAAACTGAGTGCTAGGATTCTGGCTCATCTGTTGAGAGCGGATCTGGTAGCTGAATGCTACGTGTCGTCTAGGGAGAATAGGAAGGTGAATGCATTGTTGAGGCAGAGAGCTTCCCTCACAAGGATCCAGACCATGGTGAAGAACCAGGTGCACTCCCTACTCGACAAATATGGCTTCAAATCCGATTGGAGCGACATGTTCGGCCTGCATGACATGGAATGGCTGCGAAGCCTGCAGCTGGATCCGGTGGATAGATGCATCCTCGACACTCACCTACGCCACCTAGAATGTTTGAGACAAGAAACAGAGATACTTGATTCGAAGATAGCTGCAAAGGCTAGTGAAAGCCAAGAAGCCAAACTGTTGATGAGCTTCACAGGAATAGACTATCACAGCGCGATGCTCGTAACATCAGAGATCAGCGAAATCTCAAGATCCCCATCCTCGAAGCATCTAGTCTCATGGATAGGACTCTGCCCATCCCTTCACCAGTCAGGCAACTCAACACATATGGGTCGGATGAAGAAAGACTCCAACAGAAGAGTCAGATGCATACTGATACAGGCAGCGGAAACAGCGTCAATCCACGACCCAAGAATGAAACGCTCTACGACCGAGTTGCAGCAAGACACGGCCACAACAAGGCAATAGTCAGAGTCGCAAACAAGATGGCGTCAATCACATGGCACATCTTAACAAAGAAGGAGCCATACCACCAAACCAAAGATCGCCTCTATGCATCAAAACTTAAGAACCTGACCAGAGTAGCAGCTTAGCGTTGGCATGAAGGAAGTCTGGAAGAGCCGACCACAGACCTTTTCATAGGTGCAGTTTTAGCTTTTGCATGTGTATTTGGTGTGGTAGGGTTGGTGAGCGGATTAGGTCTGGTCGCCTGTGTTTGAGGGCTGCGATGGCGATCACGTATGAAGCCATTACGCATAATGTGACGTGGATGGTTGCGTTCTCTAAGCCTCGTGTCCGCAGCTGGTTTAGGCCGTAGAACTCTTTGAGCCAAGCGTTGCCACGTTCATTCGCGCTTCGCTTGTGATACAGTTTCACCTGTCTTTTCGGACCGTGAGCGCAGAACAATCTGTCGACGCGCAGTAATCCTTTCACATGTTTGAGATGTTTTTCTGGTACGGTATGATTGCGGTGATGCTCCATAAGCTGCAGAAGAATCGGATGAATCGGCTGCTGTACTGCGAATCAGCTATCAGAATCTTAACCCGGAAGCCTGTCACGATCAGCCGCATGAGTAGATGAGGAAGTACACGTTTCTCGTTGCGGTTTGCAGGCGCCACAACGAACCCGATGACTAGGCCTTTCACAACGTCCACAGCCGTGTGGACGCCGTAGCCTAGCGTCACGTTTCTGCCTTCTTTTCGCAGACGCGCCTCAGGATCGCTGTATCCTACAGTGTTGTTCTTCGGGTTTCTTTTGCTGTATGCTTTGATCAAGGTTGCATCTGTCGCGATGGCTGAAGCGTTGTAGATGTCAATTGGATTGAGTTGCTTCAACAGGTCACTCTATCAGCTGCAGTGTGGCTGCGCCTACACGTTTACGGAAACGTGTCCACGTGGAAGGATGAGGAACCTTAGCGGCTGAGCCTATGTCGCATACTCACCCCCATTCTTCGCTGACCAGCAATCTGCGATAGACCTCAGCATACGATTTGACTTCCATAAACCGTTTCACCAACTCAATCTTGAGCAACATCAACGGGCTATGGTATGGATGTCCACGGGTGCCAGACGGATGATACAGCGACGATAGCAAGGTGAGAGTAAAACTGAAATCTACACACGCCAATACTGCATGGAGAGTCTCAACTTCACTCGTTTTCTAGTCCAGAAACAACTGGGTGAAGCTGAGGCTCAACCCTAATTTACAAGGTCACGTCAACAAAACGATTATTGCAACAGCCTCGCGCGCAGGTGACTTCTGACTGAAATTTGTTCATCAGCGCGGGTGAAGCATACTGTTTTGTATAAGGCGTATAGAAGTTGCTTTAGGATCGAAGGGGTTTGAGTGAGGTTGAGGTTCCTGATCCTCAACACGGACTATTCTGTTTTCCTGCGCTGGCTATATACCCAGCACCCAAGGCTGGAGAAACAATCCTACGAAAATCAGATGAGAGCACGTAATGATAGTCTGTTTGGCATGGCTGACTTCTACTCCAGCAACCTGCGGAGACTGGGTCATGAAACGTATGACATCCATGCGAACAATGAGTTCATGCAGACCGCATGGGCACTGGAGCATGGGATTCGGCTCAAGGAGCGAGGAGCAGTACGGAAGGGATTGCGAAGGGCTTTGCGACGACCTTGGGGTGTGGCAGCGAAGACTTCACTGCGTCGCTTGAAGCCTGTCTTTGGTCCGCTCTTTCCTGTCCCTGTTAGGCAACGGACTTGGTTCTATGACATTCTATTGGCGCAAATCAAGCACTACCATCCAGACGTACTGCTCAATCAGGATATGTATAACGTTCAACCTCAATTCCTAAGGAGGATCAAGCCCTATGTGCGAATGTTGGTGGGTCAGCATGCAGCAACGTCCTTGTCTAATGCTGAGGGCTTCAGCTGCTATGATCTCGTCATCTCCTCGTTTCCACCAACAGTGGAATGGTTTAGGAAAAGAGGCGTTCCGGCTGAGCTAAGCCGGTTGGGCTTCGAGCCTCGAATTCTCAGCTATTTGAACAGGGATGAGAAGTCCATACCAACCAGCTTTGTAGGTTCTTTTGGTTCATGTCACAGCAGTAGGGCCCAACTATTGGAGACATTGTGCGCACGTCTTGAGATCAAAGTCTGGGCTCCAAGCGTTGAGCATCTAAGCACGAATTCTCGAATTCGTGAGTCATACATGGGGCAGGCCTGGGGATTGGAGATGTATCGGATTCTTTGTAGAAGCCAAATCACTCTTAATCATCATGGAGATATCGCACCTTATGCGAACAATTGCCGCCTCTATGAGGCCACAGGCGTTGGTTCGCTCCTAATAACTGATTGGAAGGCAAACCTGCACGAGATGTTCGAGCCAGGCAAAGAAGTTGTCGCCTACCGCACTCCGGAAGAATGTGCGGAATTGATTCGATACTATTTGGAGAACGACAAGGAGCGTGAGACGATCGCTCGTGCAGGGCAACAGCGCACGTTACGCGAGCATACTTACTATCAGCGAATGAAGGAGTTGGTCGACATTCTCCGCAAGTACGTATAGCCTGATGGTGAGAGTCATAGAGGGTTTCTTATTGAGGAGAGACCACCTGTTTGCTGATGAGCTGACGTATGTTACTTGTCTAGAGAATTGAGACTGTGTGAGAATCTGTTTGGGTTCAATGATGGGGTGCATGTCAGAGAATCGTCAGGCCAGCATGGGTGAGGCTGTTGAGATTCGTTGTCTTCTCTGCTTGTCGCACTGGTCGTTTCCTGCTTTCCTTACCGTCTTGTTCGCCTTGCTTGCCTGGTCATTCTTATCCGAGAGAGGCTATCAGTGCCTTTGCGCCAATTATGTTGATCGCTCTACGCATATTGTATGCGAGCATGGTGAACCCTACCTCTCCGCTTACTTTCCTCAGTCCCTTCAGTAGGAGGTATCCTTGATTGAACGCCCTCTTTATTGTGCCAAAGGGATGCTCGGACAGGTTCCTTCTCAGCTCCATCTTCTCAGGCTTCAGCTTGATCCTCAGTCTCATCTCCTCAAGCACCGTCTCATGTATCCATCTCTGGATGATTCTTCCCTTCTTCTTGTTCCTTGTGCATTTCACCATGAAGAAGGGGCATCTGAAGCATGCTCGATCCGTCATGTAGATCCCAACCATCTCGCCTTCACCATTACGGTTTCAGTACCTGAACCTGAGCGTCTTCCCTGCTGGGCAGGTGTACGTGTCCGTCATCTTGTCGTAGAGGAACTTCTCCTCATAGAATTCTGGTGTTGGTATGCCCGCAGCCTTCGCGTAGCCTCTCGTGGATTTCTTCGGCTCAGGGAGGTATGGGGTGATGCCGTTGTCAACACACTCCTTGACCTCCCTCTCGCTGAAGAAGCCTTTATTCGCTGTTACCTCAAGCCGCTCTACCCGCAGAGCCTCCTTAGCGTTCTTCGCCATCCGGCTTAGAGAGTTATTGTCGCTGGCGTTGTTCGTGGCTTCATACTCAACTATGATGTGGTTTTTGGAGTCCACCGCCATATGCGTATTATAGCAGACATCCATTCTGCCTCTATCCTTCATCAGCCTGCTATCCGGATCGGTTAATGAGACCTCGTTCTCTCCAGACTCCTTCAAATTGCATAGCAGGTTCGAATACTGGTTCATCTTCTCCT
>Ga0315280_10003841_pt1 | contig 22693 bp, 3 predicted proteins | sample YL17G06_40_MG_FD_203697 | JGI IMG/M metagenome (GOLD analysis project Ga0315280, IMG submission 203697) | Sediment microbial communities from Yellowstone Lake, YNP, Wyoming, USA - YL17G06_40 | ecosystem: Environmental > Aquatic > Freshwater > Lake > Sediment | place: USA: Wyoming | collected... | reverse complement strand
CTACTAACGGCTCACAGGTTGCGGTAGCCAGCGGCGACCAGCGCTATCCGTTAACTTCAGGGCTATGGGTTACTTACTCTGACATTGGGCCTCGGTATGAGCCGAATGTGTTTAATGTTCCCGTTATCATTGACTCACTTGAGGGTGATTTACCCCAACCTGGTCCCAATACGGTTCTTGTGGATGGTCAAGCCATTTATAGCCAGTTTGATGCCGGCGAGACGCAGGTGAAGGTAATCATCAGTATGCCCAACCCTCTCGAACTGAAGGTGACGGATTGGGATTCGCTGGAATCGGTTGCTCGGCTTAGAGAGAAAATAACTGAGCGTCGGGAAGCGGTTTTGTCAACACTTACGCCCGATGAGTTTACTTTGCGGTACCGTTACGAGAACTTAGCGGGATTTGCCGGTGAGATTACCAGAGCCGGCCTCCAGAAGCTGCTAAGTAACCCGCTGGTGACCCATATTGAGCCAGTCCGGCATGTGGAGCCGATGATGGCCCAGGCAATTCCTCTGGCAAATGCCTCACAAGCCCGCCAGGTCTATGATGGTAAAGGCGTAGCCATTGCCATTGTTGACAGCGGTACTGACTATACTCATCCGATGCTCGGTAACGACGGTTTTCCGAATAGTAAGGTCATCGGCGGTTACGATACCGGTGAAAATGACCCGGACCCGATGCCGGTTGGAGAGGCGCACGGAACTTGCTGTGCCGGTATAGCTGCCGGGAACTTAGGTAATGTTGGAGACTACATCGGAGGCGTGGCGCCCGGGGCAAAGATATATGCTCTTAAATTGACCACCGACCAGGGCTTCTGGCCTACCGATAGTACGCTGTCTGCGTGGGATTGGTGCATCACCCACCGAAATGACGACCCGAAGAATCCGATTAAGGTGATGAGTAATAGCTGGGGCATGTGGTATCTTCCGTTCGATAACCCTGGCAAAGCCGATGCTTACTCTCCTGCTCACACTGCCCTTGCTGAAACTGCTGTAGCTGCCGGCATTACCGTAATGGCTGCTTCGGGTAATGATGGATATGGCGGGGAGGGTTTGGCGTGGCCGTCGGCGATTTCTAAAATAATTTCCGTTGGGGCGGTTAATGATACGACCGACCAGGTATCGTGGTATTCGGATACGGCTGAGATTTTGGATATTCTGGCGCCCGGTGACTGGATATACACCACCGACATTGTGGGACCTGCCGGCTATGACCCCGGTGATTATTTGCCCGACTTCGCCGGCACTTCAGCGGCCTGTCCTTTTGCCGCAGGTGCCGTTGCGAGTTTGCAATCTGCTGCCAGGGCCAAGGTGGGAAGATACCTTACGCCTGCCGAAGTTAAAAGTATATTGATTACAACCGGCGACCCTGTTACCGATACCAAAGTTGCGATAACCCGGCCGAGGGTCAATCTCGGTGCGGCAATCGGCAGTTTTGCTGGGCCGCCTATCTATCTTGAAAAAGGATGCGAGCTTAACGATTGGCAAGCCCCTGACACTAATAACTACTGGTACTGGGACTCCAACAGATGGCCTGACAGCAATAATATCGAGGAAGACCCGAACTTTATCTCCGGTTACTATTTAAGCCAGTTTGCTACCAAGCAGGTAGTTGAAAGCAACTGCGTTGATGGAGGCAGTGACCTCGCAAGTGCCCTCGGTATGGACAAGTACACCACACGTATCGACGGTGTTAACGATGTTGGCGTGGTGGATATGGGTTATCACTACAGATGGGGAGTTCCTAAGTACCAGATACGTGTCATCGTAGTTGATGATGCGAACTACCCAGGCATTGAGGGTACCGTCGATCCCAACGGTGGCTGGTATTATGAGGGAATGGAAGTATCCCTAAGGGCAAAAGCTGACCCAGGCTACGCCCTGAAAGGATGGTATGACGTCAACGGCGTCCTGCTTTCCATCGAAAAGAACTTCAAGGTAGTAGTGGACTCCAACGAGGTCTTTATCGTTAAGTTCAGACTGCCTAAGAAAATCAACGTGTCCGGCGGCGGCGATGCTATCGGGCGGGCTATCAGCACCGCTGAAAACGGCGACACACTCATTGTTGCCAGCGGCACCTACGATGGTGACATCAACTTCCAGGGTAAAGACCTCAAATTGTTCAGCACCAATCCTGATGACCCTGATGTCGTTGCACAGACGATTATTGACTGTCAGCTTAACGGGCGTGCCATTACATTCACCCCTGGCACAGATGACGACACCGTCCTAAACGGCTTTACAATAATCAACGGCAGCCTTTACGATGAGAACGGCGGTGCCATATACATCGGTCCCGACAGCAGTCCGCGTATCTCAAATGTGGTAATCAACAATTGTGAGAGTTTCCTTGGCGATGGCGGTGCTATATTCATCGATGCCAATAGTAGTCCTCTCTTCCGGAATGTTACAATAAGCAATTGTACATCCTGGTATTCAAGCGGTGGCGGCGTATTTGCCGATGTCAATAGCAGCCCGACCTTTATAGATTGCACAATCACCGACTGCCTTGCCTATGCCGGTTCCGGCGGCGGAGTCTTCTCCAATACCGACAGCAATGCCGTATTTATCGACTGCAACTTTAGCGATAACTCTGCAACCTTTGGCGGCGGCGCAATCTCCTGCGTTTATAGCGAATCAACCTTGATGCGGTGCGAATTTACCGATAACATAACGGATTCTACTGGTGGTGCAATCGACTATACTATCGGCTGCATATCAAAAGTAGATGACTGCAATTTCATCGGTAATACCGCCTTTGAGGACGGCGGTGGTATTCTTTGCGGCATCGACAGCTCGCTTACAGTTACCGACTCCAACTTTGTGGCCAACTCTGCACTGTACGGTGGCGGATTATTCTTCGACACCAACTCTGTAGGGACAATTAGCGCCAGCATGCTGCTGCGAAACGATGCGAACGAAGATGGTGGTGGAATATACTTCACCGAGGTCAATGACCTGTCGGTTGCTGATTGTAATATCTCCTACAATATAGCCGTTCGCGGCGGTGGCGTGTATAGTATCTACTCACCCAACTCAAAAATTACAGACTGTGTCCTCAATTACAACGAAGCTGCCCGCGTTATTATAACTTACCAGTACATACCTGACCCGAATGACCCGAACATTATTATCGTTGTCACGCGTGAGGATAGGTCGGGTGTTGCCTACGGCGGCGCAATATATGCCTTCGCAGGCCCGACCTTAATTCAAAATTGTCGAATCAGCCACAACACTGCCACAACATCAGGTGGTGGTATATACATCGCCGATGGTGAAGAGAACTTAACAATAATTAACAACTGTCTGCTGTCGTACAATACTGCCGTCAGAGACGGCGGCGGAATCTCTTCCAATTGGCAAAATCGATTGGCCGTCTCCAACTGTACGATAACCGATAACACAGGTGCAGCTTTTGGCGGCGGTTTATACGCCTCCTATGAAAGCAATGTCGAAGTTATCGACTCAATTATATGGCGCAACGTTAGCGCTAAAGGCGCCCAGGTCGCAGTATGCAGCGGCGACCCTGCTTATCCATATCCCTCAACGGTTAAGGTTACTTACACCGACCTCGGACCATACTTTGACCCCAACACTATGCTCAGGCCGGGTGTGCTGCCGGTAGGTGTGAGTCCTGTTTTGACCGTTGTACCTATGAACGATGCTACGACCTTGGTAAACACGATTCTCGGTCGCGGCATCACGGCGAACAATCTATCTTATAAGGGAGGTCCAAATGCCGCAGGAATCTTTAACGGCGGACTGGCAACCGGCATCGGTATGGAGTCGGGAGTCATCTTAACATCCGGAGATTCGCGTCTGGCGCCCGGTGCTGACCCCGCTCGGCCGGGTGTCAATGCCTCAGACTTCGCCGGTGCAGGTAATGGCTTACCAGGCGACCCAGATTTAGCCACCCTTATTCCTGGATATAGAACTTATGATGCATCTGTACTTGAGTTCGATTTTGAAAGTTCTGGAGGTGACCTTTTCTTCAACTTTGTTTTCGCTTCCGATGAATATAATGAATTTGTGTATAGTCCCTTCAATGATGTGTTCGGGTTCTTCCTGGATGGCCGAAATATCGCACTGATTCCAGGAACCGCTACTCCGGTTTCAATCAATAACGTAAATGGCGGTAATCCATTTGGAATAAATGCTTCTCATCCGGAGCATTTCAACAACAATGACCCCAGTGACCTTAGGGGTGCCAGAGGTTACCCATTTGAATATGATGGTTTCACAAATGTGTTTACGGCCCAGGCGGTAAATATAGGTTCTGGCACACACCATATCAAACTGGCGATTGCTGACGCAGGAGATATGGTTCTTGACTCAGCAGTATTTATCCAGTATGGGTCTTTCTCTGATATACGGCCCTACTATCCGCCAATCTACGTTGAGCAAGGTTGCACCCTCCACGGGTGGGACCCCGATGACCCCAACGACCCGTACACCTGGGACCCCAACTGCTGGCTCCCGACCACCTTTAACATCGGCAAAGACCCGAACTTTGTAACTGGGCCTCTCAGTGACTACTACTTAAGTAAGATCGGTGCCGGCCACCTGCAATTAGTTGATAGCCCCTGCATCGATGCCGGAGACAAACTGGCAAGTCTCCTCGGTATGGACAAATTTACCACCAGAACCGACCTCCGTCCTGACGCCGGTATCGTGGACCTCGGCTATCACTACCCACTGACCGGGCCAAAGCAGCAGTTAGTTCTTACTGTGGTTGGTCACGGTACAGTCACAGTTGACCCCAATGCGTTCGACCCTGCCAATCCATTATACGACCCCAATAATAGAGTCTATACATACAAACAATACAGAAACGCTGTAGTGAAATTGACGGCAATACCCCAGGAAGGTTATCGCGTCAAGAGCTGGAGCGGTACCGAGAAAGACCCATCCTGGAATAAAAACGCTAATACCGTGATAATGGATGGTGACAAGATTGTGCGTGTCGAGTTTGAAAAAGCCATCACGCGGAATATGCTTGTTCCAGCCGAATACCCGACAATTGAGCAGGCCGTAGCTGCTGCCGGACAGGGTGACACCAATATTATCGTAAGTAGAGGAATCCACTATGTAAGCGACCCCAACGGTATTGATTTCCAGGGTAAGAGCATTATCCTGATGTCCACCGACCCGGATGACCCGGAGGTCATAGCGAACACCATTATCGATTGTCAGGGCAGCAGATACACCCCACACCGTGCGTTCCGTTTCCATAGCGGCGAAGACCCCAATACCGTCGTAATAGGATTTACTATCAGAAATGGCTATGTCAGAGGTCCTCGAGGTATGGACGGGCGGTTCGGGGTTCTTACTCCTGTGCCTTATGAGGGGACACCGATTGCTACCCCGCCTCCACCGCGAGCAGAGCGAGGCCGCAATGCCACCGGCGACGCCTATGGCGGCGGTATCCTTTGCCAGAACAACAGTTCTCCGACAATCAAGAACTGCATAGTAACAAACTGCATCGTTACCGGTGCTCACGGTGGTAATGGTGCCCCCGGTCAATCGACTACCCCACAATCGCCACAGTGGTCATACCTGCCTCCGGGAACAACTCAGGTGCTGCAAACTAATCATGGGCAATGGGGTGGCGTTGGAGGTTCCGGCTTTGGAAATGGCTATGGTGGCGCTATCGCGTGTATGGGCGGTAGTTGCCCTGTCATTATCGACTGTACGATTAAAGATAACATTGCAAGGGGCGGCTGCGGCGGAGACGGCGGAAATGGCGGTAGCAGCACAGTCGGCGGATGGGAAAGCTGGGGCGGCAATGGTGGCGATAGCATCGGCGATGGCATCGGTGGCGGAATCTATTGTGAATTTGGAAGTGTCCCCATCATCAAAGATACCAACTTCATCAATAACGTCGCTACCACAGGTATTTCTGGACCCGGTGGTCTCAGAGGTACTGGTGCTCCGCTTCCGGCAGCTAATGGCGGCCCCGCCGGCGATGGTTCTCTTGGATATACTGTTGCGCGCGGTGGTATAGCCGGCGGTGCAGCTTACTATGCCAATGCAGATGCAAACTTTGTTAATTGCGTGTTCACTGACAACAAGGCCTACGAATTCTATCCCGCCAGATTTACTTATGACATAGATACTTACGTTTACATCAGAGGCGGTGCCCTCTATTCTACGCGGAAGAATACTATAACTCTTAGTAACTGCACCTTCACAGGCAGTCTCGGCGGAGCTGTCTTTGTTGAAGGCAAATGCGCTGTGGATGTCAACAACTGCCTATTCAAGGATAACGAGGTGTCCGACCGAGGCGGCGCATACGGTTCCGGCTCTTACTACTATTATTACCCGGCTTTTTACTATCAGTACTATTACTGGTACTGGGACGGGCAGAATTACTATTACTTCCCATATTTCTATCCTTTCTACCAGGCCTATGCTGAAATAGATTATGAAACCGGAGGTGGCGCTCTCTATATCGGTCCTGATTGTAATGGTGTAAATATCTGCAATACCGGGTTCTATGGTAACTCTGCCTTCTATAGTGGTGGTGCGGTTGATTGCATAAGTGATGCTAACTTCATAAACTGCTTATTCGGCGGCAATGATGCCAACAACGGCAACGGCGGTGCAATAGATGCATACTATGATGCCAACGACCCTAATATCATTACGACATTGGTCCTCAACTTCGATTCTTGTGTCTTCGCCGGCAATAAAGCCACCGTAGGCATAAATGGATGGGGCGGGGCCGCCTACTTCCAGGACTTCAATGCCACCTTCACCGATTGCTACTTCGTAAATAACACAGCAAAAAGCGGCGGCGGCTTGTTCCTCGTGGATGGAAACCTCACTCTCACCGGTGGATTTGTAAATGGGAATAAAGCCATAGGCGGAAGTGGTATCGACACCAGCGCCGGTTTCGACCTGGTTGGTCATACCGGCGTCAGCCGTAGTATTGACTTGAGCACCTGTCTTGACATCGGCGGTGGCCTGGCCTGCGTCGATACGCACGCAAGAATCGAAAATTGTACCCTTAATGATAATGTTGTCGAAGGTGTTAACGGCTCCGGCGGTGCAATCAATTTCTACGGCGGATATGTCACCCACCTGGTCAAGAACTGCCTGCTCAGCGGTAACTCATCTACCGTTGACGGTGGCGCAATCTCCGCTAACCTCTTTGCCACACCTCAAATCCAGAACTGCACCTTCAATAACAATACTGCAAAGGCCTTAGGTGGTGCGATATTCTGCGATTGGGGTTCTGCGCCGGTAGTCGCCGACTCGATATTCCAGAACTGCGACAGTCACGCAATAGCCGAAGAAGACTTCGGAGATGCAATCGTAAGATATAGTCTGTTCCACAACAACCGCGATGGCGATTACGGAGTTTATGATAATGTCACTCGACAGACCAGCACCATTGCCGGCACCGACCTTGATGTTACGAACATCGCTGGTGACCCACTGTTTGTAACCGGGCCGTTGGGTGGCTATTATCTCAGTCAAACACCAGGCCAGTCTCGTAATAGCCCTGCCTTTAACACCGGCAGCGACCTGGCCCACAATCTCGGGATGGATAAATATACTACGCGTACTAATGGTGTTGAGGATACGGGAACCGTTGACATCGGTTACCACTATGCCGACCACAGGAAGCTCCCGCAATTCAACTTGATGGCCACCGTAATAGCTGGCCACGGCGGGGTCGAACCCGCCAGCGGCACTTATTACGCCGGTATGCTGGTACCGATAACTGCCATCCCGGAGAAAGGCTACCGCGTTGCTGCCTGGACCGGAACTATCGACGATTCCTCAAGGTCTCGCAACAATGCTGTTATTATGAGTTCTGATAGGATTGTCACTGTCGGCTTTGACCAGCCAAGGACCATCGTTGTTGGAAGCGACCCCAATTACACCTCGATTCAGCACGCCGTTGATGCCGCGGTCGATGGTGACATTGTTATCGTGCCGACAGGCACCTATACTCCTGCTTATAACTTCGGAACCATTGTAATCAATAAGGGTATTACCCTTACCAGTGTCAATCCCGATGATCCTACGGTTGTCGCGGCCACGGTTTTAAGGGGCTATGTCTTCTACATCTCGACCTTCGACTCCGAGACAATAATCGACGGCATTACCATCCAATATGGCAATATGTTAATCTATCGCTCCTCACCTACAATTCGAAACTGCGTCTTCACCGAGTGCAGGTGGTGGGGCGGAGACGGAGGAAATCCTACGGCACGGCCTGATGATGGTCAGAATGGCGGTAGCGTCGAGGGCGGTGCAATAACTATGTATGACAGCTCGCCTGCTGTCCAGAATTGTATCTTCACAAATTGCTCTGTCACCGGCGGCGACGGAGGGCGGGGCGATGATGGCGCTCCCGGGTACGACGGCGGCTGGGCAGGATGGGCATACGGCGGCGCTGTATATTGCGGCTTCAATAGTAACCCAACATTCGTTGACTGTGCCTTCACAAACTGCTATGCCCAGGGCGGCAACGGTGGTAACGGCGGCAACGGCACCGGGGTTTGGCACGGCGGAAGGGGCGGTAACTGGACGTGGGCTCCTTCCATCGAAACCGGTCCGATGACCTATCCTTACTGGTACACATGGGATGGCTGGGAATATGCTCCGTACGACCCCAACGGAGATCCAATCTACGACCTTATATCACCCTTTGAAAATCACTTTAAGGACTACTGGAAGTACAGTGGCTTCGGCGGCGCTATTTACTGCGAGAGCGAAAGCTCCCCGAAGTTCCTCAACTGTGAATTTACCAACAACCATACTTATGGCGGTGTCTGTGGAATCAGCGGCTCTTGGGTCTTATGGGGGCCGGATAGAATCCTCGACATCGAAAACTTCGGCGGTACAATTTATGCCTGCAACGGTAGTAACCCGGAATTCGTAAATTGCACTATCACCGATAGTTCAGCCGATACCAATACCGTTCCTCTTCCGGACGATGTTATGGTCAGCTACGGTGGTGCCGTTGCTTTTGAGGACGAGTGTGCGCCGAAATTTACAAACTGCATCATTACCAACAGCAATGCCTGCATCGGCGGTGCAATGTACTGGTCTAACTCAACGGTGACAATTGTCGATTGTAACATCGCAGACAGCAATGCCTATCATGGTGGAGGTTTGTACTCGGTAGACTCAACAGGTACAATTACAGGTTCGATTATCGCCGGCAACAGTGCGTTTATCCCGCCTGTGCCGGAACCCAACGACCCCAATGCGCCTATCCCCTACGACCCCGGTAGAATATTCGGGCAGGGCGGCGGTTATTATTGTTTGTCCTCGATAGTCGATATTAATGACAGCATCTTCACCGGCAACCAGGCAACCGGCTCAGGCGGCGGCATTTACTATGGCGGCAGTGACCTGAACCTGGCCTTTGCTCCGCTGCTGCATAACTGTTTGATAACAGGAAATATCGCCGCTCGCGATGGCGGCGGCATATCCGTAAACTGGCTTGCAGAACCGACCATCTCCAACTGCACGATAGCCGATAACAGAGTCAGTGGTGCCATAGGATATGGCGGCGGCCTCTATTGCGCTTATGATAGCAATACCACAATCGTTGATTCAATTATCTGGGGCAACATCGGCATAGACGGCTCTCAGCTCGCCGTCGGAAGCGGTTCTGAATACGAACCGAGACCGTCAAGGGTAAGCGTTTCATACAGTGACATTCAGCCCCAGCCCGACCCCAATCTGATTCAGCGGCCGACAAAGCTCGATGTCGTTTTCTGTGTTGACACAACCGGCAGTATGTGGGATGACATCGACGCCGTTAAAGCTTCGGCTGCCCAAATCGTCAATCAAATTGCGGCTCAATGTCCCGATTTCCGAATCGCTGTAGTGGACTATCGGGATATTCCCCAGGCACCTTATGGTAGCCCGAACATAGATTATCCGTTTAACGATGTTCTGGACTTTGAAACCAGTGTACCGGCAATCCTCGCAGGCATCAATTCATTGAACCTCGGCAACGGTATGGACTGGAGAGAATCCGTTTACTCGGCATTGATGCATTGTATTGACGGCACCTCATTGGGCTCCTGGCGTACAGGTCCGGATGTAAGTAGAGTAATCATTCTTATAGGTGATGCCCCACCGCACGACCCTGAGCCTACTACCGGATATACCCTTGCCGGTGTTGTTGCGGCAGCCACAGCAGGCGATTCGAAAAAGGTCTTCGCAATTTCGGTTGATAGCGAACTTACTACAACCGCATATTTCAGCACTTTGGCTGAGGGCACAGATGGGGCAATAATTGAGGCAGCCGATGCCAGCCAGGTCGTTGACGCCGTTATGGAAGCTATCCAGTTGATTGGCAAGCCCCCGGCATCCATCTACGTTGAGGATGGTTGCACGCTCGATTGGTGGAATGCCGACAGCAATAGTTGGGACCCCGACAGCAATAATATCAGCGAAGACCCGTTATTCGCTGCCAGTTACTATCTAAGTCACACAGATTCCGGTCAGTTGGCTGACAGCCCCTGTATTGATGCCGGAAATGCTGACGTAAATGACCCCGATATCAGGCTCAGCACCTATACCACAAGAACCGATGGTGTCAATGATGTTGATATCGTCGATATGGGCTACCACCACACTGCTGGACTTATTGGGTACCGCTTAACAGTTACCGTGCTCGAAGATCCGAACGACCATCGTATCCACGGCCGCGTTGACCCCAGTAGTGCTATGGTCTATGTGGGTTATGGCAGCAACGTAGTAACCCTTACTGCAATTCCGGATGTCGGCTACAAAGTGAAAAAATGGACGGGCACCGACAATGATACATCTGTCAATCGTATCAATACCGTTACTATGACTCAGGACAAACACGTCACAGTAGCGTTTGAGCCGGCTCCTAAGTATAATTTCCGTGCGGTCGTAATTGATAGAGGCGATGGTCCGCACGGCACAATCGAACCAAACACCGGCTCATTCTACGATGGCGAGACAATAGCCTTAATTGCAAGACCCGACCCCAACTACCAGGTCGGAGCCTGGTATGGGACTGATAATGATGCGTCTAAAGAACCGAACAATACCGTAACGGTCCGCGGTTCTAACGTATTCGTAGCGGTCGAATTCGGTTCGGTCGGTCAAGGCATCATCAATCTCTACACTGCCAGCGGTGCTCTCGACCGCCGCAGCCCCTTCCCGACGTTCCAGGCTGCCATTGACGCGGCGGGAGCTAACTATTCGGTTGTGGCCTCTGATGGCATCTATACCGGTCCGGGTAACTACAACATCAACCTTAGGGTAGGTCTGGGGCCAAATGACGTTAGACCAATAACGGTACGAAGCGAAAATGGCCCCGAGAAGTGTATTATCGATTGTCAAGGTTTTGGTCGCGCCTTCATATTCGATAGCAATGAAGACCCCAACTACATAGTCGAAGGACTTACCATTACCAACGGTTTTGCCGCATTCGGCGGTGCCATGCTAATCGACAGTTCATCGCCGCGAATAACTAATTGCAGGATTATCAGCAATAGAGCCACAGGTGACGGCGGCGCAATTTATTGCACTAATGGCTCGCCGGAAATCATCAATACCCAGATAAGCAACAATACTGCAGGCGGGTTTGGCGGAGGCATCTACTGTCAGGCTGGTTCTGCTCCTGAAATTATCAACTGCCTGATTACGTTCAACTCGTCGGGCGATATTGGCGGCGCAATGTACCTGTATAACTCTCCTGCCGTCGTTACACTATGCACAATCGCTTACAACGACGGTCTGGACTACGGTGACGGCGGTCTATACCCCAATCCGAAGGGCGGAATCGCCTGTCGTGACTCTACCCCGGTGATAAGTAACTGTATCATAGGACGCAGTGGCGGCATGTGGATGGGCGGTTGGGGTGACCAGTTCTCTGCCGGCGACGACCTTTATAATTGCACGGCAACATATTCGTGCATCGAGAATGGCGATCAGGGCACTGGTAACATAGATGGTAACCCACTGTGGGTAATCGGCTCCCTCGGTGATTTCTACCTCAGTCAGGTAAACTCTGGTCAAGCTCAAACCAGCCCCTGTGTCAATGCCGGCGAGCAATACGTCCTGTCAACCCTCCAGGCTACATACAATTTGGGTGCTATAACAACAAGCATTATGAACTACCCTGACGTCGGTTACGCGGATATGGGTTATCACTATCCGTTCTTTACAGGGCCGCCTATTCAATACACGCTGGTGATATTTGTTGTCGGTCATGGCACGGTCGAGCCCAATCAGTGGCCCGAAGTTAATTATTATGACCCCGGCACATTGGTCAGCCTCAAGGCAATACCTGACCCGAACTATCGTGTCCGCAGGTGGATCGGCACCGAAAACGATACCTCAGCTAGTGTGCTTAACAGCGTCACGATGTATAGCAACAGAACCGTTACAGTCGAATTTGAGCCGGCTGTTAAACGTATTTTGAACGTGTCCACCGATGGTCGATACATCTACACAGGTCTCCAGCAGGCAATAGATGACGCCAGAGAAGGTGATATGATTGTCCTGCACAGCGGTAGTTACGCAGGCACCGGTTTTACGGTTATAGGTAAAAACATCACAATTACTGGTACCAATCCTGACGACCCCAACATTGTAGCATCTACTGTCATAGATTGCACAGGCGAAATCGAAGGTGGTATCCATCTTATCGGTGCTCCTGGCGGCAGGTGCGTGCTGAACGGTATTACGATAATGAACTCGACTACCACAGCGATAAATGCCCCCGGCCCGCAGGGTGATGGTGCTCGTGGTATCGATGGCGGTGATAATTTACCTTACGTTTATATGGATACGGCTGAGGGTGCTTTCACCGGTACAGGGACTATCGCCAGCAACTCCGCTATTACTGTCATCGGCAATCACATCGTATCGAATTGTATTATCAGGAATTGCTCTGCCACCGCAGGCAATGCCAGCGGCGGTAATCAGGGTGCCGACCGCCAGAAAGGTGGAAATGGCGGTAACGGTGGTCATGCTGGCGCCGCAGGTATTTATATTGGTGATATTTTCGAGTATTACTACGATTATCCGGATGTTTACGACTTTAACGACCCCAACTGGTGGATAGACTACGAACCAATTTTACTCAGATGGGGAAGCAGCCCAATCATCAGAAATTGCGTAATTGACGACTGTGCGGCAATAGCCGGTAACGGCGCCAACGGCGCAACCGGTGGTGCCAGAGCCGGCGGCGGCAACGGCGGCGTGCCGGGTCGTGCTATGGGGGCCGGCATATATTGTGATGTGGCAACCAGCCCGACAATCATAAACTGCACTGTCACTAACTGTCAGGCCGTCAGCGGCAACGGCGGTGACGGTGGTAACGGCGGCGCTGAGGTCGGAATGGGTGGCTTCGGCGGATTGACGTATGCCGACCCCTGCCAGCCTGACCCTGAACTCTTCAGTGCCTATGGCGCCGGTGTATATTGCGGTATGATGTCTAAGCCCACCTTCATTGACTGCACGTTCAGTAATAACGTTACTGATGGTAGCGTAAGTGGCGTTGGCGGCCGCAGCGTGCCCAGTAATGTTCAGCAGCAGCCGCGAAGAAACTATGACATCCCGAGCTATGGTGCAGGTGTTTATTGTGATACTGGCTCCTCATCAACATTTGAAAACTGCAACATGCAAGGTAACCGCACTACCTACCATACCGGCGTGTACAGCGGCTATGGCGGCGGAGTATGCTTCGATGGCAGCAAAACCGACTATGAGGAATACTACTATTATAATTATAGTTTTTACAATTACTATTACCTCTACTATCTGAGTGACTTATTCGATAGTAACGATAGTAACGCCTTAGGTGTTGTCTCCGCTATACTTGTTGATTGCAACATAGCTAATAATTCCGCCTCTGTCGGCGGCGGCATCTACGGACTCGCATCAACATTGAGTATCGTGGACTCCAATTTCGCCGCTAATTCATCCTATGTTGGTGGCGGCCTGTGCTCCACCGATAGTACGGTTGTGATTTCAGGATCTACTGTTCAGCGCAATATCGCTTCTCCAGCCGCCGACCCCACCCTGCCTCCTAACGACCCTAACAGCATCTTTAGATTTGGTGCCGGTGCTGGTATTTACTGCTTCTCCACCGATATTTCAATAAGAGACTGTGACATCGCCTATAATAGTGCTACCGGCTCTGGCGGCGGTGTGTATCTATTTGGAGATTCCAATTCTCCGCAGATTACAAACTGCCTGATAACCAATAATTTAGCCGGCAGAGACGGCGGCGGCGTTTCTGTCAACTGGTATGCTGAACCGAACATCGCAAACTGCACATTCGTTGGCAACGCAGCTACAGGCGGCTTCGGCAGCAGCACAGGGGTCGGCGGTGGCTTCTACTGCTCCTACGGGAGCATCTCCGAAGTTAATGACTGCATCTTCTGGGATAACTACGCCCTCAAAGGACCCGAGCTCGCAGTAGGAACCGGCTTTGAATATGACCCCAGACCTTCAAAGCTTACCGTTTCCTTCAGCGATGTTAAAGGCAGCCGGCCCGGCATCCAGGTTGATACGGGCTGCACACTCAAGTGGGGCCTGGGCAATATCGAGGCCAACCCGCTGTTTGTAACTGGTATGTTTGGTGATTATTATCTCAGTCAAATTGGTACCGGTGACCCCAATCAGACCCAGACCAGCCCCTGTGTCGATAAGGGTAGTAACTACGCAAGTAATCTCGGCATGGTTAGATATACTGACCCGACCGGCACCATAGTCGGCTACACCACCCGAACCGATGGCGAGCTTGAGCGCGGTAAAGTTGATATGGGCTTCCACTATAGGACGGCGGAACCGTGCAGGTTCTGCGACCTGATTTATGACCATGGCAGCAAAGGCATCATCGACTTCCGTGACTTTGCAAAGCTCGCTTTAAGCTGGCTGGACCAGGGTTGTTCCGACATCAATGGTTGGTGCCGCGGTGCAGACCTTACGTTCGACAGGTCTGTTGACCTCGGAGACCTCGCTTACTTTGCCGAATGCTGGCTGGTTGCAGATACCGAAGCGCCCATTCCTGACCCCAGTGAGTGGGAGGTCGAACCTTATTTAACCTCATCGACGGCGATAAGAATGATTGCTCGAAAAGCTTTTGATGCCTGGGGCTGGGATGTTGAGTACTTCTTTGACTGCATCTATGGCAACTGTCACGACAGCATCTGGCGAAGCAGCCCGATATATAACGATGCAGGTCTCAAAGTCGATTCTACATACGCCTATAGGGTAAAAGCCCGCGACGAGATAGGCAACGAAACTGAATGGTCTGTCATCCGTTATGCCGGCGTGATAGATAACAAACCGCCGGCGCCTGCTCCCACCTGGCTAACTCCGCCTTACGCAGTCGACTACAACTCGATTGCGATGCAAGCCACAACTGCTTATGACGACAGCGGCGTAATGTATGGCTTCTGGAATGTCACCAATGACCCGGCGGGTAACAACGTCATCTGGCAGACCGGCACGCAATTTGTGGACGTAAACCTTGACCCCAATACTACATACTGTTACAGAGTAAAGGCCAGAGACAACTCAGCCAATCAAAACCAAACCGCCTGGTCGGATATTGCCTGTGCGACCACCCCGCTGCCGCCTGATACGACCCCGCCGACGCCTAACCCGGCTCAGTGGGACCCGACTTTGGATGCAAACGGCTTTGATGGCAAACCCCGGAAAGTCAATATTGGTGGCGGGGCTCTCGACTACTATGCCACAATGAGGGCAGCACCGGCCACCGACGCAAGCGGTTTTGTTGAGTATAAGTTTATATGCAATACAGACTCCGGTTTTAGTAGTCAGTGGCAGACCAGTCCTACATATACTAAGAAGCTTGGCGGCAGTACTGTATATACCAGGTGGGTTGTCATCGTGCGCGACAGGTACGGTAACGAGACTGCGCCTTCGGAAGAGTGGCCGGCGATGCTGCCTTAGGAACGGCAGGGGGGTGGAGTAATCGGCAAGCCCATACCGAATTGTTATTCAATTCACTTGCCCCGGAGCATTTGGTAGCCGTAGTGAGCGAGCAAGTGGTCGAGTATCACAATAGCCGTGTAGTTCTCGGCGACAGGCCATATTCGAGCGACAATCGTTGGGTCTCGCCTCGTAATGGCAGCCAGCTCTTTGTTCTCGAGGGTATACTTGTCGATTGTCCTCTGCGGCTTGGCGATTGTCGGTGTGGGCTTGATGGTAAGTCTGACAATTATAGGTTGGCCGGTGGACAGTCCTCCTGTAATCCCGCCGGCATTATTTGACTCAAAGACAACTTTGCCTCCTTCGGCGTGCATCTGGTCGTTATTCTGGCTGCCGGTCATATTCTTGACGGTAAAACCGGCGCCAATCTCGACACCCTTGACGGCGCCGATGCCGAGCATTCTGCCCAGTTCGGCATCGAGCTTGTAGAAGACCGGCTCGCCGAGACCTACCGGAACGCCCGTTACAACCACTTCGACTACGCCGCCGGCTGAATCACCTTTGGCAGCGATGCGGTTGCACGCGTCAACCATTGCCTGGGCGACATCTATATCGGGAGAGTTTAGTACCGGATGGACACCGTATTTAGTCCGAATGTCAGCAGCCGGCATTTTCGGTGCCTTGTTGCGGATGGCATCGATTTCTTTTTCAATCTCGGCAAAGATTCTGGTTTTTTCCAGGAATCTCATATCCATTGTGATGCGGCCTTTGACATAGATTTCCTGATAGAACGGGTCAAGATCTCGCCGCATCTTTTTGTAATTGTTTGTATAATTAAGGCATCGCTCGTGGGGGACGTCGGGACATCGCACGCCGGCAATCTCCTTTACATAAGCAAAGACTTCGATACCGCATTTTTTAAGAACCTTCTTGGCGACATATCCGGCAGCCACAATAGTGGATGTGTACCGTCCGCTAAAGAAACCCGCGCCGATGGCGTCATCGTCTGGACCATATTTTATGAACGAAGCGTATGAAGAATGGCCCGGGCGGGGTGTGCGGTTCGTGTCCTGGTATTGTTTGATGTGAGCAAAATCGCGGTCCAAATTTGGAATCAGAATCGATAGCGGCGTGCCGTTTGTGTGATTCTTATTTCCGGCGTTTTCGATGGTATCGGCAGCATTCAGGCCGGAGTAGATAATCGGCAGGTCCGGCTCTTTTCGCGGGCTGGATAACTCATCCGCACCGGGCTTTCGCAAAAGCAGGTCTCCGTAAATCTCCTGCTCGGTCAGCAGCATACCCGGAGGAACGCCCTGTATGACGGCCGTAAGGCCTTCCTGATAAGAGCCGCCGGCAACCGTTACCTGAAAAACCCGTCCAAGATGACAACCTAACATTTTAGTTCATCTCCTAAAATCAGTCCTTAGTATGTAAAATGTCATTCCGAGCGCAGCGAGGAATCTCTTATTTATGCCAGCCAGACCCTTCAGCTTCGCTCAGGACAAGTTTCGCAGGAATGACATAGTTATATTTCACTAACTCACTATTTCCATTCTGGCACCGAGACTTTTCATCAGTTCCACGTAACTGGGGAACGTCACGCTCATTGCCTCGGCGGTATCAATAGTTATTTGCTTGTCGAGGCCCAGACCCGCCAGCGACAGAGCCATCACGATTCTGTGGTCGCTTCTACCATCAAGAAAATATTTAGCCCCGCCTTTTAGGCGGGGTTCACAACCGCCGCGTATTATAAGGCCGTCAGGCAATTCTTCAACATCAACGTTCATTTTTTTCAGCTCTTCAGCCATACATTTTATTCGGTCGGTCTCTTTGCTTCTTGCCTGCGGGACATTTAGAAGCTTGGTTGTTCCTTCTGCAAAAGCTGCAGTAACAGCCAGAGTGGGCAGGGCATCCGGCGTTTTATTCATATCTATTTCAATACCTTTGAGAGAAGAAACCTTGACCGTTATTGAATTCCGCTCGATGCTTATAGCAGCCCCCATCGCCTTTAAGTAATCGACCACCGCTTTATCCGGCTGACTGTCTGAAAAATCCAGCCCCAGCAGGGTTACCTGGTCTCCAAATAGTGCGGCAGCGCATAGAAAGAATGTGGCGCTGGAAAAATCGGCGGGGATTACCTCATCAAAAGGCTTGTAACTCTGATCGCCTTTGATTTTGAATTTGCGAAGCTCCTGATTTTCGTATTTTATTTGCTGTTTGTCCAGCCAGTCGAGGGTCATTTGCACGTAACCGGGTTCGTTGAGCAAAGTAACATCTATTTCGGTATCTTTTGTTGCAAAGGGGGTGCACAAAAGCAAGCTGGATAGATACTGGCTTGTAAATGCGGCGATGCTGGTTTTTCCGCCCACAAGTTTTCCTGTAACCTCGACAGGTGCCTTGCCGTTGTTTTTAAGACTTGTGCATTTCGCCCCCAGGTGCCCCAGGGAATCCATTAGTGGCCCGATAGGGCGGGACTGGGTTTGCTCGTCGCCGGTGAAGGTTATCCTCTGGCCGTGTCTGGCTAAGGCAGCCGAACCCATTCCTATCCGCAGCGTTGTGCCGGAATTAAGCACATCAATAATCTCCCGTGGCGCACTTACTTCTCCGCCTGTGCCGGTTACCTTCCACAGATTGGGGTCGGATGTGTCGATATGGGCACCCAGAGCACGGTAACAATCGACCGCCGCCTTTGTGTCTTCTGAGACAAGCGGCTTGCGGATGATACTTTGGCCGGCAGCTAACGCAGCAATCGCCACAGCGCGGATGGTGTGGGATTTGGAGGCCGGCATCGCTGCCGTGCCTTTTAGCCGGGATTTTTTTACAACCAACTTCATAAAAATAAGCCACAGAGAGCACAGAGGTCCACAGAGATAAAATAGTAATTGGCAACCGGTCACTGATGAGTCCCGACTTGTCGGGAATTAACCAATTAACTAATTAACCAATCCACCAATTAACTTAAACACTTTTACCAAAAATTGCAGAAAATTGAAAGAAGATTTTCGCCGTGTTTTGCAGATTCTCTTATAGAAACAGAGGTCTGAATGTTCAATTGTAATACGCGGTTATGTGAGTAGTTTTCTTATCAGGGATTTCCCAGATAAACTTTTTTCATACACGCTTTTGATATTGGCACCCCGTGGCGGCAAAGCTAAACGTCCAATCCGTTTGCGGTGCGTTCTCTTGAGTAGCTGGTTGGTCCGCCATTGCTGCTACTTTGCGAGAAAACGTGCATCACCGCGAACCCAACAGAAATGCAGAGAGATGCCACCGCGAGAACCAACCGACACAAGGCGGTTGACCGACGGAGCCCCGCCAAACAGCGAGACAAAGCTCGCATAGTCTTGGAACCATTCGTCGGACTGACTGAACGAATGAACAAGTGTGACGGCGTGAGCGGCGTTGAATCGTTTGGCCTCGATGACTGCGGATGCCGCACGATGAAGAAGCTGATAGCGCAGGCCGTCAGGTAGTGGCGCTACAAGACCAAGTTGAGCGCAAAGATAAGCCAGACGTTCAGCTTTGTCCGGGGAGCTATCGGCAAGCCACTCTTGCATTGTGGGGCCGAACGGTTCGGAAACTTTGCCCTCCACGGCAATAGAAACAAGACTGCCGCTATCACGAGCAAGAACCCAAACATCGTTTTGAGATGGGCGTGAGCCACCGGGCAAGGAAACTTGATGCTCAGGTATGGCGAAAAGTAACTCGATGTCGCTGAAATGGGGAGAAGAGGAGAGAGTCGCCTTGACCTCGGCGGGAAAACCATCGGCTTCTTGCCAACAGTATGCGAGTGTTCGGGCGGAATAACCTTGCCGCCAATGTTTTTCTGGCTTGGCAAGAAACTGTAACCATTGCTCTGCGCTCGTGGCTGGAATGTAGATTTTGCTCATGGTATTGGTCTCCTTGACAGAATGAGGGCTAACCATAATTATCTCGTTCTGTATAATACCCCAAGCATAAAGTGTCTGCAATATAATATGAGCCTTATACTATCAATTTTCAGTTTTTTAGCAACAATCTGAATGTTAAATCATTCGGGCTCAGGATGCTCAATTGTAATAGGCGGTAATCCGAGTGGTTTTCTTGGGGCACTCTGTTAGCACGACCCATTCTTTAGCGGGGTTGAAGTTCTTATACTCTTTGCTATTGACTTCGCAGCGGGTCATCTGCTTTCCATCAGGGTGCCGGAATCGGACAAAGATTTTCTTCGGCGGATTTCTGCGAGGCGTAACGAGATTCATAATGATTTTGCCTTTGCCAGCCATTGACTCGAACTTAACCGACATTGGGCCAAAATATGTTCTGGCGTTTTCGATTCCGATTTTGTTTCCGTCAGCCAGCCAGTAACGCGGAATGGCTGCGCCGAGCCACAATTCATCTCCTCTTTCCTGTATGAACATCAATCGCAGCCAATAAGCTGAATTGGCCTCATCCGAGGATTTGTAGTGGTCGCCGGCCGCTATGCCGAGTTTGCGGACCCATTCGCTCATCATTCGCGTGTCCGGAAAATAGCACATCGCAAAGCCGTTAAAGTATGTGCGGAGGAAATGCTTTGGCTCATCGCGGAGCAGATATGGAACCATCCACAGCAAATTTGGCTGGATTGAGACCGCGCCTCTGCTAAACCAATACCGCTCATATTCCTCGCCGGTTAATGGGAAGCCATACTGTTCGGAAATGCACAGATTGTCCTCGTAATCTTTCATTATCCAGGTAGAACGGCGGTCCCACGGCTCAAGGATTCCGCACGCAACTATATGAATAGGGCCTTCGAGGGTTTCGGTAATCCAGCCGAATGTTCGGCCACGCCTGTGGACATCAGGGGGGATGTGAGGAATCCAACTGCCATCCCGCAGTTTTACAACCGGCGAGCGCTGCATCGCCTCAGTAAATGCCTTTAGAATGTCCTTTCGGTACGCTTCTGCTTCCTCCAGCAGGCGTTTGCCTTCGGGCAGACCTGCATCGGTGAGTGCAGCAGCGGCGTTGTGCATTCCCCACCAGGAATAGATATTTGTGGAAAGCCAGCATCGCCAATCTCTTATATCCTCCAGCGAGCCGGCAGGCAGCAAGCCCTTTTCGATTGTCTGTATTGGTGAGCGTTCGGCATCAGCAATTGTGCGTTTTCGCTGCTGGATAATCCACTCGCACCCCTTTATAATATTTGGCGCAGCTCGCTTAATCCACTCGACATCTCGCGTGTACCAGTAGTGTTCGCCGAGGCACCAGAGGACAAAACCGTGGTGCTGGTTATAGCCGCCATCCTCATAACCGCCTGCCCCGTAGAACTGGCCTTCTTTGCTTGAGAAGTTGCCGGGCAGACCTGCCGTGCCCTGATAATGAAGCCAGGTCTCCAGGGCCTGTTCTGCGCGCTTATGATAGCCCCGGCGGTCGAGGTCGCTTATCATCATACAGGATTCGTTGCTGAAGACGCCGTACCTGAATGTGCCCACTTTGGCCATATACCGCTCGCTGCCACCGACCTCTCGCTCGGTATTGAGCAGAAGGTGCGAGATGTGGGCCTTGTAAAAGTCGTTGACCATCAGCTCAGGGGTAGTAATCTGTGCACCCACCTGGACACGCTTTCGCCAATACTCGCGGACATCCTTGAATGCCTTATCAAACTTGATAGTTTGCAATTTCGCCCACTCTTTTGGCTCTGTCAGGGTTATGTATGGGATGGCAATATCAAGTGTCCGCTTCGGCTTAGCTGCGGTAAGTTTGGCTCTATAAGTAATCTTTTTCCCCTCTCCCTCGAGTAAATCCGCCGGGCTAACAAGCATTCGTAATCTCTTCGGCTCTGTTCCGGCAACAAAAACCAGGCCATTATCGATAGTTGGTTGTTCGGGCTCTTTGGTAACGACCTCTATGTCAAGCTTCGCCTCTCGCTCGGCGTTATCTGTCCGTGACATCTCAAATCTGACTATCAGCACAAGAGTATCATCAGCATATATGCGATTATCACCTTTCGGTACTCCACCAAAAGGAATTACAAAAGCGCTCTGACAGTAACGTACACCGTCACGTTCCCACTGGGCCACAATCATTGGTAAGTAGCCATCAACTGTGCCTCGCTCGACTAATTTTGCACTATCCAGGCCAAACCTGTATTGAATCGAGTCGCCATCATACAGGCAGCGTTTTGTATCCTTGCCGGTGATGCGTAAGAGCCAGTAAGAGCGGCAGAATATACTGCCATCGGGTTCCATACCAAAATGCTGTCTGCCTCCCTCGAAACCAAGCGGTATATAAAATGGCTCTTTCTGCGGCATATCTTTCCAGGCGCTGGTCAGTGTCTGCTCAGGAAGAACCGAGACCGCTGTATAGATGTTCTTATTTTTATTACTTTGCCAGGCCTGCTCAGCCAATTGGTAAGTTGTATTGTCACCGGCCTTGCGAACGATAACGCCGAAGTCGGGGATGAAAATATGGCCGTGCTTGATTAAATCCAAAGCCGCAAAGGAAAAGCTCTCGCAGGCGGTTCGCACAGTGACAACGGTCTCATCGAAAGAGTTGTAGGCATTTGTCTTCGCAAATAAAATGCTGGCGCGGATACCATCCATTTCTTTTTCTACCGCTGACGTCCATTTATTTCCCGCGCCGATTTTGGCCTTGCTGCTTGCTGAAATCGGCTGAATTTGTTCGATTATGCCATTAAAAACTTCCAGACGTCCATCCCAGGTCTGCTGCTCTCTTGCGGTCGCTCCCCATTCAACCTCAAATTCGAGCGGCTCCCAGGTCGAATCTGTGTAAGCTTCAAATGTCTCTATCGCTGGAAG